>ENA-UPSB01003005-UPSB01003005.1-bioreactor-metagenome-genome-assembly--contig:-NODE-3005-length-14257-cov-4.414097_pt1 | contig 14257 bp, 10 predicted proteins | sample MGYA00238182_ERZ773286 | MGnify/ENA primary metagenome ERZ773286 (study PRJEB29026, sample SAMN07631240) | bioreactor metagenome | isolation source: Switchgrass digestor | place: USA: Dartmouth... | reverse complement strand
TCGCCGTCCGTGGTGGCCACGGTGCCGGTGATGGTCAGGTTCTGACTGGTCTCGCTCAGGCGGCTCATGCCCGTCATGTGGATGCCTGCGTTCAGGCTGTTCCTGATGGTGACGTTCTTCAGGGTTACCTGGACGGGCTTGTCAGCCGGGGCTTCCACGACGATGGCGCCGCCGTCGGGCTCGCCGGCGTACTCAATCGTCGCATACTCCATGCTGGTGTCGTTCTGCAGGGCCTGGCTGAAGAAGTGGATGCCGCCCCAGAATCCGGGCTGCGGGCCGGAGCTGTGCGCGGTGAAGACGACCGGCGCCTGCTCCGTGCCGTACACCCGCAGACCGCCGGGGCGCTTTCGCCCACCACGATCCTGGCGCCCGCCTCGAACCGGATGGAGGCCCCTTCCGTGATCGTCAGGATCGGGCTGCCGTCGCCCTCGATCAAGAAGGTACCCCGGATGATGTGCGGGCTGCCGCAGCGGCCCCAGGTCTCGCCGTTCGGGTCGATGGTGCCGGTGTGCACCTGGTTCGGCGGGATGCTGCACTCCGTTCCGGTGCTGATCGTCGCGGTCTTGGTCTCCTGAATCCAGCCCACCTGGGTGTCGAGCGATTCGGCGACGAACCGCAGCGGCACGAAGGTGCGGCTGTCGATCAGTACAGGCGGCACGGACAGCGTGATGGGCTTGCCGTCCACGTACGCGGTCGTGTCGCCGACCTTCAGGTAGACCACCTTGTTCCCCTTGGTGGCGGTGACCGCGTAGTTCACGCCATCCCATTCGATCGTGGCCCCCAGGGTCTCAAAGATGGCCCGCAGCGGCACCACGGTGCTGCTGCCCAGCAGGTAGCCGGTGAAGTCCATGAGCTGGCCGTCCATCATGATGTTGACGGTGGGCAATGAGGCGCCCGCGTACATCGGGCGCTCCTGAGCGCGTGCCATGGGCGCGGCAGATGCGATGAGCGCGACAGTCAGAATCAAGGAAAGCAGAAGCCGAGAAGATCGCATGCATTTCCCTCCCAAATGTGGTGAGTGCGGCCGGCCGGGCGGCCCGTGCCAATGAGAAAGGTGGTGGTCGGAGCCAGAGGCTCCACCACCACCCATATCAGCCTGCGCTCAACTCTGACTCAAATCCGACCTAAAGAACGGTCAAATTCCCCGCTTCATCGCACTCCAGATCTGGGCGGCGAGTTCCTGTGTCTCGGGCATCGGCTCTTCGCCCAGTTCCCGTCTCAGCACCTCGGCGCAGCGGCGGTAGTCGCGCATGGCCACGGCGCGGTCGCCCATGGCGGTGTGCGCCTTCATCAGCAGGCGGTAGGCCGACTCCCGCAGGGGATCTGCCGCCACGACTCGGTTGGCCCGCTCGATGACCTCGGTGTAGTGGCCCTCCCGGAGGGCGCACTCGGCCAGCCGGTACTGCACGTCAATAAAGCGCTCCATCAGCCGCTCTCGCTCCGGAATCGCCCACTCCTCGTACGGGTCTTCCGCCAGAAAGTCGCCGCCGTACTCCTTTTCGGCCTGGCGCCACTCGGCGGCGGCCAGCTCCCACTGCCCGCGGTCCCACCACCAGTAACCCTGCTGCACATGGGCGAGGAAGCGGTCGACGTCGACATCCAACGTGATCTCCGGGTTGAGCATGTAGCCCTGGCCGCGGCGCACGATGACCGGCGGTCCGTCGGGCGGGTCCAGCAGCTTCCGCAGGGTGGAGAGGGTAACCTGGAAGGAGCGCTCAGCGCCCTCCGGGTCCGTCCCGGCCCAGATGGCGTCGAGCATCTGCTCGCGGGAGGTGACCTGCCCGCGCCGCCCCAACAGGAACTTGAACAGGGAGATCGCCTTCAGCGACCGGGCCGCCCTCAGGTCCACTTCCTGCCCCGCCCGGGTCAGGCGGAAGAGCCCGAGCACGCTCACCTTCAGGGTGTGCAGCCCTTGCAGGGTGCCCGTCTCCTTCAGAAGGGGGGAAGCGGCCGGTGCGCAGCGCAGCAGCCTTTCCAGGACGGGAGGGGCGGCGCGCCTCAGGAGGCCCGCCATGCCTTCTGGGCAAATGCCCATCTCGCAGGCCCCCTGCAGCATGTCGGCCGTCACGGGCAGCTCCTGGGCCAGCAGGTGCAGGTGACCGAGCCGAAGCGCGGCGTTCAGCGCCATACACAGCTGGGCGCACATCTCCTCGTCTTCCCCGCTGTAGTGGGCGGCCAGGGCCAGGTACCAGCGGCCCAGGACCTCCTCCCGGCAGGCGTGCCGGGCCGCAAGCCGCTCCACGACCTCGGTGAGCTGAACGGCCGCCTGGGGCCTGTCCATCAGAATACCCGCTGCCAGTGCATGCACGCTGGCCTTGTCGCGCAGGTCCCGGGCCCCGGTCGACTCCAGCAGCGCCTCTGCCTCTGAAGCCGCCTCCAGCGCGGTGGCCAACTGGCCCGCCCGCCGTCTCAGCGCGGCCACCCCGAGATGGATCTGCGCCAGGCCGGCGCGGTTCCGGAGCCGCTCCTGCAGCACGCGCGCCCGGCTGTAAAGCGACAGGGCGGCATCCGCGTGGCCCATGTCGCGCTCGAGGTCGGCGAGCCCGGTCAGCACGCAGGCCTGAATCTGCGGCGCCTCAATGCGGGTGGCGCGGATGAGCGCGTCCTCCAGCAGTTGGCGGGCCTCACCCAGCTCACCCAACTGGCGGCAGCACTGGCCCAGGCTGTCCAGGGCGTAGGCCAGGGGGAGGTCGCCTGCCCCCTGCAGCAGTTCCACAGCATGCTGCAGCCACTGGCGGGCATGCGTGGGTTCGCCGAGGTCCAGGTAGCGGTGCCCGATGTTGTTGGCCGCCCGGGCCATGCCGTCGGTATCGTTTTCGGCCTCGAAGAACTGCAGCGTGTCGATGAGGAGCGGGATGAAGCCGGTGCGGTCGAGTTGGCCGAGCCGCTCGGCTTCCCCGGCATCCACCGCCAGAATGCGGCCCGCGCTGGTTTTCCTCATCAGTTGACGCAGCCACATCCGGGCCTGGCTGAAACTCTCCGCAGCCTGCTCGTCACGGCCCGTCGCGGTGTACAGCATCCCCATGTACGAGATGCTGCTGACAATCCAGCGCATCGCCACAGGCCGGTCAGGCCATTCCACCTCGGTCAGCCATTCCGCCACGAGGCTGTTCATCACCGCCAGCGCCCGGCTGTACTGGTGCAGGTCGCCCAGCAGCCACCCGTAGAGGCAGCGGGCTGCACGCGACTGCAGGGCCGCCGGGGGCAGCGCCTCAATGTCGGCCAGCAGTTGTTGGAGGGAGATGGGCGAGGCCGCCTCCAGGCCGTGCTCGAGACGGCGCAGCAACTCGAACACCTCAGGGGGTTCGTTCTCCGCCAGACCGTGTTTCAACGGCATGAAGGTGGCAATGCCCATGCGCATGGTCTGAGCCTCCCCTTCGCAACCAACTCTTTCCAAGTCTAAGCCTTGCATAATTCGGTCCAGAGGTCAATTGTCCGAACGTGCTCAGGTTGTGCCACTTTCCCAACTTGGCCGGGCCGTCCCTCAAGTCGCACGGGTCATGGGGGCGGCATTTGCACGCCCGGAACAGGAATTCGTTCGCCCCCCGGCCAATTGGTGCAGCAGACGGATGGAGGCGGCCCGGCAGCGGGCCGTCGGACGGAGAGTGAAAGGGGGCTGCGTGCAGTGCTGCGCATCCTGCACCTTGCCGATCTGCACCTGGGGTGGCAGCCGGCGTTCATGTCCCGGGAGCAGGCGGAGGAGCGGCGCCGGCGGCGGGACGGCCTCTTGGCCCGCGCCGTCGACCTGGCCCTGGATCCGGCCCGGCAGATCGGCCTCGTGGTCATCGCCGGCGACCTGTTCGAGACCCACTGCCCCGAGGAGCCGCTGGCCGCCGCCGCCATGGCCCAGCTCCGCCGGCTGGAGCAGGCCGGCATCCCCGTGGTGACGGTGCCGGGCAACCACGACGAAATCACGTATCCCAACTCGGTCTACCAGAAGCACCGGGATGACTGGCCGGGACTGCTGGTCACCAACCCCCACCCGGCGCACGTGGCGACCATGCAGGCGAAGGGCGGCACGGTGCACCTCTACAGCCTGGCCTACACGGGTGGGATCACGCAGACCCGGCCCGCCATCAGCCAGTTCCCGCGCCTCACCGATCCCGGCCTGCACGTGGCCGTTTTCCACGGCACCCTGGGCAACGCGCTGGGCGACCGCTCGCTGCCGCTGAACCCCGCCGCCCTCGCACAGGCCGGCTACCACTACGTCGCCCTGGGGCACATCCACAAGCCCGGGGAGATCCGCATGGGCCGAGGCCTGGCCGTCTACCCCGGCTCGGTGGAGGGGAAGGGGTTTGACGACCCCGGCACCGGCCAGTTCACCGTCGCCTGCGTGGAACCGGGCGGCGTCACGCTGGAGCGGGTGCCGGCCGGGGCACAGCTTGTCGTGGTGCACGACCTCGACGTCTCCGCCATGGCCGGCGCCGCCGAGGTGGCCGCGGCCGTGGCCGCCCTGGCGGACCCCGAGGCCATCGTCCGGGTCCGCCTGACCGGCACCGCACCGGAACTGCTGGACCCGGAGGCCATCGGGGCGGCCTGCGCGCACCGGTTCTTCTACCTGGAGGTCGTCGACGAGACCGACTCGCTCTCCCCGGCGCTCCTGGACCGCTGGGCTGGCGAGCGGACGATCCTGGGCGAGTTCATCCGGCGCATGCGCCGGCGGATGGAGCAGGAGCAGGACGAAGGCGAGCGGGTCGTCCTGGAGGAGGCCCTGCGGCGCGGGGTCCAGGCCATGCTGAGGAGGTGACGGACCGTGGCAGGGGTGATCTGGCATTCGGTGTCGCTCACGGGCTTCGGCCCGTATGCCGACAGGGTGACCTTCGCGTTCCCCGGGGGCCTCGGCGTGCTGGTGGCCCCGAACGAGTCCGGCAAGTCCACCCTGGTCGCCGGGCTGATGGCCACCCTCTACGGCCTGCCCACCGGCGGCTCGCCGAAGGACTTCGGGCAGACGCGCTACCGCCACCTGGGCCGGGCGCCCGCCTTCGAGGGGGAGGTGGAGTTCACCGCCGCCGACGGCCTGCGCTACCACGTGTGGCGCGACTTCGAGCGCCATCAGGTGGTTGTGACCCGGCACGGGCCCGGGGGCGCGGAGCGCATCTACCAGGGCGCGCACAACCCCGGGGCGCGGCGGGGCACCCAGGAGTACGAGCAGTTGATCACCCGGCTGGTGGGCCTCTCCTCCCGGGAGTTGCTGGCGGCCATCTTCTGTGTAACGCAGCCGCTGCCCGAGATGGGGCAGGTGGACCAGTCGGTGCAGGAGCTCCTGGCCGGCGCGGGCGGCGGGCGGCCGCAGCAGGCCCTGGCCTGGCTGGAGGACGAGGCCAGCAGGTGGACCCGCTACCCGGCCGAGTACGGCTTCCCGACGAACATGCGGAAGGACCGGGAACTGGAAAAGCTGCAGGCGGAGATCCGGCAGCTCGAAGCCGAGATCGAGCAGGCCCGGTCGGCCGTCGACCTCTACCACCGGTCCGACGCGCGGCTGCAGGAGGTGGAGGCGGAGCACCAGCAGGCCCGCCTGGAGGCCGGACGCCGGCGGAAGGTGCTGGACGCCCTGCAGGAGTGGCAGCGGCTGGCGGAGCGGCGCCGGCAGCACCTGCGGCAGGTGGGCGGCCTGAGTCGGGCGCTGCAGGGCGCCCGCGAGGCCGCCAGGAAGCTGGATGAGGCCCGCGGCCGCCTGGCCGGCGAATGGCCCGAGCTGGGGGACCTGCCTGCCGATACGGGCGATCGCCTCCAGCGGCTGATCGGGCTGGAGGAGGACCTGGCCCAGCGCACGCGTGATGCCGCAGACCTGGAGCGGCGGCGCAGGGCGAGCCGGCAGGCGGCGGAGGAGGCCGAGGCCCGGCTGCAGTCCGAGTACGGCGACGTTGCGGGTCGGGCGGTGCTCCCCCGGGACGTGCGGGAGCTGCGGGCGAAGCTGGCCGATCTGCAGTGCCTGGAGGCGGAGCTGGCGAACCTGGCCCGCGAGGAGGCCCGCCTGGCGGAGAAGCTGTCGGCAGCGCCGGAGTGGGGCGAGCTGGGGCGCCCCGCGGGCGAGGCGGTGCGCCGCCTGCGCACGGCGGCGGAGGAGGCGCTGCACCGGTGGGAGCGGTTCGACCGGCTGCAGGCGAAGGTCGACCAGGGCGCGGCGGCCCTGGAGCGGTACGTGGTCTTCACCGGGCAGCCCCCGGAGCTGCTCGAACAGGTGCGCCGCTTCCCCGTGCTGGAGGCGGAGCTCAGGCGCAGCGCCGAGGTGGCCGCGACCCGCGCGGAGGATCTCGACCGCCGGCTGCGCCGGCTGGAGTCGGAGGCGGAGCGGCTCCGGCACGCCTACGCCGACGTGGCGGGGCTGCACGAGGCCGTCATCGCTGCCGCCAGGGAGAAGCTGGTCCTGCTGCAGCAGCAGGACCAGGTGCGGGCGCAGCTTGAGGGGGCGCGCGCGGGACACCCGGCGAGCGCGGCGCGCAGACGGGGTGCCGCCGCGGGGCGCGACCCGGGCACAGGCGCGGCCGGCGGGGCGCGCAGGGGCATCGCCGCGGCGGTCGGCGCTGCGCTGGGCTTCGCCCTCGGCTGGCTGGCCGGGAGCGCATTCCTGGACGGCGCCGGGGGTTCCGGCGGTGCAGCCGGGTCGGGCGCTGCCGGGTTGCCGGGTGGTGCCGGGTTGCCGGGCGGCATTGGGCTGCCCGTCGGGGCGCTCGCCGCAGCCGCCCTCCTGGCCGTTGTGGGCGGCCTGCTGGGCTGGGTCCTGGCCGGTCGCATCGCCGGCGTGCGTCCCCCGGGCGGCCCGCCCGCCGAGGGGGACCTCGAGCGGAAGCTGAACGAACTCGCCGGGCGGATCGCGGCGCTGAACCTGGGGCCCCTGGCGGCCGAGCCGCCGCTCCGGCTGAACCTCCTGGTGCAGCAGTGGGACGAGTGGCGGCGGCGCTCGGCCGAACTCGATGCCGAGCGGCGGGCGCTCGCCGGTTCGACGGAGGCGGAGGCGCTGCGCGAGACCCACGAGCACGCCCGGCAGGAGCTGGCGGCGCTGGCCGAGCGGATCCGGCCGTTCGCAGAGCGGTTCCCCGACCCTGCCGCTGCGCTGGCCGAATGGGAGAACCTGCGCCGGGACCTGGAGCGGGACCGCGCCGACCTGGCCGAGCTCTGCCGGGTCGAGTGGGGAGTCCCCGCCGGGGAGGTGGAGGCCCTGCCCCTCACCGCCGCCCCCGGCCGCTGGGCCGAGCTGGGGAAGCTCGCGCACCTTGTGTGCGAAGCCGGGCTGTCGCCGGAGCCGGCCGGGAGAGCGCCCGGCCGGGTGGCGGAGCTCGTCCGGTGGCTCCGGGCCGCAACGCCGTCCTGGTGGGAGCGGGTCACCGCCCGCGCAGACGAGTGGTCGGCCGACGACCGGCGCCTGGCAGAGGTGCGGGACGAGCGCCGGCGCCTCGCGGAAGCCGGGCCGGACGGGCGCTCCCGGGTCGATCGGCTGCGGCAGGAGGTCGCAGCGCTCCGGGAGCAGGTGGTACCCTTTGATGAAGAGGCCGACCCGGACGAGTTGGAGGCCCGCGTCGCCGCGGCGGAAGAGCTCCGCAGGCAGGCCGAGCGGGATCGCTCGGCGGCGAAGACGCTGCTCGACCAGGAGCAGCAGGTTGCCGCACAGCGGTCCGAACTGGCGGAGCAGGCGGAGGATCTGCGCCGGGACCTGGCGCCGGCCCTCTCCGCGGTGGGCGGCGACGCCCGGGCTGCGCTGGAGCGGTGGCGGGCCCGCGAGCAGGCCCTGCGGCAGGCGCAGGAGTGGGAGAAGGAGCTGGGCGGCATCCTCACCGCATCCGGCGCGGCCGATCTCGACGACCTGGAAGTCAAGCTGACCGAAGCGCAACTGGAGTGGCAGCGGGCGACTGACCGGCTGGAGGCGCTGGCGCGCGATCATCCCGGGCTGCCCCCCGTGGACGAGGCCGACGACCCGCTGGCCGTGCAGGGCCGGATCCAGGAGTTGAAGGAAGAGCAGGAGCGTGCGGAGGCCCACGTGAGCCAGCTGGATGACCAGCGCCGCGCCCTGCGGGATCAGCTTCAGGATCTCGGCCGCGACTCCCTCAACCTGGCCGAGGCCGAGACGTGGCTGGCCGAGCTGCGCCGGGAGAAGGAGGCGCTGGAGCGGAAGATCCGGGCCCTGGGCATCGCCTATCAGGAGCTTGGCGAGGCGGTGCGGGTGTACCGCGCGACCTACCGGGAGCGCCTCGAGGCCGCCGCAACCGAGTACTGGACGGGCCTCACGGGACGCCCCGGGCGCCGGGTGCGGCTGAGCGATGAGTTCGCCGTGACCGTGGTGGAGCCGGACGGGTCGGCGCTGGCGCCGTCGCAGCTCAGCAAGGGCGCGCAGGACCAGCTCTATCTCGCCCTGCGGCTTGCCATCGGCGACCTGATTGCCGAGGAGGTGCGCCTGCCCTTCGTCTTCGACGACCCGTTCCTCAACTGCGACGACGAGCGCCTGGCGCACATCCGGACGGCGCTGGATCGGCTCGCGGCGGAGCGGCAGGTGCTGCTGCTGAGCCACCGGGAGGAGTTCGCAGCCTGGGGATCGCCGGTCTCGTGAGTCGCCGGGGTTGGCCTGCTCGGGCTTCCTGATCCCCCGCAGGGCGGCGGATCGAATACGGCTAGTTTTTAGCCAGGTTTTCGGGCGTGATGCGGCCAAAATCTAGCCACATCTCTGTTATGTAAACTTGGCGCCGACCAACTCCTGGTCGAATGCCGTCAGATCCTGTCGAAATCGCCTCTTGGGACCCGCTCAAGGCGGGCTTCAGGGCTGTTACGGACCCTCGCGAGGGCCGATATGGCAAATTTCTTGCCATATCCCCCCGGAAAACGTGGCTAAGATCTGGCAGTATTCTCTGACCTCCGGTCCGCGCCGGGTTCGAGCCCCATCTGGGGAGTGGGATGAGCGCCACAACAGTATGCGGGCGCCCACGGGTGCGGGCGCCCGCATCTAGTTGGTCTCGGTCCCGCCGTGCGGCGCCGGGACGGAACCCGTACGGAGCGAAGCCAGCCACGCCGCCGTCTCCCGGGGCGAGCGCAGGCGGATGACGGTGAGGTGGGCGTACTCCGGCTGCCGGACGAGAAGCGGGTACTGTCGGCGGTGGCGGCCGTTGCTCGTCAGGGCCCAGAGGAGGAGGGACTCACGGGTGAAAAACTGCTTCCAGAAGCTCTCCCGGTTGCCGTTCCAGAGCACCTCGCGGCCGAGGCTCCGCCGGAGCGTCCTGCGGAGAAGGCGCCAGAGGATCACCGGCAGCGGGTAGTCCAGCCAGATCAGGGTGTCAGCCCGTCCCCAGACGATGTCCCGGACCTTGCTGTAGTTGCCGTCGAACGTCCAGCATTCCCCCGCCGTGGCCTGGTCGATCATGGCGCGGAAGGCCTCCGGGGACGACGCCGTCCAGTTGGGCCCCCAGTGCAGCGCGTCGGCCTCGATGTGGGGACAGCCGAGGTGCGCGGCCAGCTCGCGGGCCAGCGTCGTCTTGCCGGCGCCGGACGTGCCGATGACGACGATGCGGCGGCCGGCGGTGTTGCGTCGGCTGCTGCCGTTGCGTGCGCTGCGATACCCGGGCATCGCGGTGACTCCTCCCTTCCGAGGGCGCCGAAGCGGGGCAGGGGAACCCCCGCAGCGGTGACGAAGAATCGGTTGATGATCCACACATGGAAAGGACGGACGAGACGATGCGGATGTTCTCGCTCGAAGGCCGGGTTGCCCTGGTAACCGGCGCAGGCCGCGGCATCGGCCGGGCGCTGGCCCTGGGCCTGGCGGACGCCGGCGCAGACGTGGTATGCCTGGCGCGGACGGGATCCGAGGTGGAGGCGGCGGCTGACGCGATCAGGGCGAAGGGCCGCCGGGCGATGGCGGTGACGGCGGACGTGGCCCGCCAGGACCAGGTGACCGACGCGGTGGAGGCTGCACTGGCCCGGTTCGGCAAGATCGACATCCTGGTGAACAACGCCGGCATCAACATCCGCAAGCCGGCGCTGGAGGTGGCGGAGGAGGACTGGGACCGGGTGGTCGAGACCAATCTGAAGGGCCCCTTCCTGGTCGCCCGGACGGTGGGCCGGCACATGTGCGAGCGGGGGTATGGCCGGATCATCAACGTCGCGTCCGTGGGCGGTGCGGTGGCTCTGCGCACCGGGGTGGCCTACGGCGCCAGCAAGGCGGGGCTCCTGCACATGACCCGCATCCTGGCCATGGAGTGGGCGAAGCACGGGGTGACGGTGAACGCCATCGGCCCCTGGTACTTCCGCACGCCGCTGACGGAGAGGCTGCTGCAGGACGAGCAGTACGTGGCCGAGATCCTGGCCCGCACACCCATGCGGCGCATCGGCGACCTGGCGGAACTGGTCGGGCCGGTGGTCTTCCTGGCGTCGGAGGCTTCGAGCTACGTGACCGGCCAGGCATTGATGGTGGACGGGGGGATGTCCATCTACGGGTTCTGATGTGCGGGCTCGGTGGGGGGCCTGTAGGCTTTTCCACGGGCGGGATGACAAGGTCGTGCCGCTGGAGACCAGCCTGCACCTGCTCGCCCGCCTGCCCCGGGTGCAGCTGCACGTCATCGGCCAGTGCAGCCACTGGACCCAGATCGAGTACCGCCATACGTTCCACCGGCTGCTGGACGATTTCTTCTCGGGTGCAATCTAGGTCGTAGGCGGTAAGGGCCGGGATAGGGCCATATGGAGGGGGTGAGGAAGAGCCCGAAGTGTCATTGTATGCCGGAGCCCTGCCGGGATAGACTATAAGTGAAAACAGTAACAATAGTCGGAGCAGGAGTCGAAAGCGGGGGACTGCCCATGCAGGCCAATCTGCAGCATGAGACGGTCATGATCGTGACCCGGACAGGGCGGCTGGTCACCATCCGGCCGTGCACGCCCGCGGATGCGCCGCGCATCGCGGCCATGTACGACCGCCTGTCGGCCCGGACGATGCGCCTCCGCTACTGCTCGGGCCTGCGCATCGCGGGCGAGGTCGAGGCGGCGCGCCTGTGCGGCGGCGACCCGCACGACCGGGCGGTGCTGCTGGCCGTGAGCGAGGGCGAGGTCATCGGCATCGGCGAACTGGGCCGCGTGAGCGACCGGTGCGGCGAGATCGCGCTCGTGGTGCGCGACGACTGCCAGGGCGAGGGCATCGGCACCGCCCTGGGCGAGGAGCTGGTCGAGGTCGCCCGCAAGCTGGGGTACACCCGGCTTCAGGCCTACATGCTGGCGGAGAACCGGGCGATGCGGAGCATCATCGCCAGGATGCCCTTCACCCGCAGCTGGGACGGCGGCTGCGGCGAGCTGTCCGTAACCCTGGAGCTCGAGAGCCCGGCGGCCGTGCCGTAGGAGCGTACATCGCGCGAAACCGGCCCGGGAGGCAGGATGAACCTGCCCCCGGGCCGTGGCGCGTCTGCAGGAATGCCTGACAGTCGGGAGCCGCCGGCCGGCTATCCGAAGAGCGCGTTGGCGATCACCAGACAGATGCCCGACGTGACCCAGGCCAGGGTGGTGGGCACCGACCAGACCCGGATCTGCTCCCGGACGTCCTCGATGCCGATGAACCGGTTGACGACCCAGAAGAACGAGTCGTTGAAGTAGCTGAAGACGAAGGCGCCCATCGAGGCGGACATGGCGGCGAAGACGGGATCGACGCCCAGCGGACCGAGGATCGGGGCGGTGATCGAGGCGGCCGTCAGCATGGCCGTGGTGCCGGAGCCCTGGATGAGCCGCACGACGGTGGCGATGACGAAGGGCAGCAGGATGGCCGGCAGGGCGCTGTCGGCGAGGGCCTGCGCCATGTAGTCGCCTGCGCCGCTGGCGCGGATGACCTGACCGAGGGCGCCGCCGGCGCCGGTGACCAGCATGATGATGCCGGCTGACTGCACGCCCTTCTCCAGCTCCTTCAGGACCTCGGGTCGGGTGAGCTTGGCGCCCAGGCCGTAGATGGCGATCAGCAGGCCGATCAGCACGGCGATGATGGGCTGGCCCAGGAAGATCAGGAAGCGGGCGCCGATGCCGCCGACCTTGAGGGCGGACAGGGTCGTGTTGAGCAGGATCAGGATGATGGGTACCAGGATCGGCGCAAAGGAGAGGGCAGTGCCGGGCAGGCCTTCCCGCTCGATCACCTCGACGGCCTGCTCGTACTCCGGCTTCCACTCCTTGCGCTCCCAGCCTTCGCCGTCTGCAGCGGGCAGCTGGTAGATCCTGCGACCCAGCCACGTCGCGTAGGCGATGCCGACGATCACGACGGGGATGGCGAACACGATGCCCCACAGGATCATCTTGCCGATGTCTGCCCCGAAGATGCCGGCGGTGCCCAGCGGGCCCGGAGTCGGCGGCACCAGGTGGTGGGTGGCCACGAGGCCGACGGCCAGGGAGATGCCCAGGGTCACCACGGACTTGCCGCTCTGCCGGGAGAGCGCCTTGGCCAGCGGGGCCAGGATGACGTAGCCGGAGTCACAGAAGATGGGGATCGAGGTGAAGTAGCCGGTGACGGCCAGCGCCCACTCCGGGCGCCTGCGGCTCAGGTTCTTCAGGAAGAAGAGCGCCATGCGCTCCGCGGCGCCGGAGATCTCCAGGATGCGCCCCATCATCACGCCGAAGCCGATGACGATGCCGATGCTGGCGAGGGTGTTGCCGAACCCGGTGGTGATCGCCGAGCTGACGTCGACCGGGTCCATGCCGCCGACCAGGCCGATGAGCGCGGCGGCGATGATCAGGGCCGGGAAGGCGTGGATCTTCGTCTTGAGGATCAGGAAGACCAGGACGACGATGCCGATGACCAGGGCAAGAAGCATCTGGGAACCTGAGATTGCCGAATCCATTCCAAGACCTCCTTCGCTACCCGTTGTATGTCAAGACGAGCGGAGGCGAGGCTCCGGCCGACCTCACCCCGCGCGGCGGAAAGCCGCAGCGTACTTGGCCGCCACCCGGATGGCCTCTTCCAGGCTGACGGCGCTGGCCTGACCTGTGCCGGCGATGTCGAACGCCGTCCCGTGGTCGACCGAGGCCCTCAGGAAGGGCAGGCCCGTGGTGATGGACACGGTTCGCTCGAAGTCGTACATCTTGGCGGCGATGTGCCCCTGATCGTGGTAGAGGCTGAGGACCGCATCGAAGCGGCCCTGCGCGGCATGCCAGAAGACGGAGTCGGCCGGATGGGGGCCGCTTACGTCGTATCCCTCGGCCTGCGCCGTCCGGATGGCCGGCTCGATCTCCCGGACCTCCTCGTCCCCGAACAGACCGTGCTCGCCGCTGTGGGGGTTCAGCCCGGCCACCGCCAGCTTCGGCCGCTCCAGGCCCAGCTGCCGGAGGGAGGCCGTGCACCGGCGGATGTAGTCGAGCACCCGGTCCCGGGTGATCATCCGGCAGGCCTCGATCAGCGACACGTGCCGGGTGAGGAAGAAGATCCGCAGGCCCCGCGTCTCGAACATCGTGAGGGGGTCGTGGGTGCCGGTGAACTCCCCGAACATCTCCGTGTGGCCGATGAACTCGACCCCGGCGGCCTTCAGCGCCTCCTTGTTGATGGGACCGGTCGTCACGGCATCGATGGTCCCTTCCAGGGCGAGTTCGATGGAGCGCCTGATGTAGGCGAAGGCGGCCGCGCCCGCCTGGGCCTGGATCTCGCCCCACCGGAGGGTGTCCATATCCAGCAGCGGCAGGTCGATGAGGTCGATGGCGCCGTGCTCGTACCGGCCTTCCGCCGGCGTCGCCACCGGGTTGAGCTCCAGCCTGACGCCCGTGGTCCCGAAAGCCCGGGCCATCACCCGGCTGTCGCCGATCAGAAGCGGGCGGCACAGCGTGTAGATCTCGGGGTTGTTGAGCGCCTTGGCGGCGATCTCCGGCCCGATGGAGGCCGGGTCGCCCATGGTGATGCCGATCAGGGGCCGTGTATGCATCAGGGTGTCCTCCTCAGCGTGGTTTCAGAGCGAAAGCCGATGCGACCGGCTGGGACCGCCGTTCAGGGTTGGCCCGTCCGGCGAACGAAGAACGGGGCTCACAGGTTCAGCAGGTGGCGCACGCAGGTGACGGCTGCGGTCCGGTCGCCCACCAGGCCGCCCTTGGTGACGATGGCGAGCCCGGGACGCAGGCCGCCCACCAGCCGGCCCTGCACGGCCAGGGGCAGGACCTCGGCATCCAGCTGGATCGCGCCGGCCTGCAGACGGCGGCAGACGCCCAGCGTGATGTCGCCGCCGCTGGTGTAGATGCCCTTAATCCCCTCCACGCGGTCCAGCGCACGGGCGGCGATCTCGGCGAACCCGGCCGCGATACGCCCGGCCGTCTCCGGGTCGACGGCGAGGAC
>ENA-UPSB01003004-UPSB01003004.1-bioreactor-metagenome-genome-assembly--contig:-NODE-3004-length-14269-cov-3.943295_pt1 | contig 14269 bp, 11 predicted proteins | sample MGYA00238182_ERZ773286 | MGnify/ENA primary metagenome ERZ773286 (study PRJEB29026, sample SAMN07631240) | bioreactor metagenome | isolation source: Switchgrass digestor | place: USA: Dartmouth... | reverse complement strand
AAAGCCGCCGAGGAGATTGGATATCCCGTCCTTGTGCGCCCCAGCTTCGTGCTTGGCGGCAGGGCAATGCAGATTGTCGCCAAGGAAAAAGCGCTGCGTGAATACCTTAAAACCGCGGTGGAAATCAGCGAGGATAAGCCTGTGCTTGTGGACAAATACATCCGCGGAAAAGAAGTTGAGGTTGACGCGGTTTGCGACGGCAAGCGGGTATTTGTCCCCGGCATTATGGAACTGGTGGAAAGGACCGGCGTCCACTCCGGCGACTCTATTAGCATATACCCCACCTACAGCATTTCCCAGAAGGTTAAGGACACCATTCTGGAATACACCGAAAAGCTTGGCCTTGGCATTGGGATTGTGGGGCTGTTCAATATACAGTTTATCGTTGACGACAACGACGACGTTTATATAATCGAGGTTAACCCCCGTTCATCCAGGACTGTCCCCTTTATTTCAAAGGCAACCGGGTACAGCCTTGCGGATATCGGCACAAAGGTAATCCTGGGGGTTAGCCTTGAGGAGCAGGGGATAACTGAGCTTTACCCGAAGGAAAAAGAGAGGTATTATGTCAAGGCTCCCGCCTTCTCCTTCTCAAAGCTGCAGGGTATGGACGCGTATCTGTCGCCTGAAATGAAGTCCACGGGCGAAGCTATCGGCTATGACAAAAAGCTTCACCGCGCGATGTACAAGGCTATGCTTGCCTCCGGAATCAAGGTTCATAACTACGGTACGATTCTTGTCACCCTGGCAGACGAGGACAAAGAAGAAGCTTTGCCGCTGATTCGCAGGTTTTACGATATGGGCTTTAATATAGAAGCCACCATCGGTACCGCCATGTTCCTGAAAGAGCACGGAATCAGGACCAGAATCCGACGCAAGCTCTCCGAAGGCAGCGAGGAAATACTTGAATCCATCAGGGCGGGGTATGTCAGCTACGTCATTTGCACCCGCGCCATTATGTCAGGCGTCCATTACCAGGACGGCGCTGCAATCCGCCGCTGTGCGATACAGAACAACATAACCATGCTGACCTCTCTCGATACCGTCAGGATGCTTTTGGATGTGCTTGAGGAGGTAACCATAGGTATATCCACCATAAACGAGGAGGCAAAATAAAATGCGCTTTACAAAGATGCACGGGCTTGGAAACGATTACCTGTATGTTTTCGGCGAAGTGCCGGAGAATGCTCCCGAGCTTGCCAGAAAGCTTTCTGACAGGCATTTCGGCGCCGGTTCTGACGGTTTGATTTTTATTTCCAACTCCGATAAAGCGAATTTTAAAATGAGGATATTCAATGCGGACGGCAGCGAGGCAAAAATGTGCGGCAACGGCATCCGCTGTGTCGGCAAATATGTATACGACAAGGGGTATACGGATAAAATTATAGTTACCATAGAAACCCTGTCGGGAATCAGGACCTTAAGGCTTCATGTTTCGGACGGGAAGGTAAAGACCGTTGCGGTTGACATGGGCATGGCGGTGGCGGAAAAGCCTGTTGAACTGGATGTTGACGGGGAGAAAGTCCTCCTTACCCCGGTATCCGTTGGCAACCCCCATGCGGTGATTTTCGTGGATGATATGGATTCCGCGCCTCTTACCACCCTCGGGCCCAAGATTGAGCGCCATCCCTTCTTCCCCGACGGCGTGAATGTGGAATTTGTCAAGGTGCAGGAAAAGAATAAGCTTCGCATGCGGGTCTGGGAGCGGGGCAGCGGCGTTACAATGGCATGCGGCACCGGCGCCTGTGCCAGCGCCATGGCTGCAATTGCCGCTAAATATTGCCGTTACGAAGAGCCAATTGAAGTCCAGCTTGACGGGGGCAAACTTGAAATTTTAATTGACACCGACAACAACGTTTTGATGACCGGCCCTGCGGAGTTTGTGTATGAAGGGGAGACAATTGATGATTAAAATGAATACCCATTATGCCGAGTTAAAGGACTCGTACCTTTTTTATAATATTTCTCAGAAAATAAAGGCGTACCTTGACAAAAACCCCGGAAAGCCTCTGTACCGCATGGGTATCGGCGACGTATCCCTCCCGCTTTGCGATACTGTAATTAAGGCATTGCACGAGGCAGTGGAGGACCAGTCCAAAAAGGAAACTTTCCATGGATACATGCCCGAATGCGGCGCCCCTTTTTTGAGGGAGATTATCGCGAAGCACTATGCCTCAAGGGGCGTTATGCTGGATGTTGACGAGGTGTTTGTTTCCAGCGGCGCCAGCGATGAGCTGGGGGATATTCTCGACCTGTTTGACCGCTCCAGCACAGCCCTTGTTATAGAGCCCGCGTATCCCGCTTATGTGGACGCAAACGTCATGGCGGGCAGGAAGATTTTGCACCTTGCTTCCGGCGAGGAAAACGGGTTTTTGCCCCGCCCGGATGAGGATACAAAAGCAGACCTTATCTATATCTGCTCCCCCAACAACCCCACCGGCGCGGTATTCAGCCGCAGCCAGCTTCAGGAATGGGTGGACTTTGCCAATGAAAACGGTTCGGTAATCCTTTTTGATGCCGCTTACGAGGCATTTATTGAGGATGAGAACCTGCCCCACAGCATTTTCGAGCTGGAGGGCGCCAAAACCTGCGCCATTGAGATTTGCTCCCTTTCCAAAACCGCAGGGTTCACAGGTACAAGGCTTGGATATACCGTAATCCCCAAGGCTTTGAACAGGGACGGCATGAACCTTAATTCCATGTGGGTGCGCAACCGCACCACCAAGACAAACGGCGTGTCGTACATCCTGCAAAAGGGCGGCGCCGCCGTATTTACCCCGGAGGGGCAAAAACAAATCCGCCAGAATATCCAGGTTTACAAGAATAACGCCAAAGTCCTGATGGAGGCTCTGGACAGCCTCGGAATCTGGTACTGCGGAGGGAAGAACGCCCCCTACATCTGGCTTAAATGCCCCAACGGCATGGGCAGTTGGGAATTTTTTGACTACCTGCTGAATGAAATCCAGGTTGTAGGCACACCCGGCGAAGGGTTCGGGGCCTGCGGAAAAGGGTATTTCCGCTTTTCCACCTTCGGCAGCCCCGAAGATACAAAGGAAGCGGCAAGAAGGCTCTGCGAGCTGCTTAAATAATAGAGGTGATTTTAATGCTGCGGGATTATAAGGTTGAATTTGAAAAAAGGGTAGCGTTTATTAAAAACCTGCTGGCTGAAAGCGGCGCGTCCGGCATAGTTTACGGCAACAGCGGCGGCAAGGATTCGGCTCTGGTTGGAATCCTTTGCAAAGCCGCCTGCGACAACACAGTGGGTATCATCATGCCCTGTTCCACAAAGCGCAATTACAACGAGGACGCCGCCGACGCCAGGGAAGTAGCCGAGAAGTTCAATATCGAGACACGTTTTGTGGACTTGACCCCGGTTAAAGAAGCTGAGCTGAAGGCTCTTGAGGGAGTTACTGAATTAACGCCTTTGGCTGTTGCAAATATTGCGCCAAGGCTTAGAATGCTTACGGTCTACGCCATCGCCGGGGCTGAAAACCGACTTGTGGCGGGTACCGGCAACAGGAGCGAAGCCTATGTCGGGTACTTCACCAAATGGGGTGACGGAGCCCACGACTTTAACCCCATAGCGGATTTGACCGTTACCGAAATATATGAGTTTTTGCGGTATCTGGGCGCACCTGAATCCGTTATCAAAAAAGCCCCCTCAGCCGCCCTTTTTGAGGGGCAGACCGACGAAGGGGAAATGGGAGTCACTTACAAAGAGCTGGATTCCTACCTTTTGGGCGGGGATATCCCTGAGGACAAAAAGGCGCTTGTGGAGCGCATGCATAAAATCAGCGAGCATAAGCGCAGGGGTATCGCGGTTTATTCGGATAAGTGATTGGGAACATGGTTTAGCGGTTTTGCCGTTAAACCATGTTTTTTGCTGCAATAAGAGAATTACCCTTGACCAAAGCCGCCCGTTAAAGGTATCATAAAATTTATAAAATCAGTTTGTAGGGGCAAGGGATATGGCATACAGAATTTTGATAGTAGAGGACGACAGGGGAATTTCAGACGCCATGGAAACCTGCATCAAAACCTGGGGCATGGAGCCAAGGGCTGTCCGGGATTTTGGCAATGTTCTGGGGGAGTTTTCGGATTTTAAGCCCCATCTGGTGCTGATGGACATAACGCTTCCCTTTATGGGGGGATACTACTGGTGCCAGGAAATCAGAAAGCTCAGCCCCGTACCGATAATCTTTATTTCCTCGGCGTCTGAGAACATGAATATCATTATGGCGATGAACATGGGTGCGGATGATTTTATCGCCAAACCCTTTGACCAGAATGTTTTGATTGCAAAGATACAGGCTCTTTTACGCAGGGCTTATGATTACGGCAATTTTGCACCTGTGCTGGAGCACAAAGGGGTGCAGCTTAATACCGGGAACAACACTATTACCTATAACGGCAGCCACATCGAGCTTTCCAAAAACGAATACCGGATACTGCTCACTCTTATGCAAAACAAGGGCAAGGTTGTAAGCCGGGAAAAGCTGATGGAAGCCCTGTGGGAAACAGACAGCTTTGTTGATGAAAACACGTTAACCGTAAATGTTGGAAGGCTAAGAAAAAAACTTGAGTCTGCCGGGGTTAAAAACTTTATCGCCACAAAATTCGGTGTAGGGTATATTCTGGAGTAGGGAAAAATGAAACTGTTTTTATGTTATCTTAAATATAAGAAGAAAACCTTTGCCCTTTGTTTGCTTTTCATCATATTATTTGCGGCAACATTTTACCTTTACCATTTGCCATTAAAAGCCGTGTGGTACCCGTCGGCGCTTTGCTTCGTTATCGGGGTAATTTTTCTGCTGGCGGATTTTCTTAAGGTGCGGAAAAAGCATAATATACTTAAATACTTTGAAAAGATGACGGCAGAGCTTATCGGCAACCTGCCGGAAAGTGACAGCATTGCCGACGAAGATTATCAGAAAATTATAGCCCATCTGTGCGAGGAGCAAAGGAGAAGGGCAGACGAGGCGCAGGCAAGATACAACGATATGGTGGATTATTACACCGTTTGGGCCCATCAGATTAAAACACCTATTGCCGCCATGAGGCTGAATCTGCAAAACGAGGATTCTCCGTTTTCAAGGAAGCTGCAAAACGACCTTAACCGCATTGAAAGCTATGTAAATATGGTTCTGACATTCCTGCGGCTGGAATCGGACAGCACCGATTACGTTATCAGGGAATATGACCTTGACAGCATTGTCCGCTCAGCTGTAAGGAAGTTTTCGGGGGAGTTTATCGGCAAAAAGCTTTCCCTTGAATATGAGGGGGTTAACGCAAAGGTTCTGACTGATGAAAAATGGCTTTCCTTTGTGGTGGAACAGGTGCTTTCCAACGCGGTGAAATATACCGGAAACGGCGGGACAATCTCGGTTTACATGGAAGAGCCTAAAACCCTGTGTATTAAGGACACCGGCATTGGTATTGCACCAGAGGATTTGCCCCGGATTTTTGAAAACGGCTATACCGGCTTTAACGGCAGGGCGGATAAAAGGGCGAGCGGGATTGGGCTTTACCTTTGCAAAAGGGTTTGTGACAACCTGGGGCACGGCATTTCTGCCGAGTCAAAGGTGGGCAGCGGCACTGTTATCCGGATAAATCTTGACAAGCGGCAACTTGAAGTAGAATAGATGTGACAAAAGTGTAAGTTTATTGTAAGCTGATTCAATGGAATGAATCAGCTTTTCTTGATAATATATCCCCGTAATACGAAAGGGGTTTTGAAAAATGAGTTTACTGGAAGTCAGAGGACTGAAAAAAGTTTATAAGACACGTTTCGGCGGGCATACCGTCGAGGCGCTAAAAAATGTGAATTTCAGCGTGGAGAAAGGCGAATATGTCGCCATAATGGGTGAATCCGGCAGCGGCAAGACAACCTTGCTGAATATCCTTGCCGCCCTTGACAAGCCGACAGCGGGAACTGTGCTGCTGGACGGGCAGGACTTTTCAAAAATCCGGGAGTCTGCGGTGGCTCAGTTCAGGCGGGATAACCTGGGCTTTGTGTTTCAGGATTTTAATTTGCTGGATACTTTCACCCTTGAGGATAATATATACCTCCCCCTGGTGCTGGCGGGGAAAAAGTACAGCGAAATGAAGGCAAGGCTGATTCCTATTGCCAACCAGCTTGGGATTTCAGGTTTGCTTAAAAAATACCCTTACGAGGTCTCCGGCGGGCAGAAACAGCGTGCCGCCGTTGCCCGCGCCCTTATTACAAACCCGAGAATCATTCTTGCCGACGAGCCCACCGGCGCCCTGGATTCAAAGGCTACTGACGAGCTCTTAAGGCTGTTTGGCGAGATTAATAAAACCGGGCAGACAATCCTGATGGTTACCCACTCAGTCAGGGCTGCCAGTCATGCGTCCCGGGTGCTTTTCATCAAGGACGGCGAAGTGTTCCACCAGATTTACAAAGGTGGCAACACCAGCGAGCAGCTTTATCAGAAAATCACCGATACCCTAACTTTGCTTGCGTCAGGCGGTGAACTGAAATGAGGACATACTTCTATCCCCGCCTTGCCGTAGACGGTATAAGGAAAAACCGGAAGCTTTATTTGCCCTACCTTTTAACCTGCGTTATGATGGTTTCAATGTACTATATCAGCGTTTTTGGACTCGTCAGATTTCGGGATCAGCATACTGATTTTTGCCCTGTTCTACACTGTTGTTTACCGAATTACTTCAAACGCGTACTATTCTATCGTCAGCGGCGCGAAAGAGTAAACAAAAAATCCAGACTGCCAGGTGGCAGTCTGGATTTTTGCATTTATTTTTTCCAGTTTGAGAATATCTCCTTTGCCTGTGCCAGGAATTCCTTTGATATAATGATATTGCCCCCATCCACCGTTTTGTTTTCAGAGGTTATGGGTACAGGGTTGCAGCCGCCCCTTGTTACCTCTACATCGTCTGTACTGAAGCGGTTGCCGCAGTTCTGGCAAACAAGGTAATTGCCTTCCTGGACATAGTACCCTCTGCCGGAAGCAAAGCACACCTGGCAGGTGTTAAAGGCGGTGCGGACGGTATTGTCCGACGCCTTGACGGCTAAAACTTCCATCTTAGTGCCGCCGATTTCAACCGGATAGAATCGGGCTTTCTCACTAACCTCGCTTAACGGGATTGCAAGGTCGCTGTCTTTTGCTACTGTTTTACCGCCGGAGTTTATCAAAATCAGCGCCGCTGCGGTTATTACAATAGCCAGGGACGCGACCGAAAGGGCGGCGAGTTTAAAGTATCTTTTCTTCTTAACCTCTGTTATTGGGGTAACATTGCCCTTTTGCGTGTTGTATTGTTTTGCCATGTCCTGATTTCCTTTCTTTAAAAGTTTTTAATGTCATCCACCACTACAATTTGGCTTCGGATCATGCCCATCCAGCAGGTGTATTCAAAGGTGCCGCTTATCTCAGGGGTAAATTCTATAATGTTTTCCCCCTCCTCAAGCTTTTTGGAAATGCTGAATTTTGGAATGTAGATTTCGTTGTTGCAACCGTTGATGTCCTTTTTGTCTGCTTTTATAATCCATTTTACCGGGATTCCCTTCTGCACGGTAATCGGCTCGTATCGTCCGGGGTGAAGCTTTGTTGTGACGGTTTGAAGGTTGCCATCAATTTCGGCGATATTCTGGTTAGGCGATCCGGTGCCGGAAAGCCCGGGAAGGCTTAAGCCTGACAGGCTCAAACCGCTGCCGAGCATAGAAAAACCCAGAAACACCACCAATACCGCGCATACAGCCATCATTTTATGGGTGAATTTCCGGCTAAGATAACTGCTTAATGCCCCAAGCCCGAACATAAGCGGTACTGTGCCAAGGCTGAAAATTAGCATTGAAATGGCGCCTTTTATCAATGAACCGGTGGAAAGGGCATAAAGCTGCATTGCCTGAAGTGGCCCGCAGGGCATAAGGCCGTTTAATAGTCCAACAACAAAGGGGGCTTTGCTGTGCCTGCCCCTGGATATTTCAGAGGCAAAAAAATTAGGGATTCTGGGGGTGAGTTTCTTTAGGGCAGGGAACAGGTTTAGCATATTAAGGCCCATGATTACCATGAAAATACCCGCCGCAATCTGGACAGCGCCCTTCATAGCCCCTGAAAAGCTGATGACGGACCCTGCCGCACCCACAATCCCTCCCACAAGGGTGTAGGAAACCACCCTTCCTGCGTTGTATAACAGGCTTGGGATTAATGGGGATTTGACTGAATTGCCTATGCTCTGCGGCACCGACTGCGACAGGTTGATTCCGCCGCACATGGCGACACAGTGCAGGGAGGTGAGCAGCCCAATTACAAACAGCATGCCGTATCCTGTGGTTTCCCCGGCCTGGGGGAAGGCGTTGAAAATATTAAAAACGCCCAAGAGGTTTAAAACCAGGTAAAGAACAATCATAGCCGCTGCAATGCCTATAACCCTTGCAATGGCGGGTTTTGGAGGCTCTTTGGCGACCCAGTAGCCCAGTTGCTGGATAGTATCAATTATTTTTTCAAGGCTGATTAACCTTTCATTAAAGGTTATTTTTGCTGTGCCGGATGTAAAGCTTACATTCGCGCCGGTAATACCCTTTTTGCCCCTCAGGGCTTTTTCAATCCTCTTCTCGCAGCTTAGGCATGTCATACCCTCAATATTCAAGGTGACCGAAGGCATAGCCCACCTCCTTTTCATATAAATCATATAGATTATATAAGAATATGTGGAAAAATTCCAGACCTAAATTGTTAAAAAATTTAAAACAGCAGTTTTTATAAAACAGCAGGCTAAAGCCTGCTGTTTTATGAATGCTTTCTTTTATACTCCGACGGGGAAAAGCCGGTGTATTTTTTAAAAATCCGGCTGAAATACAGGGGATTTTGGTATCCGACGATTTCTGCAATTTCGCCGATGTTGTAGGATGATGAGGCGAGCAGCTCCTTTGCCTTGTTTATGCGCACATTTGTAAGGTAATTCTGAGGGCTAAGACCTGTTTGCCGGCGGAAAACCCGGGCAAACCAGCTTACGCTCATATTGCACTGCCTTGCGTAATCTTCTATGCTGAAAGGCATCTTATATTCGGTGTGGAAAACCTGGATTGCACGCTCAATCTGTTCATATTTGTATATATTCTGCTGCTGTGAATCCTCCATGGCAGCACGGGACATCAAGGTTAACAGCTCATAAAAATATATGTTGGCGAGCTTGTCAAAGTGGTTTTGCTTTAACTGCAGTTCCCGGATGATTTTGTCGAAAAGGTTCCGGTAAGTATCCTTCACCTTAACCCGGTGCAGGCGGGAGGGGGAAAGGCCGAGCCTCTCCAGAATCCCCGGAATGTCATTACCGGTGAAATGAATCCAGTATAAGTCCGGCGAGTCGCTTAAGTAATACTCGTAATACTGGGGTTCGCCGGGGTAGTATATGAAAACATGCCCTTCGGGTACGGTGATGGTGTTTCCCTCGTGGACAAAGCTGCCCTTGCCGTTTAAAAAGTAAAGCAACTGATAATCCTTCCTCCCCGCCGGGCGGTTTGTTACAAACCGTGGCCGCTTTATCAGCGAGTAATGCCCGCAGCTTGTGACTGTAAGGGGGCTTTGGTCATCCACAAAATCGCTTTCGCTGTTATACAGGCTGCCGGATATAATCAACATGGCTCTACCCTCCTAAAGCTTTACTAAGATTATAAATCTTCCTCCCATCAATTGTCCAGCTAATAAGCGCGATTTGTGCATATTTTGGGCATTAAAGTTTATAGAACTATAAACTGGATTTGGTATAATAATGAAAAAATGTTCTCGAAAAAGAGGGATATATAATGATAGTTGAGCGCTATTACGAGGATTTGAACACCCTGCATGTAAATACCTTAAAGCCCAGAGCATATTATATCCCATGCCCTGATGATGGTGCCGCCCTCTACGAAAACCCGAGAACCAGTTCATCCCGGGTTCAGTTCTTAAACGGGAACTGGAAATTCAAGTACCATACCAGTGTTTATGATGTCGAGGATAAATTCTGGGAAGAGGGATACCAGTGCGGAGGATGGGATGAAATACCCGTGCCTTCTGTCTGGCAGACCCAGGGATACGACAGGCACCAGTACACAAATATAAGATACCCTTTCCCTTATGACCCCCCGTATGTGCCCCATGACAACCCCTGCGGGATTTATATCCGCACATTTGAGGTGGATGAAAAATTCGGGGCTTACCGCAAGCACCTGAATTTTGAAGGGGTTGATTCCTGCTTTTATGTGTGGGTAAACGGGAATTTTGTGGGTTACAGCCAGGTGTCCCACTCAACCAGTGAGTTTGATATAACCGATTATGTCCGTGCCGGAGCCAACACGATTGCGGTGATGGTGCTGAAATGGTGCGACGGCAGTTATCTTGAGGACCAGGACAAGTTCAGGATGTCTGGCATTTTCCGGGATGTGTATATCCTCTACCGCCCGCAGCAGCATATCAGGGATTTCACTGTTACCACCACCTTGAAGGATTCCTATACCAAAGCCGATATTGCGGTGGATTTGGATTTTTATGATAAAAAGATCCCGGTGGAATACTCCCTTCTCAACCCTGAAGGCAATAAGGTTTCGGGTGGCAATTCGCAGGACGGCAAAATCCTGATTCACCTTGAAAACCCCGCCCTTTGGAATGCCGAACAGCCCAACCTCTACACCCTTTTGCTCAAAACTGAGGATGAGGTAATCCGGGAGAAAGTTGGTATCCGGGAAATAGCGGTTGTGGACAGCGTTGTGAAATTAAACGGGAAGAGGATTGTGTTCAGGGGCGTAAACCGGCATGACAGCGACCCTTATGTTGGCTTTGCCGTTACATACAGCCATGTAATCCGGGATTTGGAGCTGATGAAGCAGCATAATATCAACGCCATACGCACCAGCCATTATCCCAACGCCCCCTATTTTACCGAGCTGTGCGACAAATACGGCTTTTATGTCATTGACGAGGCAGACCTGGAATGCCATGGTGTAACCTCCCTTTACGGCAGTGATGCCCATTACGCAAAGATTGCCGGGGATGAGAGGTTTATGGAATCATGGGTGGACAGAGCCCGGCTGCTTTATGAGCGGGACAAAAACCGCCCCAGCGTTGTGATGTGGTCTATTGGCAATGAGTCGGGGTATGGCATTAATGCGGAAGCTGCGCTGAAATACCTTAAAAGCGTTGATAAAACAAGGCTTACCCATTATGAGAACGATTACATTTATCCTGAAGGCCATCAGCCGGATTATTCAAACCTTGATACCTACAGCCGGATGTATTCCTCCTGCGAAGATATAGAGAAATACTGCCTGGATGAAAACAATAAAAGGCCATTTTTCTTGTGCGAGTACTCCCATGCCATGGGCAACGGCCCCGGAGATTTGGAGGAGTACATGCAGCTTACAGAAAAATACGAGAAATTCTGCGGCGGATGTGTATGGGAATGGTGCGACCATGCTATTTACATGGGCAAAACCATCGAGGGCAAGGACAAATTTTACTACGGTGGAGATTTTGGGGAATTTCCACATGACGGGAATTTCTGCATGGACGGGCTGGTATATCCCGACAGGCGCCCCCATACCGGGCTTAAGGAATACAAGAATGTACTCCGCCCTGCAAGGATAACAAGGCAGGATGACGGCAGCTTTGTCATTAAAAATATGCTGGATTTTGTGAACCTGAAGGATTACCTTTATATCAGGTATGAAGTTACCTGCGGCGGCGAGGTTATCGGTTCCGGAGAAATCAGGGATGTTGACGCCCTTGATGTGCAGCCCCATTCAACAAAAACCCTGGATGTCAAATTGCCTGTGCTTCCCTCAGGGCACTGCTTTATAAGGTTTGTGTATTACAGGAAACATGGTTCTAAGCTGGTCCCCGAGAATTACGAGCTGGGATTTGACCAGATTGAGCTGAATCAATATATCCCATATGAATTTGAGCCGGCAACCGGTGAGGCTGATTACTGGGAAAACGATAAATTTGCTGTTGTTTGGGGGCAGGATTTCAAATATACCTACAACAAACTTACCGGGGTTTTTGAGAAAATGACATGCAATGGCGTCGCCATGATTGAACAGCCGATGCAGTATAACATATGGCGCGCACCGACGGACAACGACAGAAACATAAAAAACAAATGGATTGCCTGCGGGTATGACAGGATAATCCCGAGAACATATAAAACCGAAATTTCAAAGCATGATGGCATGGTTGTAATTAAAAGTGTGCTGTCGATTTCCGCAATTTATCTGCAAAGGATACTTGAAATTGAAGGTGAATGGCAAATTGACGCCGAAGGCAGGATATACTGCAAACTTGATGTGAGAAAGAATCCCGCCACACCTTTCCTGCCAAGGTTCGGCATCCGCATGTTCCTGCCAAAAGAGATGGATATGGCTGAGTTTTTCGGATACGGGCCCTATGAAAGCTATATTGACAAGAGAAGGGCAAGCTACATGGGGTTGTTCAAAATGCCGGTCAGGGATTGCCACGAGGATTATTTAAGGCCCCAGGAAAATGGCAGCCATTACGGGTGCGAGTGGGTGAAGGTTTCGGGATTCGCCGGAGGATGGGAGGTTAAGGCTACCGGCAAGCCTTTAAGCTTTAATGTTTCCCCATATACCCAGGAAATGCTGGCGGGCGCAAAGCACAATTTCGAGCTGAAGGAAAGCGGGTATACCATCTTTTGCATTGATTACAGGCAAAGCGGCATTGGCTCCAACAGCTGCGGCCCGGATTTGATGGAAAAATACCAGCTTAACGAGCCTTCATTTACCTTTGAATTTTGCCTGAATCCGGTTAGATAATAAAAAAATCAGGAGGGAGATAGCCCTCCTGATTTTTTTATTTGGTTAAATCCTCTTCATTGTCATTGTCTTTGTTCAGCAGCACTCCGAGGGGCACGCCGTCTGCAAGCGGTGCGGATTTGGAATCTCCACTGTCCAGGATTTCGGCTCCCTCCCTGGGTTTGCGGAGGAAGAAGATGTAAAGCAGCACAAAAGCAGAGGCAAGAAGCACAAGCCCTATAATAATCATTATAAGGGACGGGGTAAGTATCATGGAACCGGAACGGTAGCCTACGGGGTTTTTAAAGCCCAGCAGGACGACAGAGGAAAGGTTTTTGGTTTTAAATTTGATAATCCCGTCTTCCACGCTTGTATCAAGGAAACTGGTGATACCGTCCTTCCCAAATTCTGCGGCCACAAATGTGTATTTGGAAGCTTTGACCGATTTTGGCACCGGCAGTTCCACCACAGCTTCCTCGCCATCAAGGGATACCGGGCCGACAGTATTTAGGGACTTGTTGTTTATGACAAGGGAAAGGTTCATGGGGATTCGCAATGTTTCTTCCGGATGGAAAAGGCTGTACTTTGATTTGCCGCTGATTGCTTCGGATATTTGCTGGTCTGTAATCTCCATGTCAGAGGACTGTGCCAGCAGGTACAGCACCGATGTTGAATCGGTGATTGATTTGTAAAATTCGCTGCTGACCAGCATCCGTGAGCGGGACTCAAAATCCTTTGATGAGTAGTTAAAGGCGTTTAAAACCCCCGTATCAAAGCTGAGGTTTATTGCAATAAGCCCCTCAGGGGTTACAGAAGTGGTGCCCGGCCCCCATACAATGGGAAGGGTAGCCTTTGCGGAAGTGGGGGCTGCGGTCTTTTCAATGGTTGTGGTGGTTTTCACGGTTTTGGTTGTGGAACCTCTGGAGGTAGTGGGGGCAGTGGTTGTTGCCTTCCTTGAGGTAGTGGTGTTCTTGTCGCCTTCAAGCCATTCTCCATTTCCGATGTAGACGTATTTGATAACCTGATTGTGTCCGATATTTTTTTCAAAACCTTCTACTACACAGTAAACATCGCTTTTGTCCTGGGGCAGGAGCATTTTAAACCTTGCATAGCCGCTTTCATCGGTTTCAAGGGTTTCGCGGATATCATTCCTGATGCATAATTTTACCAAAGCGCCGGAAACCGGATTTGCATATTCGTCGAAGACATAAGCCACAAGCTGGTTATTGGATTCCGTCAATTTTATGGAAATATTCAGTTCCCCGCCCTTGGGGACTTTTTCCGCAGCAAAATAATTTTTAGACAAGTTATCATTGTATTTTACAGTAAAGATAGCTGTATACAACCCGGGCCTTAAATCGGTGACATCCACCTCAAATTCCCCGGTGCTGTCGTTTACCGCTTCGGCTATGTTGCCGATTTTTGCAAGTTCAACAGTATAACCGTCGGGCACCTCGCCGGTGCCTTTTTGCCCCCAGGTGATTTTGAGGTAGTTAGAATAAAAGC
>ENA-UPSB01002995-UPSB01002995.1-bioreactor-metagenome-genome-assembly--contig:-NODE-2995-length-14313-cov-473.202202_pt1 | contig 14313 bp, 14 predicted proteins | sample MGYA00238182_ERZ773286 | MGnify/ENA primary metagenome ERZ773286 (study PRJEB29026, sample SAMN07631240) | bioreactor metagenome | isolation source: Switchgrass digestor | place: USA: Dartmouth... | reverse complement strand
GGAAAATACCGGAAAGCGTTATTTCCAGGGCGCCTTCGGCAGATCTGTGGGACGGTCAGACTGATGAGGGCGAGATAGGGATGACGTATGAAGTCATTTGCGACTATCTGGAAGGTAAAGACGTGGATAAGGAGTTTGCGGAAAAAATTGAACAGATGTACTATAAAAGCATGCATAAACGGCAGATCCCGTTTATATGACCGCTGCGAACCATTGCGAAGAAGCTTCTGGCGAAGAAGTTACTACGCTGTATTAGCTTACGCAGAGATCCTGTTGCGTAAATACCGTATTCTGAAGTTCTTGAGTGGCATTTATTTTCAGTTGGGTATTTTATCTCAATTTGATTATCGGTCACAAAACGGGGTATATTTTAAGTCAGCAATAGTGTATAATAAACTGTAATTTGGAAAGTGTAAACTATATTTTTTCAGGAGGTTAAGCCATGGCAAAGGTAACTAAAGATATGATCATTTCCGATATCCTGGCACTTGACAGGGGCACAGCGCCGATACTGCTCAAAATAGGGATGCACTGCCTCGGCTGCCCGGCATCGGCCGGCGAAAGCCTTGAAGAAGCATGCGCGGTACATGGCGTCGATGCAGATATGATCGTTAAGGAACTCAACGATTATCTTGAGTCCAAACAGGGCTGATATCAGCCTCAGAAACATTCAGCTGCCAGCTTCTGCGGAGACCGGCCGGCGCGATGATACGGCCAGCCAAAATCTGTGGTTGACAAAACGGCTGATAATACTGTATCATATATACCTGTGTGGTGAATGCGCACAAGTTTATATGATACGGATATGAGCCATTAGCTCAGTAGGCAGAGCACTTGACTTTTAATCAAGGTGTCCGGAGTTCGAATCTCCGATGGCTCACCAAAGAGTCTTTCATTATATGTGAAAGGCTCTTTTTTAGTTATATCTGATCTTTATTTTGACCCATACGTTTACATGTGGGAGAATGTAAATGATCGGCGCAATGGTATAGATGCAAGTGGTTTACATGACGAAGCGCAAATGGCGGTTCCATACCTGTATGTTAATAAGACTGACCAATCTATAAGAATGGAGTAAAAACAATGGAGCATAACCTGAAGATCGTGTTGCCGTATGAGGGATTGAAGAAGTATATAAGTGCGGTCAGGGCTGCTGAGTGATATGTCGTGACAGCCGAACGGATAAACTGGTCGACGAACTGGCCAAAGGCAAACCGATGGAGAAAATTTTGCGGAGTAGCCTTGAAACGAAAACAATAAACGATGACGGGTTATTTATATTGAATCCGACAGGAGTAATAAACCGTATTTGTACCGTAAACTCGAATTGTTGATTATATGAGGGGGTTATCATATGATGACCAAAGATGAATATTACGAACTGATTTTGAAAAACCGGAGGCTGTTGCTTGTGATGACGATTCGGTAAAGCGTATAAGCCATGAGACCATTGATGCCTGCTGGGATACTGTTGCGCAATTTTTACGAAGTATTGAATGCCTGTTAACAATCTCTAAAAAATAAAATACCTTGAATAATATCGATTTGCACCTTAAAATGTAATTGTCGGTATGACGTGGTATTACAACCTTCGAAGGGAGAGGACTCACCGTGAGGCATAATCGAGGTAACTCCTCAGTACAGTTGAAACAATCTGCCGGCAGGCTGTACTGAGGTAAATAATAGTGATTGCCGGTAGTTTCAACTGTACTCTTAGACATAGCCAATGATCAATAAAGGTAAAGGAGTACAGTTATGATTCTATTGCCGGAATTAGCAAAAAAGATTGCGCATTTCTATAAAAAAGCCGGGATTTCTGCGCGAGACAAAATTTCTGCGCGGGTTTTCCGCAACAATGCTTACATGCTCAATCTGGCCTGGCGCATTTCACCGGGCTGGGTGATGCTCAATTTCACATGCAATGCAGTCGATCAATTCGGGTGGGTGTTCAACACCGTTATCTTCATGCGGCTGGTCATAAGTGCGCTGGAGCGCGGCGCCGGATTTTCCGGGATGGTTGCCGTCATTGCACTGCTCATGCTGGTGAATGCGGCAGTTGATGCATACCAGAAATGGTTTTACATCAAATACACTCCCGAAGCGAATTCGCTTGCTTATGAAAAGTTGATCTCCATGCTGTTCAGCCAGGCTGCCAATGTGGATCTGTCCTGCTACGAGGATCCGGAATTCTATAACAAATACACATTGGCTGCCAGGGAAGCCGTGGAACGTATGGGGAACGCCATAAGTTCCATTTCCGACATGGTTATCCTTCCAGCCACAGTGGCATATGTGGCTTACCAGATGAATGGCGCATTGCTCACTGTCACGATGATGCTGGAATATATTTCGGAAAACCTCATGAACTGCTACCAAAATGCGCTGTACATCAACAACCTGCGTAGTTTTCTTGAATACAGGCCGGCTATACCGGAAGATCAGCCGGGCGAATCAGTCAGGCATTTTGAGCATGTTCTGGAACTGCGCGGTGTCAGCTTCAGTTACAAAGGCGGTAAAAAGGAGGCACTACATGATATAAACATAAAAATAAGGCGCGGAGAGAAAATCGCCATCGTCGGGCACAACGGAGCAGGCAAATCCACGCTTATCAAACTGCTGCTGCGATTTTACGACCCCACTTCCGGGGAGATACTGCTGGATGGCAGGGATATCAGGGTATTTGACCTGCAGGATTACCGCAGGCTGTTTTCGGTAGCTTTCCAGGACCAGCAAGTATTTTCCATGTCCGTAGCAGACAATGTTTCGGAAGACATGGAAAGGGCGATAAAGGCGTTGAAGCAAATCGGCCTTTGGGACAGGGTTCAAAGGATGCCGTACAGGGAAAACAGCACCCTTACCCGTGAATTTGATCCCGACGGCGTAGTGCTGTCCGGCGGCGAGACCCAGAAGCTGGCCATTGCGCGTGCTTATGCGAGAGATTTTGACATCGGCATATTTGACGAGCCTTCTGCCGCACTTGACCCCATTGCCGAATACAGGCTGTTCGAATCCCCAGCAACCGAGTCGCATCCTTACTTCTACCACATCCGCCGTTATCAGCAGAATGAGGCTGTACAGTCATTTATTGAGGATGACTCGGCCGCAGTCATGTGGTTGGCTGCGGAAAAAAAGCCCGAATGGTTTAGCGGCCAATATAAAAACAGCGTAAATTACACTTTGTTCGGCAAGATTTACTCAACTTCGCGTAACATGCTTGGTTTGGCAGCGGTCATGGTCGATCAGCAATATCTGCTGCCTTCGATCCCGGGTGGTAATGAAGAAGACCAAACGCTTCAGTTGCTGGACAGGCAAGAAATGACTGCCGAGATCGGCGTTGATTTTATGGAGGATTATGATACTTTGGAAGCAAGCGGTTTACCGGCCGGACACTTAATAAAGGCCGATCATTTATATTTCTATCATTATCTGCCGGAGATACAAAAATTGCTGGTGTACAGGGTTTCGCTCAACGATCTGAAAAATTCGATGCAAAGGAGTATCATTTATAATTTGCTGATTATGATGATCTGCTTTGCAATTTTTATTGTTGCCTTCATATACTTTTTCAGGCTGATTTTCATACGCCTTCGCAGAATGATTTCAATTATGCATAAAGTTATCCAGGGCGATGTGAAAATACGTATACCGGATGACCGGCCGGACGAACTCGGGCAATTGGCCCGGGATATGAACGGGCTCATTGATATGAACAATGAGCTGATAGAAAAAATGCTGATGAAGGAGCGCCTGCGTAAAGAGGCGCAGATAAGTGCACTGCAGTATCAGATCAATCCTCATTTTATCTATAACACGCTTGATGCATTTCAAATGAGACTTATAAAAGAAAAAATGTATTGGATCGCTGACCTTTTAGCGGATTTTGGGAAAATATTGCGCTACAACCTGAGTGATAAGACACAGGAGACAACACTCGGAGAAGAACTGAATCTTATCCGCAAATATCTGAATCTGCAAAAAATCAGCACTTCACAGGAAATAGAGCTGGAACTGTCAATTGATGAAAGCCTGAAAAAGTACCCGGTTATCAAGTTCCTGCTTCAGCCTGTTGTAGAAAACAGTATAAAGTATGGGAGAAATAATAACAGGCTTCTAAAAATCGAAATAACTATCAAAGGCTTACTCTGTTATTGACAACAATATTACATGCAATCGGATAATGTCAAAATTTACTTCTTCCGACCTGAAGCGTCTTGTAAACATAGTTGAAACAGGAAAGAAAGATGAAGTGCAGCGATTTGTTGACAACTTCTTTAACGATGACATGTTGTGCCGTTATACGATAGAGGCTATTTCGGGCATGTATGACACCGTAATGCGGATTATTCGCTGGCCTTCTGATAAGAAACGCGAGCGCAAAAGAGTTTGCACAAAAACATGAATCGTAAAAAATGATACCTTTTTGCAAATGGCCAACCTGTAAGGTGGCTTTTTTGTTTAATATAATAGGCTTGCTGATGAATTTGGGATGGGAGGCAGCCTGATGACTGACAGTTCCGGAGAATATTCCAGAGGATATAAAATACGAGAGTTCATTAAGGATAAAGATCAGTTTTCGCTGCAGTTAATGATCTGGCCGGGAATATTATTTATAATCGTTTTTACGTTTATTCCGTTGTATGGGATAGTCATTGCATTTAAGGAATACAATGTGGCGACGGGAATCAAGGGGATATTCGAGGCAGATTGGGTAGGGCTTGCCAATTTCAATGAATTCGTTACGGATATGAACTTCTGGAACATGCTGAAAAACACGGTTGGAATCAATATTCTTTCCATCCTGATCAGCTTTCCGATTACAATAACGTTCGCGTTACTGCTGAATGAGATAACGAATGCAAGATTTAAAAAGCTGACGCAAACTATCACTTATATGCCGCATTTTATCTCCTGGAGTATATACGGCGGATTAGTGATAGCCATGCTTTCACCAAGCACCGGCGTTGTCAACTTTTTGCTTCAGGAAACCGGCCTGATAGATGAACCGGTGCATTTCATCGGCGAACCCGGATATTTCTGGGCGATTATCATAATAACCGGCCTGATCAAAGATCTGGGATGGGGTACCATTTTGTATCTTGCTGCAATTTCCGGTATCGATCAGGAGATGTATGAGGCTTCTTATATTGACGGGGCAACCCGGTTCCAGCGGATGTGGTATATTACATTGCCGGCTATCAGCGGAACGATCGTAATAATGCTGGTGTTCTCCATAAGCAATATATTGAACAGCGGTTTCGACCAGTTTTATGTACTTCAGAATCCACTTAATATCGGTGCAAGTGAAGTTATTGATACTTATGTATATAAAATCGGCCTGCAGGAGTTCCGGATGGAATATGCCACAGCCGTTGGACTGATGAAATCGGTTATCGCATTATTCCTGCTCTATGTCGCTAATTTCACAGCGAAAAAACTGACTGACAGATCCATATTCTAGGAGGCAATCGGATGGTAAAGGATAAGTCGCCGGGCAATCGTATTTTCAATATAGTCAATACAATAATCATGATTATTGTTATTATCCTGACGCTGTACCCGTTCTGGTATTCAGTAGTAGGATCGCTTAACGACGGATTGGACTTTGCAAAAGGCGGAGTATATGTGTGGCCGCGTGAATTCACGCTGGACAATTATACCGCGTTGTTCAGCGATATTGCTTTAGTTAAAGCATTCGGCGTCACTTTTGCGAGAACGGTCGTTGGTACTGTTACTCATATAATATTTACTTCAATGTTTGCCTATGCTTTTTCCAGGAGAAATCTGAAATTTAAGAATTTCTATGGCGCGATCGGCCTTATGAGCATGTATCTGAGCGGCGGCCTGATTCCGTATTTCTTGCTGATAAATGCCCTGGGACTTTATGACAGTTTCTGGGTGTACATAATTCCCTGGCTCTTCAGCTTCTGGGATGCCATCATATTCCGGAATTTCTTTTCAGACCTGCCGGAAGCACTTATTGAATCTGCTAAAATAGATGGGGCATCAGAATGGAGAGTTTTTTTCCAGATCGTACTTCCATTGTCCAAGCCTGTGGTGGCGGCAATCGCATTGTTTACTGCGGTGGGCCACTGGAATTCATATTATGATTCAATGTTGTATACTCTTGACAGTAACCTGCAAACGGTGCAGCTTTATATCCCAGGTAATCCTGCACCTGGCTTCCGGATGGAATTTGGAATTTTCCTCTTCATACCTGGAAAATATCATAGACCATGGAGGCAAGTTTGATATATTTGGCACATCCTACTATCCATACTGGGTAACTATTGAAAATCCTGATTTTACCCATGAAAAGATGAAAGAAAGCGCCGTGAAATGTTTTGCCAAAATCAGGCGCCGCTATGGCATGGACTCTATGATCGTTGAAATTGGCGCCGTAGATGTGGAGGAAGAGAGAAGCTATCAAATTGTGAGAGACATGGTGGAATTATCCGATGATCCGGCTAATTCCTGCCTTGGCGTATTTTATTGGGAACCGCAGGGGTTCCGCAGTTTCAGCAAGTATGCCTTAAGTGCATGGAAGGATGATGGTACGCCATCGAAAGCAATGCTGGCATTTTGTCATAAATGAACAGATTGCATGGCACAACTTTGATACGCCCCTTACTTTATGTCCTTTCCGCAGAAGATAAGACCGTACAGAGTTACTGATACTGTTTGAATAATGTACAAATTGTGAAAAATTCATGCCGGACTGCTCATTGCCCGGGAACATGGGACCGAAAAACAACTGTAATAATAGGTCCTGAAATCCGGACCGTAATATTTCGGAATTATTATTGTATATTAAAGGAATATTTGCTATTTTAGAGTATAATAATCGAATATTACATGCTGTATGTTCATACGGATTTCAAAAATTTTTTGCGGGGTGAGAAGTATGCTGGATATGGAGAGGATGAACAAACACTTGCTGGACCTGGGCGGGACCTATATGCTCAATCACGCAGGACGCTGCCTTGTAATCGCGAAAAAGCTGGCCGAAGAAGAGAATCTTGCATATGACGAAGATATACTGGTGTTTTCCTGCTATTTCCACGATATAAGCGCATATAAGCCGTACCGTCCCGACGGATCATTCGATCACGCGGAGGAATCAGCCAAAATAGTGCCGGCTATCGCAGAAGGATATGGTATCAATGATGCCGACAAGATCAGGATCATTGCGGAAGCGGTAAAATATCATGACAAACGCGGCCAGGGGTCGGCTAACGAAACAATACTGGTAAGGAATGCCGATGCGGTCGATTATCTCGGGTTTATAGCCGCAGCGCGTGATTTCTCAAAGCAGCCCAACGAGATGACGAAAGCCGTTGCAGCATTGAAAAAGCATCTGGCCGGTTTTTCCGCCCTTCTTGAACTGGATTCGGCAAAACGCATGGCCGAACCCAGGATCAAAAAGCTGGAGACATTTTTGCATGAGTTCGAGCAGGAGACCTTTGGCCTTTATTAGGAAACAGATATTAATGCGGGGCCATTGATGCTTCGGCGGAAGATATGAGATGCGGCGTCAATGTCTATCATGCTTCCCATGCCGGGAGCTCGGCCACTGCAAACCTCTTAACAGGGTAGGCGCTTTTGCTTCGCTGGTTGAGATCGGGACGGCTTACATACGAACGGATACAGCCTGGTCCGCAAACTCATGGAAACAAGACCGGAGATCCTTAAGGAAAAAGTAAACGGACGGTGTCGACATTGTCGGGAGCATAATGTTGTACTGGGCGCCTGGCCAAAAAGAAGGGGAGAGAAAAGCAGCGTGTACGGAGAATATATTCGTCATGCCGCAGTGCAGGAAAAAAGGCCTGGGCAGCTGCCTGATCGGCAGAGGACTTTCGTATCTTGCGCGGCACGGCGCGATGACAGCTCACCTGGAAGTACGGGCCAACAATATCAAGGCATTGGACATCTACAAACGGATGGGATATGAGATCATAAAGGAGCAAAAAGTACTGGAATATTGTATAAATAACGGGCAGTGATGTTTGCCGCCCGGGTGATACTTTTTGGAGCGATTGGGATTTCGTAATTTTGCGCAGCTGCAAAAGCCAGTATACAGGTTTGCATGATAGGTGAGTAAAAACAGCGTAAGGCAGCTTCCTGCATACGGATGCTGCCTTAAGGTTTGTATTTGGCCGCGTTATTGCATGTGCATGGCTGTTTGCCTGTCAGGTGCCATCCTGCCACATCACTGCTTCCTTATCTCATCATTTGCACAGGTCTTTTTTGTGCGGACACTTTTTGTAATACTCATCATAGTACTTGTGTGTCGCGTCCTCGTATTTATGCACGTGGCCGTCAGCTTCCTTTGTAACGGCGCAGTACATGTGATAGTGTTTTCCGCCGACGTATATCGCCGGTCCGGTGGCATTGTGGTATTCATGGACATGCCCGTCGTCTAGCGAGGTTTTCCCGCTCATGTAATGGATGTGGCCGGGTTCGTTCGGGTCGCTGCTTGTCATTCCCTCGTAATTATGCCAGTGCCGGTCATCGATCGTCGTTTTGCCCAGATAGTAATGTGAATGCATAGAAACCACCTCCGATATATTGTATATTATGTTAACTCTGCTTCTTGTGTGAATGGTCAGGGCAAATAGCAAGATTGATAAATCAGTAACATTCTGCTAAAATATACATGTAAACTGTTTAAATATTTCCATGAAGAATATAGAAATGAGTTCCTGATATTTTTGATCTTATCCGCTAATGTTACATCATAGTGTCCCTGGAGGTAATATGGTAATAAACCCTCAACATGAACTGCTTCTCAATATCTACAGCATCGATTACCTTTTGAGATGCAACGTGGTAGATTTAACGGATAAAAATCTCACGCTTTCGCCGGTCTCGGGAAAGACAGACATGTTCCAGGTCCTTGATCCTGTAGTGCTGATCTCTGTTGACATCAACGATATATTGACCGCGTCGGCGGATGTGACTGCCATTGACAGCCTGACGGGCACAGTATCGCTGCATATGCGCGATGAGGAGGTCTCTGAGGAACGGCGTGTCTTTGAAAGGTACCCTGTATCACTTGAGATCAGCGCCAGGAAGAAGTTCTCGAGCAAACGGATGCACATGCTCGTAAAGAATATCAGCCTGTACGGCATGATGGTGGTTTCCGGTACTGAGCTTGACAAGGAGGAGCAGATAGACATCGACCTTATCACTGAAAAGAATATGTTTTACTTAAGCGGCATGGTCGTGTGGAAAAGGGAAGTGGCCAACAACTGTTTCGAATACGGCCTTCAACTGACCCACTATGATGTGGCCACCAGGTATCTGTTCCAGGATTATCTTAACAGACAGAAAACCAATTTTGCAAACATGATACCAAGGGCCAGATGATCATGGCCGCAGACCTCATTGGATGCAGATTTCAGCCGCTGCAGGTGATCCGGCCGCTTTGAGGTATTGCCTGGTGCAGTTTGCATCGGTCCGGTCACATGTCCTTATAAAAATCCAGGTTCTCCTGCAATACCGGGTCAAGCGGGTTGTTAGCCTTAATGTACATCTTATACCTGTTTTCCAGTTCTTTTACTTTTTTGTTGCGCTGGATATTGAAATGCATTATCAGGTCGGAATAGATCGGCTGTTTCGCCAGGTATTCCCTGATAGGCTTGGAAAACGGGCAGTACTTTACGAATATGCTCCTTGCGACCCTGTTGAGCCTGGGGTTTCCGTTGGATTCGTTGTTTATCCATATCTCGTATTCCGCGGTGAATATCTCGCGCAGCCTGTTATGGTATTTTGCGATCAGCGCCTTGACTTTCTCTTTTGCTTCTTCGGAAAGGTCGCGGTTTTTGCGGTAGAACTGTATATAATCCGCATATTCCGATGTCAGCGAACTTTGCGTTATGTCGTTCCAGGCAGGGCCCATCATGGTCCTGCACAGTTCCCACCTGAAATTGCCTGCCAGCCTGACGATCATATCATCGATGTTTTCATCCGTGAAAACCGGCAGTATGAATCTTCCCGGGCTGCTCCTGACCCTTCCGGCGATTTCCTGCCACATCATTGCCCTTGTGCCGTAAACAGGCATGAGAAGTATGTCGGGCATCACTTTCATCATTACCAGTTCCTTTTCGATGCCCTTTTCTGCATTTATGTAATTTATCTCCCTGTGGAAGAGCGAGTAATCTATCTCAAGTATCCTGTTCAGCTTTTCGCAGATAACGGAGGGCGACACGAATGAACGGCAGGGATCGTAAGGCGCCGCCTCCCTGTGCAGGATGGGGAAATACTCTGATATTTTCCCCTGAACCAGCTTGTGGTTGGTCTTTACCATGTTATTGATCTCGAAGTCAAGCCGGTCATCCCGGTTGTTCATGTAGGCAGCTTTGTCGTTTTCGGTCAGCCGCCCCTGCTTTTTCAGTTCCCGGAACGTATCTGCGTAATCATGCCCGAAGCTGTTGACAGACGGATCCCTGGTCATGTCGTATATTTCGGTCAGCCATTCATACATGAAGTATACACCGGCAGTGCCGTCAGCAGCGTGATTCATCCCTGCCAGCTTGTATATGGCCATCGTCTGGCTGACGTCAAGCAGTTTTTCGTCCATATAACCGTAGGAGAGGAACATCCTGATAAGCCTGGAATCATCTTTTGTCCTGACGGCTTTCCTGAAGACCGCGGCGTATATGTCAAAGAACTGGTCTGCCACTGCCTTCCTGACAGCCCGCGCGGATTCGTCGGAAGCGGCTTTGTCTTTCAGGTTCCTGAAAGCGGTCAGGTTCATCAGGAAGTAAGTCGCCTTGTCTTCCGGGACCTCGGCGTATTCCAGTATTTTGACGGCACTGTTCTCCAGTTCCTCGGGAAGGCTGAGCACCGAATCAGATGAAACGGATACGTCGACCGGTTTGCTGTCAGCCGTTCCGTAAGCGGACAGTGCGGCTGTCCTGTCCGAATGCACGTGCTCGAAGTAATCGAAGTCTATGCCTGCGTCATGCTTGTATTCCGAAGCGATTTGCGACGATATTTCTTTCAGTTTTACAAATATGTATGAAGCGGCATCCAGGGCCGGAGTATGATCGAAGCCTTTCTCCTTCATCTCGAACGCGGCTTTTATGAATGCGTCGTATATATTGTTCTCATCAGTCCCGTAAAGCTTGCCGATCGTTTCTTCCAGATGCCCGAATACACGGCGCAGTTCGCCGACGATGCTTTCGAGGCACCTGGACGCTTCGGCGGCGTGTTTTTCAGTCACATACGTGTCCGACGCGAAGAACAGCTTCCTTATGTTAGGCGAAATACCATTCAACTGGCGGTAATAGCGGACCTGGTCCTGTAATCCGGCGGCCTCCCGTACAAACGCGGGCGCAGCCGTCTCTCCGGACTCCGCGAACTGCCTGCTGAATGCCGCAGGTATCGCGGTACCTTTTTCGTTCAGCAGGGATATAGCCGATCCACCCGTTTCAGATATGTCCCCCGGCACCATGCTGAATCCGTACGTGTTGCTTAGCGTAACATAGTAAGCGCACAGATTGCGGTATATGCTGTCTGTGGCGCAGCATAGCGAGAGGACGTTTTCGAGAGACTGGTATGTGTTCAGTATCAGGCTGCTTATAGAGTTGATTATATAAGCGCCGTACTCTTTCTGCCTGGTTATCAGTTCCTCCACATCCTGCCTGTTTTGCGCAGGGAAGGAATAGAAGCAGCAGTCCGTTTCAGTTACATATGTCAGTAAGCTCGTCCCGCCGTCGAACAGTTCATTGGCTCCTATGAAGATGTTCTGGTCAACATCGAACAGTTTGTATCCGGCATGGGCTGAACCTTCCGGACCCGGGGATCCCTGCTGCCCGCACAGGGGGGAAACATAGGCTGACAGTTTTCCCTGCATCAGCAGTTTGAGTGAATCCGGTTTTTCACCTTCGTTTATGATTTTTTGGTTCGCGGGCACGTTGAATGTGCCGTTGCTGACGGGTTGAGGATTCATTTGACCGCTCCGTTATGACATAATAGTGAACATTAGCTGCAAAAATGACGTTGTTTATCTATATTTTTCTTTATATTATACATTAATTTTCCGCCATGTTAAAGTGAAGCAGCAATATGTCAGACGGTCCGGCCAGGTCGGCATCGCAGGCGCCGCGTTTCAGGCACGCTGTCCGGACATTGCTCCCTGGATGTCTGTAAGGACAAGGCCGTTGTTCTTTTCCTCAGCCCATCTGATGTTCCACTCGTTTTCAAAGAGCAGCACCGGCCTTCCCCAGTTGTCCTCCACAACCATCGTTGAGCTTGTAAGATTGAGTCTTCCCGGATCGTCGACTTCTGAGACTATCCATCTTGCATGCCTGTATGGGAGGTGGTTGACCCTGAGTTCGACGCCGTATTCATGCCTGAGCCTGTGTTCGAGCACCTCGATCTGCAGTACCCCGACAGCGCCAACTATTACGGACTCCATGCCGGAATCCGGCTGCCTGAACACCTGTATTGCCCCTTCTTCCGAAAGCTCGCTGATTCCCTTGACGAACTGTTTCCTTTTCATGGAATCCGCGGGGGAGACCCTGGCAAAGTGTTCCGCAGGGAATACGGGGATGCCTTCGAACCTGAAACGGCTGGTGCCTTCGCACAGCGTATCGCCGATCCTGAATATGCCTGGATCGAAAACGCCTATTATATCGCCAGGATACGCCTCTTCCACTATAGCCCTCTCCTGGGCCATGAACTGCTGTGGCTGTGACAGCCTGACTTCCTTGCCGGCCTGCACATGATATACCGACATGCCCTTTGTGAATTTGCCCGAACAGATGCGTATGAACGCAAGCCTGTCCCTGTGGGTCGGGTTCATGTTTGCCTGTATTTTGAAAACGAATCCTGAGAAATTCCCTGATACGGGATCGACCTCGCCTGCGTCCGACATCCTCGCACCGGGGCATGGAGCCATCTTCAGGAATTCTTCGAGGAACGGCTGGACCCCGAAGTTGGTCATCGCGCTTCCGAAAAACATGGGTGTCAGTTCCCCGGTGAGTACCTTTTTCATCGAAAACTCGTCGCCTGCTATATCCAGCAGTTCGATCTCCTCGCGCAGCCTGTTGTGGTAATGGCTGCCCAGAAGGTCAGCAAATACAGGATCGTCGACAGACCCCCTGATGGAGTTCACGATGGTGCTGCCGTGCCTGCCCCCTTCAAAGAGTTCGACCTGCTTGAGTTTTCTGTTGTACACGCCCTTGAAATCGCCGTCCGTACCGATTGGCCAGTTCATCGGATAAGAGCGTATGCCGAGGACGTTTTCTATTTCCTCCATCAGCAGGAAAGGATCCTTGCTGGCCCTGTCCATTTTATTGACAAATGTAAATATCGGGATCCCCCTCATTCTGCAGACATGGAACAGCTTTATCGTCTGCGCTTCGACTCCCTTTGCGCCGTCGATGAGCATCACCGCGCTGTCGGCCGCCATGAGCGTCCTGTAGGTATCTTCGCTGAAGTCCTGGTGGCCGGGAGTGTCAAGTATGTTTATGAAGTATCCGCCATATTCGAACTGCATGACGCTGGTGGTGACAGATATGCCCCTCTGCTTTTCTATATCCATCCAGTCCGAAACGGCATAGTTGCCCGCTTTTCTTGCCTTGACCGCGCCTGCGAGCCTGATGGCTCCGCCGTAAAGCAGGAGTTTTTCGGTTATCGTGGTTTTTCCTGCGTCAGGGTGCGATATTATTGCGAAGGTCCTTCTTCGTTCTGTTTCGGCCTTTATATTGCTGATCTTGTCCATTTCAGTCTTTTCTCCCATTTGTACTATCATTCCCAGAAAGAATTTTTCATTTCATATTAGCGCATAATAAACATTCCTGTCAAACACTTGATAAATATACTATACCGGGGCGTATCGGGGAGCGTATCCTCCGCTTCGTTGAAACGCAACAGAAGCGAAAAATTTTCTCTCATGTGTTATAACGAGGCTTTTGTATACCTGGGGCCTCGTTGAAACGCAACAGAAGCGAGAAAAATTTCTACAATCGAAATTTTTCTTTGATGCGTTATAATAAAAATATAGTATATCCGGAAAAGTGAGGAGAAAACAGATGGCAAATACAAAAGAGCAGATAAAAGTCACGCTTGATTCAGGAAAAACCGTAACTGTGCAAAAGGGTACGGCGCTGCTGGAACTGGCGCGGCAATTTTCCAGTCTCCGCCGCGAAACGATAATCGCGGCAAGAGTTGACAATGATATAAAGGAACTGACATATGAACTGAAGAACGACTGCAATGTGAACTTCATAGACCTTACGGAAGAAGACGGAATGAGGATATACAGGAGAAGCCTGTATTTCATATTCATGAAGGCAGCCAACGACC
>ENA-UPSB01002994-UPSB01002994.1-bioreactor-metagenome-genome-assembly--contig:-NODE-2994-length-14317-cov-4.362081_pt1 | contig 14317 bp, 8 predicted proteins | sample MGYA00238182_ERZ773286 | MGnify/ENA primary metagenome ERZ773286 (study PRJEB29026, sample SAMN07631240) | bioreactor metagenome | isolation source: Switchgrass digestor | place: USA: Dartmouth... | reverse complement strand
GCGCAGCTGCTGGGCGACCTCGCGGAGGATAAACCCTTCGATCCGGACAGGATCGCCGCCTGGTTCTCCTATGCGGACGGCGGCCGGGTGAAGGCGGACGACCTGCCGCCCTTCTGCTCCGCGCTGCGGGGCGAGACCGTCCAGAACCTGGAGATGGTCATCCGCCGGCCGGGCAGCCCGGTGGTGCAGGTGCTGGCCAGCAGCGCGCCGGTGATCAACCGCGAGGGCGTGATCACCGGGGCGGTGGGTGTGCTGCAGGACATCACCGAGAGCAAGCGCGCCGAGGTGGAGCGCAGTCAGGCGGCCGCTCAGATTGAAATACACCACCACCTGATGGAAAGCCGCGAGATGGAGCGCCTGCAGATCGCCCATCACCTGCACGAGGGCCTGCTGCAGGAGCTGATCGGGCTGCAGTTCTCCATCGGCGAGGCGCTGGATAAGCCCCAGAGAGCCGAGCGGCTGAAGCAGATGGACACCATCCGGCGCACGCTTTCCGAGGTGACCGACGACCTGCGCGACTACTGCTACAGCCTGCGACCGCCGGCGCTGGCCCCCTTCGGGCTGGAGAAGGCCATCCGCTCGCACGTGGAAAGCTACCGCCAGAAGTATGCCGGGCTGGAAGTTCACCTGGAGCTGCTGCCCGACGCCCAGCTGCTGCCCGAGCCGATCCGCCTGGTGCTGTTCCGCGTGTACCAGGAAGTGATGAACAACATCGCCAAGCACTCCAACGCCACGGACGCCTTCGTGCGCTTCGTGTTCAACAGCCGCGAGGCACAGCTGGAGATCCGCGACAACGGCGTGGGCTTTGCCGTGCCCAAGACCTGGGTGGAAAGCGCGCGCAGCGGCCGGATCGGGCTGGTGGCCGCCCAGGAGCGGGTTGAATCCGTGGGCGGGGCACTGGAAATCCAGTCCGCGCCGGGGGAAGGCACGCTGGTGCGGGTGCGCGTGCCGCTGAACTCTAGGGACGCGGACGGCGCGGCGGAGAGACCTGCCGGCGGGGACTCGGTCGCCCCGGCCCAGGCCTGATTCCCCCGCAGTCCAGCACAAACCCCGGGCAGATCCCGGGGTTGTGAATGAAGGGAAGCATCTCGCGGAGAGATGCCAGCCCAGACTCGCGCCAGCCAGGGAATGCAGCCGGCGCGGGCCGCCTGTTAACCCTACTATAACGCGAATCGGGCAAAAGGCAAGACCGGCAGCTACATCAACCGCTTGCGCCGGTCAAGGCGGTTGAGGCCCAGCTCATGGGCCAGCTGCACGGCGTGCTGGTATTCGCCGGAGTTGATGCGGCGGTTGATTTCCGGGTACCGCGGCGCGTTGTAGACCGGCTGGTACTGGTCCATGATGTTCAGGTAGGTGTTTTTGGAGACCTCATCGGCGAGGAAGCGGAACACTTCTTCCGCGCCGGAGACGCCGCCGGGCAGCAGCAGGTGTCGCACCAGCAGGCCGCTCTGGGCCAGCCCGTCCTGGCCGATGTACAGGTCGCCGACCTGGCGGTGCATCTCCTTGACCGCCTCCTGGTTGGTGCGGGTGTAGTGCGGCGCGCCCGAAAACCGCAGCGCGGCCTCGTCATCGCCGTATTTCATGTCGGGCATGTAGATGTCGATCACGCCGTCGAGCAGCCGCAGCGACTCGAGCGAATCATACCCGCCGGTGTTGTACACCAGGGGGATGGAGAGGCCCTTCTGGACGGCTAACTCCACGGCGGAGAGGATCTGCGCCACCACGTGGGAGGGGGAGACCAGGTTGATGTTGTGGCAGCCCTCGGCCTGCAGCTCGAGCATGATGGCCGCCAGCTGCGGCGCGGTCACCTCGACCCCGGCCGGGGCCTGGCTGATGGAGTGGTTCTGGCAGTAGACACAGCGCAGGTTGCAGCGGGTGAAGAAAATGGTGCCGGACCCGCGCCAGCCGCGCAGCGGGTCTTCTTCGCCCAGGTGCGGGCCGTAGGTGCTGATCATGGCGCGCATGCCCATGCGGCACCGGCCGGTCGCACCGCTGAAGCGGTTGACCCCGCAGGCCCAGCCGCAGCCGTTGCAGGCTGCCAGATTGGCGTTCGCCTCGGCCACCCGCTGGCGCAGCTCCCCTGTGCGGGCCAGTTCCAGATAACCGGGCTCGTTCCGCGCCGTGTTTGCCATCGACATCATTCCTCTGATCTTATTGTATGAGCGCCTCGGGCTTGTTTCCAGTAACGTTATTAACCTTCTCCGGGTGATGATGGACGGTCTGGAGGTGAGGATTGGCAGGCGAGGCGGGGTTTTGTTTATAATCAAACCACACGGCAGGTCTGGAATTAAGGAAACCCACGGATGAAGCTGAAAACCCTCCTCACTGCGGCGGCGCTGCTGGGGCTGGCGGCAGGATGCGCCCCGGCGGGCGCGGTTCCGCTGCCCACCGAGACCGCCGCGGCCCGCGCTACCGGCCTGCCGGAGGCGGCTCCGACGCCCACCGCACGGCCCGGTGACCCGTTTGAGCTGATCTCGCGGGGCGCCATGCTGGCCAATCTGGAGGACCTGACCGCTATTCAGGCCTATTCCGGCTGGCGCAGTCCGGCCAGCAGCGGCGAGGCCGAAGCGCTGGACTACATCGCCGCCGAGCTGCAGGGCTTTGCCGGGCTGAACGACCTGGGGCTGGAGCTGGAGCGCCAGTCCTTCCAGGTGTACACCGCCACCGAGCTCTGGGAGGAGCGCCTGCTGCTCACGGTTGGCGGGGCGGAGGTGGAAGTGCCCGCCGAGGCCATCCTCGGGCACCGCGACTGGGTGTCGGCGGCGCTGCGCTATGATTCCGACGGCCAGCTGAACGATTCGCAGCGCAATCCGGTGCGGGTCAGCGGGTCGGCGGCTTTTGCGCTCTCACCCGGGGAGCTGGAAGCGCTGGAGCCGGGCCAGGCGGAGGGCCGGGTGCTCATCGCCGCCTACGCGCTGATCGATCCGGTTCTGCAGGACCCGGCCGCCGCGCTGGAGAACGCCCGGCGGCTGGTCTCGCTCCGCCCGGCCGGGCTGGTCATCGTCACCCGCTATTCCAACCTCCCGGGCGAAAGCCACGGCACCTACCTGGGCGACAGCTCCGTCCTGACCTATCTGGAGACCGGGCTGCCCCGGGTGCCCACGCTGTTTTTTCGCCTGGAAGACCTGGCGCCGGCGGGCGTCGCAGATTGGGAGGACCTGCGGAATGTGAGCCAGGTCTCGCTGATCTGGGACGCGGACGTATTCTCCCCGGCCGAATCGGGCAACCTGATCGCCCGCATCCCGGGGACTGAGTCCTCGCTGGCGGTGATCATCACCGCCGGGATCGACAGCGCGAACTCGCCGGGCGCGCTGGACAGCGGCAGCGGCAGCGCGGCGCTGCTCGAGGTCGCCCGGGTGCTGAACGAAACCGGCCGCCAGCCGCCGGTGGACCTGTACCTGGCCTGGTTGGGCGCAGAGAAACCGGGCCTTTGGGGCTCGGGGCATTTCGCCGCCACGCACCAGGCGCTGCTGGACCAGACCGTGGGCATGCTCTCGCTGGACGGCCTCTCTTACCCGCTGGAGGGAATTGACGCCGCCTTCAGCCTGAAAGTCTGGGACCCCGGCTGGACGGACGGCCCCTCAGTCGGGCAGGCCTGGGCCGATCATCTGGCCCGGCAGGCGGCCGTGCGCGGCCTGCGCGTGAGCGTGGAGACGTACGCCGGTGTAACCTCCGCGCACAACAGCCTGGCCGGGTTCGGCGTGCCCGCCGCCCGGCTGACCTACGGGAACACGGAGCAGATGGCGGCTTACGGCGGTCACTGGGCGGCCGGGCACCTGCACGAGCCGTACGACAGCGTGGAGCTGGCCCGCGAGATGGGCGAGGAGCTGGAGCAGATGGCCGCCATCGCCCTCTCGGCGGCGCTTTCCCCGCCGGCCGAGCCTGAAGCGCTGCGCACCCTCCCCCGGGCGGATAAGCGCGCCCTGGTGATCGCCAGCCGCACCGAAATCCCGCACCTGACTCCGGCGGAGCAGGCCGGTTTTGGCCTGGCGCTAAGGCTGGCCGGCTTTGACGTGGACCTGCTTCCCTACGGCAGCGCCGTCACGCCCCAGGCTTTACGCGGGACGGATCTGGTGATCGTGCCGCCGGTCTTTGACCTGCCCTCGCTGGACGGAAATGTGACCCTGTATGACACCGGCTGGACGGCCGACGAGGCCGGCCTGCTGGCCGGCTACGTCTACGACGGCGGGCTGCTGGTGCTGGCCAACTCCGCCAACCGCCTCAAGCACGACCGCACCGCCTGGGAGCCCAACGACGACCTGCTGGACCTCAACGACCTGGGTGCGTATTTCGGGGTTTCCTTCCTGCGCGAGACGGTGAGCGGAGACACCGCCGTGGTCACGGACGAGCACCCGCTGGTGGAGGGCATTTCCACCCTGCGGCTGGTGGAGGAGAACGGAGTGCCCTTCACCCTGCCGGAGGGCGCCCGGGTGCTGGCCCGCTCGCTGGGCGGGCAGCCGCTGGCTGCGCTGGTGTCCTACGGCGAGGGCGAGGTACTGGTGCTGGCGGATGCCGGTCTGCTGGCCGGTAGGGGAGAGATGGAAGAAAACCTGCGCCTGTGGCAGAACCTGGCCGCCTACGCCGCCGGGCGGTAAACGCTCCCCGTGTACTGGCTGCAGTTGGGCCGGGTTCTCACGCCGGTCGGGTGGCCGGTTCCGGGCAGGCCCTCGAGGGAGCTTTGCCCGGCTGGAACGGGGAAAAAGACCAATTCCAACCTGTAACAGAAAAATCGGACAAAAGTAAGATTCGTTGGTAAAATAGGACTATCGTATCCTAACCGTCAGGTGAACCCCGGATCGTAAGGGCGCGCTGTCAAGAGACGGGACCCGTTCACCTGACCTGAATCATCAACACGGTACATTATTAACTGCATCACAGCACCAGGCCAGCTTACAGTTCGCTTTAGGATTTCGATGGTATGAAGAAAGCCGGGGAAGCCTGGGACAGGCTAGGGGGAGTTCAATCGATCAGCAAGTCGGATGCGGTTAGATCGACTGCTTTGCTTATCGCCCGCAAGGGGCGGGTTCAATACGCCAGTTTACCGGCTGCCCGGTTCGCCGGCCTTTCCGTGGACGATTTCATCGGCCGCGACCTGCGCGATGTGCTGCAGGCGGAGGAAGGCGACCTTGATTTTCGCTACCTCCGTCCCGAGGACGGTCAGCAGCATTTCTATGCCCGGCTGCGCTCCGGGCAGGGGGAGGCCCACCGCCTGCTGGTGGAGCTCACCTGGATGGCCGGCGAGGAGGAACCCCTGGCGCTGCTGACCCTGATTCCGCTGGAGGAAGTGCTCTCCGGGCCCGGTCAGGGGCAGGACCCGTTCCACACCCCTGAAGGCTCCCTGAGCCACATCGACGAGCTGAACGCCATCATCCAGTCCATGGCTGAGGCGGTGATCATCTGTGACGCCAGAGGCACGCCGGTGCTGGTGAACCCGGTCTCGCGCGACCTGCTGGGCGTGGACCTGACCGGCGAGCTGCCCGCCTGGGTTGAAGGGACCGTGTTCCGCTCGCAGGACGGGAAGCAGCTGTCATGGAACGAGCTGCCCCATGTGCGGGCGCTGCGCGGCGAGCGGGTCACCGGCATGCGCCTGCGCTATCACCGGTCCGACGGGCAGGAGGTTACCATCGAGACCTCCGCCTCGCCGCTGTATGTGGGCAAGGAAATCAGCGGGGCGGTGGTGGTCTGCCGCGACGTGACCGAGCGCGAGGAGCTGCTCGACCAGCTGGAGGCGGAGCGCGCCCGGCTGAGCACGGTCATCACACACGCGCCCGAGGCCATCCTGGTGGCCGACGACCAGGCCCGCATTATTCTGGCCAACAGGGCCGCCGAACAGCTGTACGGCCAGGCCATTCCCATCGGCGAGCCGTACGAATCTCACGCCCGCATGAAGTTCATTCGGCTGGACGGCACGCCGTACGATCCGCGCCAGCTGCCGCTGACCCGTTCCGCGCTGGACGGGGAGGTGATCGTCAACGAAGAGGTGCTGCTGCAGCTCGAGGACGGTACGCGGCGGGAGCTGCTGATCAACTCCGCGCCAATCTACGACCGCAGCGGCCACCTGACCGGGGCGATCGCCATTTCGCAGGACATCGGCGGGCGCAAGCGCATCGAAGAGCAGATGCGCCGCAACGCCGCCCGCTCCGAGGTGCTGGCAGCCCTGTCGCAGGCCTTTGCCGAGGCCGGCCTGTATTACGCGGCGGTGCTGTCCACCATCACCCACCAGATCACCGACAAAATCGGGGACGCCTCCCTCATCCGCCTGACCTCGGACGACAGCAAGTGGCTGGACGTGGTCGCCGTGCACCATCCGGACGGCGAATCTCTGGCCCGGCTGCGCAAGGTGCTGCGAATGCGCCGGCTGCGCGTGGAAGAGGGGCTTTCGGGCAAGGTGCTGCAGAACCGGCGTCCCATTCTCATTTCCGATCCCGAGAAACATCCCGACCAGCTGCTGCTGGAGCAGGAGTTTGGCGACTGGCTGCGCCAGGAGAAAACCGCCAGCCTGCTGTGCATTCCGCTGCAGGCTCAGGGCAGCCTGATCGGCACGCTGACGGTGATCCGCCCGGCCGGCGGGGAGCCGTACACCTCCGACGACCAGATCTTCTTCATGAGCCTGGCCGACCGCGCCGCCCTGGCGATTGAAAACGCCATGCTCTATGCCGACGAGGCCCGCCGGGCCCGTGAGCTGGACGCGCTGCACAGCGCCACGGCCGTGCTGCTGAGCACGCTGGACCTGAACACCCTGCTCTCCCAGATCCTGGATGCGGCTCAGAGCGCCATTCCAGCCGCGGAAAAGGGCACGCTGCACCTGGTCGGCTCGCAGAGCGGGCAGCTGGAGATCCGCGCCACGCTCAATTACGAGGACCCGCGCATCGCCCAGATCTCGCATCCCAACGGCAGCGATTACCCCTCCGTGGTGGTGCGCAACCGCAAGCCGCTGCTGGTGCACGATGCGCTTTCCGGCGCGTTCAACGGGCCGGGGACGGATGAGCGGCCCGAAGAAGAGACCTTCCGCTCGCTGATCATTGCGCCGCTGTTTATGAACGACGAGGTCATTGGTACGCTGTCGCTGACGGCCGCGCGCCCGTTTGCCTTCACCAAGGAGGACCTGCGGCTGCTGACCAGCTTCGCCACGACGACGTCGGCGGCTATTCAGAACGCGCTGCTGCACGCCCGGGTGCAGACCCTGGCCATCACCGACCCGCTCACCGAGCAGTACAACCGGCGCGGGTTCTTCGACCTGGCCCAGCGGGAAATCGAGCGCTTCTCGCGCTACCAGTACCCGCTGACGGCCATGATGGTCGATATTGACCACTTCAAAGAAGTGAACGACACCTTCGGACACCGGGCCGGCGACCGGGTGCTGCGCGCCCTGGCCGACCGGATTGACCAGAACATCCGCCAGGTGGATATTCTGGGGCGCTACGGCGGCGAGGAGTTTGCCATTCTGCTGCCTGAAACAGACCTGGACCAGGCCTGTGAAATCGCCGAACGTATTCGCGCGGCGGTGGCCGCAGAGCCAATCGTGGAATCCGAACAGGGGCCTATCTGGGTGTCCATCAGCGTGGGGGTCACGCAGGCAGCCAGTCCCAACATTACGCTGGCCGAGCTGCTGGAAAAGGCCGACCAGGCCCTGTACCAGGCCAAGCAAAACGGCCGCAATCGAGTAGAAATTCTGTAAACGACGAGGATATTATGAGCCAAAGCAAGCAGACCAATCACAAGAAAATTCGCGTGGTTCTGGCTGACGACCATGCCGTCCTGCGCATGGGAATTCGCAGCCTGTTAAACCAGTCCGAGGATATCCAGGTGATTGGTGAGGCCAGCACAGGGGTGGAAGCCATCCGCGCCGTCAAGGATCTGAAGCCGGACGTGCTGCTGTTGGATATGGAAATGCCGGAAATGGACGGTGTGGAAGTGACCCGGCGGCTGCAGGAAGAGAAGGCCCCGGTGCGGATACTGGTGCTCAGCGCTTACAACGACCGCGAGTATATTCAGGAAACGCTGGAGATGGGGGTGGCCGGTTATTTAATCAAGGACGAGGCACCCAGCAGCATTGTGGACGCGGTGCGCGGGGTGGCCCGCGGCCAGCAGGGCTGGTTGAGCCGCAAGGTCAGCCAGCAGCTCAATTACCGGCATACACAAACCCGGGCGAGCTAAACCACAGGAAACGGATCAGGCTCGGATGGTCTGATCCGTTTTTTCGTCCCCGGCCTGACGCCCGGCCAGAATCTCGCGCTTTTTGGCGTGCAGCGCCAGCAGCTCTTCCTGCACCTGGCGCAGGTAGCCGCCCTTCAGGGGGTAAACACTCAGGATCAGCGCGCCCAGCAGCATGGCCGCGCCCGGGATCAGGCCGCTGACCATGCGGATGGCCCCTTCGACCGCGGCGGGCTGGTCGAGTACGAGCACCCCGGCGTTGGCTTCCCGGGGGATGAACCCGGCCGAGGACAGCAGCAGCGCGACCACGGCCGGGGCGATCTGCTGGGCGGGCTTGGTCAGCAGAGCGTTGATGCCAAAGAAGGCCCCTTCGCGGCGGGCGAAGGTGCGCAGCTCGTCCTCGTCGATCACCTGGGCGAAGAGCAGGTTGGTCAGCGTCTGCGGGCCGGCCAGGCCGAACCCGGCCACAGACAGGCAGGGCAGGATCAGCTCGCGCGGGGCCAGCCACACCCCGATCAGACCGGCGGCGGTGATCACCAGGAAGATCTGCTCGGCGCGGGCCACCCCCACGCGGCGCCGCACGTAGGTGGTGCAGATCACCCCGATGATCAGGGGCACGAAAATGGACGCGTACAGGATCATGGTGTTGATGCGCAGCACGTAATCGGCCAGGTAGAGCAGCGAGCCGATCACCATGGTCGAGACCAGGATGCTCATCCAGTTGGCTGCCACCAGGATCAGGAAGGATTTGCTCGTCAGCGTGTGACGGATGGAAGCGCCGAGCTTCATGGGCGGGTCCACCTGGACGAACTCAGGCCGCTCGCGCACGTTGGCCGCGGTGATCCACACTGCCAGCATGGCGAACACCCCCAGCGCGCCCATGGCCAGGTAGAAAGGCAGCAGGGACTCGTCGCCCTGCTTGGGGCGGAACAGGTCCGGCAGCACGAAGCCTATGAGCGTGCCCAGCAGCCCGAAGAGCGAGAAGGAAATCTGCAGGCCGCTGCGCTCGTTCTCCGCCTCGCTCAGCTCGGGGACCAGGGCGGAGTAGACCAGCCCGATGACGGTGTAGGCCGCGTCGAAGAGCAGCATGGCGACCAGCATCCAGGCGAAGATCACCCCGTCGCTGGCGCCGGGCGGCGCCAGCCAGATCAGGAAGAAGCTGAAGGCCAGCACCGGGGCGGCATAGCGCATGTAGGGCAGGCGCCGGCCGCGGCTGGAGCGGGTGTTGTCGGTCAGGTAGCCGAACCAGGGGTCGTTGATCGCGTTCCAGATGGAGTAGATCACCATGGCCGCGGTGAACCAGCCCGCCCCCAGGCCCAGGTAGTCCTGGAAGAAGATGGTCTGCATCACCAGGAAGGCGTTCAGCACCGTGTTGGTGCCCAGGGCAGCGAACCCGAACAGCACTTTGGTTTTCTGCGAGAGGACGGCGCCTTCATCGCCGGTGGGCAGCGGGCGGGCAGGCGCGGCGGCTTTGGATCGGGTGGCGCTCATGGTGACTCCTGGGGCGGGATGGTGTTTTAATTATACGGCAGGCCAATTGGAGGCAGGACTCAGGACAAAGGCGGGGTTTTCATTTATACTTGAATGCAGGCAAATGCCCGCTGGATGCCAACCTATCGTTTTCTCAACACAAACGGTGACCGCCATGACATTGACTCAACTGCTCAATACGCGCTACGGGGTGATCATCGCCCTGGCCATCGCCAAGGGGACGCCGCCCTGGCTGGGCTACCGCATTGGCAACTGGATCGCGGCCTTTTTCGGCCGCCAGCGGCGCGCCGACCTGATGAAGAACCTCTGCCTGAACCAGTGGGTCATCAGCGGGAAGAAAAAGAACGCCTACGAGCTGGACCATGCCGCGCGAACCGTGCTGCGATCGGTGGCGCGCAATTATTACGACTTCTACCACAACATGGACCGCCCTGAAGAGGTGCTGCGCCTGGTCAAGATCCCGCCGGAGTTCGAGGAAGCGCTGCAGAAGCGCATCGATTCCGGCCAGGGCACCATGATCGTCATGCCGCACATCGGCAATTTCGACCTGGCCGGGCGCGCGCTGGCCCTGCGGGGCTACAAATTCCAGGTTCTGACCCATCCCGACGCGGTGGGCGGGTACGTGCTGCAGAACCGCCTGCGCACCGAGCGCGGCCTGGAAGCCACCCCCATGAACCTGGAGTCGCTCCAGAGGGCCAAGCACCGCCTGCTCGACGGCGGCTTTGTGCTCACCGGGATGGACCGGCCCATGGTCAATTCCAATTACCCGGTGACCTTTTTCGGCCACAAGGCGCTGCTGCCGGTCACCTATATCCGCATGGCCATGCAGACCGGCGTGCCGGTGATGGTGGTGGCCTGCTACCGCGACACGGACGGGCGCTACAATCTGGAGGCCCACGAGCCGATCCCCATGCTGACGGAGGGGAAATTGAGTGACCTGATCGTCTGCAACGCAGAGCGCGTGCTGGCCCACGCCGAGCAGCTGATCCAGCGCTTCCCCGGGCAGTGGGCCATGTTCTACCCGGTCTGGCCGCAGCTGTGGGACGAAGTGCCCAAGTGGTGGGAGCGGCGCAAGGCTGTCACCACGGCCACCGGGTAGACCTGAGCCAGCCCGGGCCTGCCGGCCGGCGGAGACCGCATGTCCCAGTTTGACGCGCTGCTGAAGAAGCTGCCCCCCGAAACCCGGGCGGTGATCCAGGCCCTGTGGGACTCCGTGCCTGCCTCGCAGCGCGGAAACCTGATCTCGCTGCTGCGCAGCATGCCGGACGATGCCAGCCTGATGCGCCTGCTGCTGAGCCTGTCGGCGCAGCAGTGGAAGCAGTCCTTCGGCGCCAAGCAGCGTGTGGCCATCATCGGGCCGGCCAACACGGGCAAATCCACCCTGTACAACCAGCTGGTGCAGAGTAAAGAGGATAAGGCGCTGGTCAGCCCGGTGCCGGGCACCACCCGGGTGACACAGCAGGCCGACGCCGGCCTGTTTCAGGTGATCGACACGCCCGGGGCGGACGCGGCCGGCGAAACCGGCCGGCTGGAACGCGAGCTGGCCCTGGCCGCGGCCGCCGGGGCGGACATCCTCATCCTGCTCTTCGACGCCGTTCAGGGGATCAAGCAGGCCGAGCTGGACCTGTACGGGCAGGTTGCCGCGCTGGGCAAGCCCTTTGTGGTGGCGCTGAACAAAATCGACCTGGTGCGGCGGGAAAAGGCGGCCGTGATTCAGAATGCCGCCGGGACGCTCGGGCTGGAAGCGGAGCAGGTGATCCCCATCTCGGCCAGCAGGGGCGAAAACCTGGGCCAGCTGATCACGGCGGTGGCCGTGGCCGAGCCTGCCCTGGTGACCGCGCTGGGCGTGGCCCTGCCGCAGTACCGCTGGCAGCTGGCCTGGCGCAATATCGCCAGCTCGGCTTCCATCGCGGCGGTGATCGCGCTGACCCCGCTGCCGGTGATCGACTTCGCCCCGCTGCTGGTCACCCAGACGGTGATGGTGCTGGGCATCGCCCGCATCTACGCCTACCAGATCACGCTGGAGCGGGCCAGAGAGCTGGCGGTCACCTTTGGGCTGGGGCTGATCGGGCGCACGCTGTTTGCCCAGCTGAGCAAGCTGGGCGGGGTGCCGGGCTGGCTGCTGGCCTCCGCCATCGCCGCCTCGACCACGGTGGTCATGGGCGTGGCTGCGGCGGCCTGGTTTGAGCGCGGCGAGCGCCTCTCCCGCGACCGGCTGGACCGCATGACCCGCGCGCTAACCGCCCAGCTGCTGGACATGCTGCGCCATCTGGGCCGGCGGCGGCCCGGCCGCGAGGCCCTGCGCCGCAGCGTGGAAGAGGCCTTGAATAAGCTGGACCTGGACGAGGACACTCCGCCCGCCGGTTAACTGAAAAGAGCCGGGAACGCCGGCCCGGGCTCTTTTCGAAGGAGGAGAAAGATGTCCAGTTGTTGGCATCATTCTAGCTCCTTCAGGGCGGGGCTGCTGGACGCATAACCCACGCCCAGCCTACGCTTACCCTTCGATACAGGGCAGTTCGGTGACCAAGTTGAGGAACTCGGCGGCCACTTCCGGGTCGAAGTGCCGCCCGGACTCGTTGTAGATGTACTCCAGCACCTGGTGTCTGGGCCAGGCCGGGCGGTAAGGGCGGTCGGAGTTGAGCGCGTCCCACACGTCCACCACGGCGAACACCCGGGCCGCCAGAGGGATTTCCTTTCCCTTCAGCCCGCGCGGGTAGCCGGTGCCGTCCCACTTCTCGTGGTGGCAGTAGGGGATGTCCACAATGTCGCGGAACTGCGGGAAGGGCCGGAGCATCTCGTAGGCGTACACCGGGTGCCGGCGCATCACCGCCCATTCCTCCTCGGTCAGCGGACCGGGTTTGAACAGAATCTGGTCGGGGATGCCCATCTTGCCGATATCATGCAGCTGAGCGCCCCGGCGGACGTTCTCCAGCTGTTCATTGTCCATGCCGAGCCGCCGGCCCAGCTGCACGGCCAGCTCGGCGACCCGGTCGGTGTGGCCCTGGGTTTCGTGATCGCGCAGCTCCAGCGCGCGGGACCAGCCGTCCAGAATGGCTTCATAGGCCTGGTTCAGGTTCTGGTTGGACTGCTGCAGCTGTTCGCACAGGCTGGCGCTGTGGATGGAGACCGCGGCGGTGTTGCACAGCCAGGTCAGCAGGGCGGCGTTGGCGTCCGACAGCGGCCGGGGCCAGCGGGTTTGAATCTGTACCGCCCCGATCACCTCGCCCTTGGCCTGCATGGGGATCACCCAGCCGGGAAAGGTTTCCTGCAGCTCGAGCACGGCCTGCTTCGGTCCGCGCCTGGTCGCCACGGGCAGGGTGAGCGTGGCCAGGCCCACCGGCTGCGGCACGCGGACCGGGTAGTGGAACTGGCCGTAGACGGGTTTGAGGCAGTCCTCCTCCGGGTCATAGAGCGACACCGACACCGAGCTGACCTCGGGGAGCAAATGGTGGATGGTCATCTCCAGCCGTTCGTACACCTGGGGCGGCTCGAGCGCGTCGGTGAGGGTGCGGGTCATCTCCCCGGTGCCGTAGAGGATGTTCTCCCGCTCGAGCAGCAGCTGTTCGATGCGGCGGCGCTCGGTCACGTCCACCAGCGAGATCAGCACGTGGTCCTGCCCCTGGTAATCAAAGCACTCGGCGGCCACCTGCACAATGATGGTGCGCCCGCTGCGGGTGTTCAGCTGCGATTCGAAATTCTGCACCCAGCGCTCTTTCTGCAGCCGGGCCTCCAGCAGCTCGAAGCGCCTGTGATCGGCCCACAGGTTCAGCTCGCACACGGTGCGGCCGATCAGGTCGTTCTGGTCATATTCCAGCAGGCTCCAGAACTTGCGGTTGGCGGCTAGGAAGCGGCCCTCCGGCAGCTGGATCACGCTCAGGGGGAAGGGAATGTGGTGAACAAAATCCTGCAGCGATTTCTGGCGGCCCCAGAACCCTTTCTGGCCGGGTCGGCCGGGTGCGGGCTGCCGTTTGCGAGGTGGGTAGCATTGTTTGTGCATGGATGGTTTGTTCGCTCCGGTGACCAGTTAGTTGATGTGATAAACAGTACCGCTCTCAGAAAGGTCATACCCGCCGAGCTGGCGGATCCACTGCCGCGGCTCCGCACCGGAAAGCCACTCCAGGAAGGCGCTGGCCGGGAGGCGTTCAGCCGTCTCGCGCAGCAGAACCAGGTCGTAGCGCTCGCGGGTGAGGAAGATAAAATCCAGCCCGTAGGCCAGGGCGGCGGCTTCCAGCCCCAGGCCGGCGTCCGCCTGCCCGGCGGCCACGGCGCGGGCCACCTCGGTGTGGGTGGCGGTTTCGGCGCCGTAGCCGCGGATGCTCGCCGGAGAGATGCCCAGGCGCTGCAGCTGCGCCTCGAGCCAGACGCGGGTGCCCGAGCCGGGCTGGCGGTTGATGAAGGTCAGCCCGGGCCGGGTCAGGTCGGCCAGGCCGGTGAGGCCCCGCGGGTTGCCGGGGGGAACGATCAGTCCCAGGCGGCGGTGGGCCAGGGTGAGCAAAGTGACCGGCCGGCCGGGCAGGATGCGCCGGATGAAAGGCTCGTTGTAGCTGTCGGTCTCGGCGTCCCACAGGTGGCAGCCGGCCAGGTCGGCGCGGCCTTCGGCCAGGGCCATCAGGCCGCTCAGGCTGCCGGCGAAGCGCAGCTCGATGGAGATCTGCGGGTGCGCTTCGGTGAA
>ENA-UPSB01002993-UPSB01002993.1-bioreactor-metagenome-genome-assembly--contig:-NODE-2993-length-14325-cov-6.203153_pt1 | contig 14325 bp, 16 predicted proteins | sample MGYA00238182_ERZ773286 | MGnify/ENA primary metagenome ERZ773286 (study PRJEB29026, sample SAMN07631240) | bioreactor metagenome | isolation source: Switchgrass digestor | place: USA: Dartmouth... | reverse complement strand
AAGTTTTCATGAACAACCTTTGCCAAAGGAGCAAGGCAGTTGGTTGTGCAGGATGCGTTGGATACAACGTTCATGTCCTTTGTGTATGTGTTATGGTTAACACCCATAACGAACATTGGAGCATCTTTTGAAGGAGCGCTTATAACAACTTTCTTTGCGCCGCCCTTGAAATGCGCTGATGCCTTTGCAGTATCCGTGAATACACCAGTTGATTCAACTATGTACTCAGCACCGCAAGATGACCATGGAATTTCCTCGGGATTCATTGCTGCAAAAACGGATATTTCCTTACCATTGACAACCAGCTTGTCACCTTTTACTTCAACTGTTCCATCGAACTTGCCATGTACAGTATCATATGTCAACATGTATTTCATGTACTCAAGATCGATGAACGGATCATTTATACCTTTAACTTCAACATTAGGGTTTTTAATTGCAGCCCTAAAAACAAGACGGCCTATACGACCAAAACCATTGATACCTATCTTTACTGCCATTTATTCCGACCTCCTTAGCGAAAATTTATTCTAATAGCTGTAATTCTCAGCTTGATGCAGTAAACTGATTCAATACAACATTTAACATCAAAGTTAATTTTACAATACTCATACCTTTTTTTCAATAGTTACGCACAAATTTAATTATTTTTTTAACAATGTACATATTTACATTTATCACAAACATATATTTTGCGTAATGCATGGAAAATATTCATAAGCATACAGTTCAAATTTCTTTTTGCCTGGTATAAAAACAGGGATTTACAAGAGTATGTTGTACTTATCAACCATCTTTACAGGATTGTAGGATAGTTTGGCTTTTCTTATGCCCTCTATGCCCAGATCCTGTTCCCTGTTTATATATGTCGTGCCGTGCCACTCATGCTCGCAGAACTGCTGGTTTATAAAAGCATAGAGCCCATGTATGGCACTGTTGGCTTTTTCAATGTGAATGACTGCTGTATCCTGGTTAAGCATCTCTCCTACGGTAAAAGCCTCAAATTTTCCGTTTACCTTTATCAAGGCTCCCTTGACATCCAAAACTCCGAAATTCTTAAGCAGTTCCATACTGGCATAGCGCTCGCAGTATTCACCCCTCTGGCAGTTACAGTTTCTGCTTTCACACCATTCCAGCATTATCCTTGAGCACTCGTCGACATTCCCGGGACCCAGTTCCACATATTCATACTCATACTGTTTCCTGAACCTTTTTATGTGATTGCGCTTTCCGTCGTATTTCTTACCGGACAGTTCTATCAGATTCCTGGTAAGATAAACATAATCACTGTTATCCCTGTCTATGCTTATATCCCTTTCCGATGCAACATACTTCTTAAAGTATGGAAGTTCCTTATCCGTTACCCTGCTGAACCTGAAGCGCCATCCATTCATCCTGAAGTATTCCCTCAATACGGATAAGGCTTCCTCGAAGTTTTCATCGTTACATGCCCCTATAGGTGCAAAGGCAAAAGGAGCGTTTTTTTCATTTGCCGAAACTACACAGAGCAGATCGCCAATCACCGCATATCTGAACTTGTAATACTCTCTCCACATAAAAAAGTTGGTAAAGGTCCGTTCTGACGCTTGCGGATTGCTCTCTTTCAGATATTTGTCAAATAAAGCCTTGTCATTTATGTTAATCTCAGAAAATTCCATCATTTGCTTCCCCTACTCCAAAGTCATGAGATATAATATACCACTCTAATAAATCATTTAACCATATTTCTATTCGTATCGCAAAGCCTGCAAAAAAGGCTTCATTAATGAAGCCTGAAACACTATAAAATTCTGTATGCCTTTATTGTTTAAGCCGTCCGTATCTTTTATTCCTTAAACCGGTTGGCAGAGGCTCAGTCGCCAAAACTCACGCCCACGCTCTTGGCAATCCTTACCAGTTCGCCATCCGGCGGTACGGTTTTTACAGCATCTACAACCTCTTCCAGAGATACCGACGTCATAATGTTTCCCTTTAAACTCACCATTTTTCCATATTCTTCCCTGTTTACCAGTTCAACAGCTTCCACTCCGTATCTGGTTGAAAGTATCCTGTCAAAAGGTATCGGTCTTCCGCCTCTTTGAAGGTAACCGAGAACCGTCACCCTGGTCTCTATGCCTGTGAGCTTTTCAATTTCATAGGCCAGTTTATTTCCTATTCCTCCAAATCTTGCGATGTCATCGCTTTCCTCCGATGTTTCGCTTATGGCCGTATCCTCGTTTATGGACCTGGAACCCTCAGCCGCCACAACTATACTAAAGCTCTTGCCTGCATTTTTCCTTTGCAGGACGCTTCGTGCCACCTTGTTTATATCATAAGGTATTTCCGGTATGATAATAATATCGGCACCCCCGGCTATTCCTGCCTCAAGGGCAATCCATCCTGCATTTCTGCCCATGACTTCCAGTATCATGACCCTGTGGTGAGACTCAGCCGTTGAATGAAGTTTGTCAATTGCCTCGGTGGCGGTTTCCACTGCAGTCATATAACCAAAGGTAATATCGGTGGCATTGATATCATTGTCTATAGTTTTGGGCACTCCCACGATATTAATGCCCTTTCTGGCAAGATCCCTGGCAATGGACAAAGTTCCGTCCCCTCCGATTACGACAAGGGCGTCTATATCATGCATGCCAATATTATCAATTATCCTGTCCGACATATCTTTATACTCGATTACCCCATCCTTTTTCACCATGAAATTGAAAGGGTTGTCCCTGTTGGAAGTTCCGAGTATGGTACCTCCTTTATCCAGGATGCCGGAAACATCATCAGATTTGAACCTCACAAAGTTGTTTACCACCAGGCCTTTATAACCATCCTTAAAACCGATTACATCATAATTATACTTATTAATGGCTGTCCTGACAACAGCCCTCAAAACCGCATTCAGGCCCGGACAATCTCCTCCTCCGGTAAGGACCCCAATACGTTTTACCATAATCTATATACCCCCCAAAATGTTTCATTGCTTTTTTCTCCGGTTGGACGACAACAAAATCAATACAGGACTTACATCATGGAGCCTCTCATTTATCAATGGACATGATGATTTCCACCAGAAATTCCGTTGCCTTAACCATATCTTCTATGCTTATTTGCTCTTCCACACTATGAACCTTATCCATGCCAACGCTTATATTTACAGCCTGTATACCCTTCTGACTGATTATGTTGGTATCACTTCCGCCCCCCGTGGCTACCAGTTTAAGTGATATGCCGGCTTTTTCAGATGCGGTTTCAAGTATTTTTATTATATCATCTTTTTCTTCCACACTGAAAGCCGCATATTCAAGCCTGGAATCGAATTCTACCGTCCCACCGTACTTTGCTGCAGCCTTTTCAAAGCAATCCTTCATATGCCTTGTCTGTGTCTCCAGTTTATCCTGTTTCAGGCTTCTTGCCTCGGCTTTTATTTCAACCTTGTCACAAATGATATTTGTTGCCTGACCGCCATGAATAACCCCTATGTTTGCAGTGGTTTCTTCATCTATTCTGCCAAGCTTCATACCTGCTATGGCCTCTGCGGCTATCTGTATGGCACTGATGCCTTTTTCCGGCTCCACCCCGGCATGAGAAGCCTTGCCTTTTACCACTATATCCATCCTGTTTTGTGATGGAGCCTTCACAGCTACAGTGCCTATGGGGCCGCCGTCATCCAGCACTATCCCGTACCTGGCATTTATCCTGCTGTAATCAAGATTTTTTGACCCCAGCAAGCCTCCTTCCTCGGCAACGGTAAAAACGACCTGTATGTCACCATGTTCCAGGTTGTTTTCCTTAATCACCCTGAGGGCTTCCAGTATGCATGCTATACCTGCTGCATCGTCTCCCCCGAGAACGGTTGTGCCGTCAGATTTTATAATATCACCGGAAATTAAGGGCTTCTTGCCTTTCCCAGGCACCACCGTATCCATGTGAGCCATCAGCATCACAACAGGCACGTCTTTGCTGCCTTTAACAGTGCAGATGAGGTTTCCTGCATTTCCCCCTATTTTTCTGCCGGCATCATCTTCATATACTGAAAAGCCCATTGATTCCAGTTTTTGCTTAAGAGCATCAGCCATTTGCCTTTCCTGCAACGTCAAGCTGTCAATCTGCACCAACTCGGTAAATTCCCTGACAAGTCTTTCTTTATTTATCATTAAAATCACTCCGTTTTCAGCCTTCTTAATTGTAGTCATGCACCGGGTTTACATTAATTTATTCATCCTTCAGGCAAATTAACACTGCAATTTATTCAATCCCAGTCATATTTCGTCAAATGACCCTGCAACAGCATGTTTTCGAATCCGATTTGCCTCATAACTTCATATGCCACTATGGCCACTGAATTGGACAGGTTCAATGACCGTATATTTTCCCTCATAGGTATTCTTATACAGTATTCCTTGTTTTCTTTCAAAAGCTCTTCCGGCAGACCTGCTGTTTCTTTTCCAAAAACCAGGAAGCAATTCCGGGGATAGACGATATCCGTATACGTATTCAGCGCCTTTGTTGTAGTGTAGTAGAAAACTCCGTCGGGATGTTTTTCCTTTACCTCATAAAAACTGTCATAATAATGTATATCCACTTCGCTCCAGTAATCCAAACCTGCCCGCTTCAAATATCTGTCCTCAACTGAAAACCCCAGGGGTCTCACAAGATGAAGTCCGGCACCTATTGCCGCACAAGTTCTGACAATATTTCCTGTATTTTGCGGTATCTCCGGTTCTACCAATACAATGTTCAGTGACAAAACTACTCCTCCCGTTCAGTATAAATCACTCTGCATGTTCCGGGCTTTTTCCCTTCAGTTCAATAGATTCAGAACATTGAAGCCCGTTTGAAATACTCTCGCACTTTTCCACAAGGTTTTCCCATTCTCCCATTTTATTGGTTCCATATATATGATATCACATATATGATACCACAATTTATCCTGTTGACGAGAGCAATTTACAACAAGGCAAGCATTACCACACTTGAAGTACACAGAAAGCTTCTTTTCTGATATCTGCGCAAATGGCACATTCAACAAAAAAAGATGACATAAAGTCATCTTTCTTTCCGTCATCAATCCTGCACAGCAATATCGATTTCCATGGTATCTCCATCCTCCATTACAAGAGGTATGCATATAGTTTTTACCTTAGTTGACGATACCTGCATATTGTCACCCATCAGAAATGAGGGAGGGGTTATCTCTATGCCTATTCCTCTGTTGTAGAGAATTGTAGCTGTATTACCAAGTATCATGTTGGTTAGCTCAGCTATTGCACTTTTTGCAATCTCGTCCAACTGATCCAAAACCATTCCGCCCATCATTTTGGAGGCAATCTTTTTAGCTGTATTCACCGACATGGTAAACATGGCCTGGCCTCTCAGCTTTCCGGTCAAACCCACTATTACCATGACGTTATCACTATAGTAAGGCGAATCTTTCAAATACACTTTTCCAAGAGTTGTATTAATCCCTGTCATTTGCATAAGTATCGATTTGCTTGCTTCAATAAATGGATTGATATACTCTACGTTCAATGGAAACCCCCACCTTTCTCTAAAAATTGACATGTTTTTTTAATACCCCATATATCAAATGCTAAAACAAGCTGAATTAGTACATGTATATAAGGGCAAGGCTTTCATGCATTAAGATATTTCAAGCAAAACCCAATGTAAAAGCAGTACAGTAATGGATGTACTGCAAAAACCGGAAATAAAAAAATGTTGTCGCCTACATCAATATACATGCATTTTACTACAAATATCATCTCTCTTTAGTAATTTTACATAATTTAACCCATAATGCAAGCTTTTTTTAACCTTAAGTTCTAAAGCGCAGAAAGGCTTAGGTTTTAAAACCGCAGACAAGCTCCTTCATTACAAATACGCCCCTCATCGGAATTTCGTTGCCTTTACGGGTAAGTATTACAGTGCAGATAATTGCCGCCAATGCCAGTATTGCAAATATTATGAATATCATCTTGTATTTTTGAAGAATGGCGATCATGTTTCCCCTTCCTTTCCACAGCAAATTCAAAATTCGATTGTTTATATTATTTGAACAATAAATCAGCAATATACTGAAAAAAGCAAGTGCAAAAAGGCCTGCGTTTTCCAAACGCAGGCCCTGTTATGCCGTTTTTGCTTATTAATTCATATTTATTTTTTTCCTGATATCTGCCAGTATCTTTTTCTCTATCCGTGAAACCTGTACCTGGGATATTCCCAACATTTTTGCTATCTGAAACTGGGTTTTCTCTTTAAAATACCTGAGTATTATTATCTGCTTTTCTCTTGGGGAGAGCTTCTCCAGTATCTGGCGCAAAGCAATTTTGTCTATGAGGTCCACCTCACTGCCGCTTTCCGCATTTATCCTGTCTATAAGCAGCAAAGGGGAGTTGTCTCCTTCACCAATTTCACTATACAGCGACTCAGGAGCGCAACCGGCCTCAATAGCCATTACAATGTCTTCCGGTAATAAAGACAAGCGCTCGGCTATCTCATTGATGGTAGGCTCTCTCCCCAGCTCCTTGCTCATGATTTCCTAGGTCATTCTGACTTTTCCGGCAGTTTCCTTCAGAGATCTGCTTACCTTAATAAGACCGTCATCTCTGATAAATCTCTTTATTTCTCCTATAATCATAGGAACTGCATAGGTGGAGAACTTGACATCAAATGAGCTGTCAAACTTGTTTATAGCCTTGATAAGCCCGATACAACCTATCTGAAAAAGGTCATCGGTTTCATAGCCTCTGTTCTGGAACCTTCTCACTATACTCCATACCAAGCCCAGGTTATTCTCTACCAGTCTGGACTGGGCACTCTTATCCCCGAGCTTTGCCTTTTCTATTAACTCAAGAACATTGCTCTCAGCATTTTCATCCATATACCCATTGACCTTTCATCACTAGAATACTAATAACTGCCTGGTTATTTTTTGTCTGCCAGAGACTTAAAGGTTTTATACATCCTTACTGTAGTTCCGGCTCCCGGTTTTGAACTGACGTCAACACTGTCCATAAAGGTTTCCATTACCGTAAATCCCATGCCGGATCTTTCCATTTCCGGCTTTGAGGTATAAAGAGGCTGCCTCGCCAATTCGATGTCTTCAATTCCCTTGCCGTCATCTTCCACCGTTATTTCCACCGCATCTTTATACAGTTTGCAACTCATCCTTACAAAGCCTTCGGTATTCTCATATCCATGGATTATTGCGTTGGTAACTGCTTCAGAAACAGCAGTTTTTACATCAGCAAGCTCTTCCAATGTCGGATCCAACTGTGACACAAAAGCAGCTGCCACAACCCTTGCAAAGGATTCGTTGTTTGACTTGCTCGCAAACTCTATTCTCATTTCGTTTATTACTTGCATCCCGTTTCCCCCTCTACATACTGCTTATCGCTTCATCAACAGAACCAAATATGGGTATGATTCTCTGAATCCCGGATATCTCCAGTATCTTTCTAATCTGGGCATTCGGATTTACTATGGCAGCCTTTCCGTCGAGCTTTGAAATGTTTTTATACCTTCCAACCACTACCCCGATACCTGAACTATCCATAAACCCAACCCTGGAAAGGTCAAAAACAATGTTCCTTGTTGTAGATTTCATCATCTGTGCATCTATTTTATCCCTTATATATTCGGCAGAATGGTGATCAATCTCTCCTATAATGCTTATTACCAATGTTGAGCCTTTATTGGTGAATTTGACCTGCAAAAAAATCATCCTCCTCCACATAGTAACTGCTGATAACAGGCAAACAAAAATCATTTGTTGAAAACAGCATTAAGTTCCCGGCATTTTATCAAATTAATGCGTATTCTATATTTCTTCATGGGAATTATTTTCCCTTCATTAAAATTTGTATTTTTTTGTTATTTGATGAAAACATTTCGATGCAGAACGACAAAAAGCCGCAAATGCGCCTTTTTGATAAACGTAATACGATTTCTGTCAAACGCATTGCAATTCCGGTTATGATGCAAAACAGTTAAAACATTACGGCTTAAAGGACTTGAACGTATTCAGCTTTCCAGAAACTTTCCTCTGATATTTTCAGCAATATCGTCGAGTTTTCTTAATCGGTGATTGACTCCTGATTTACCCAGAGGAGGGTTCAGCATCTCTCCCAACTCTTTCAGGCTTGCATCGCTGTATTCCAGGCGAAGCTCGGCAATCTCCCTCAAGCTTTCCGGAAGCTGTTCCAGGCCCCCGTTATCCCGGATGAGCTTTATGTTTTCCACCTGTCGGAATGAGGCATTTACTGTCTTTTCCAGGTTTGCTGTTTCGCAGTTTACTATCCTGTTGACATTATTGCGCATTTCTTTCAATATTCTGACATTCTCCAGATCCATCAGTGCCGAATGGGCGCCTATTATATTCAGAAAGTCCACGATGTTTTCTCCTTCTTTCAAGTATATGACATAAGACTCTTTTCTTTTGATGACTTTTGCATTCAGCCCAAAGCCGTTCATTAAGGCACTGGTTTCCGCGGCAAAATCCCTGGAACGGCAAGTAATCTCCAGATGATATGTTTTTTCCGGATCGGTTATAGAGCCCCCGGCCAAAAACGCTCCTCTCAGATAGGATCTCTTGCAGCATTGATTGGATAGGATATCTTTCCACCTTATTGAGCCTTCAAGACCGGTATCCCCTTTTTCATTCTTGCTCAGTTCAACCATGCCAATCTCCTCAAGTATGCGTTCTGCCCCCATTGATGATGTGATTATCAAAATATATGACGTATGCTTTCTCAGTCTCTTGCTTTTCCTGGCAATAACTTCAGGACATATCCCGAACTGCTTTTTTATATACGAAAATATTCTGCGGGCAAAAGCAGCATTTTCCGTCACTATCTTTATATTGGCTTCCTTTGCTCCCAAAAGCCTTACAGCACCGCTCACTCTCACCACGGCTGCCAATTCTGCCAAAAGGCAGCACTCCTTGTCCAGCTCAATCCTGCAAAGCTCATTCTTAACATTTGATGAAAACGACAATGCCTGCACCTCCAATTGAAAACGAAAACATAAGCGGACCCTTTCGTCCGCTCAGTTTCCATGACCCAAATCAAATAGACTTGCTCTTAAGCCTGTCTTTTATGTAATAATAGTCCAGGGTACGTTTTTTGTCCTTGGCCAGTACTTTATCTGCCACCAAGTCTATTATTACCCGGGCAAGCTTGTTTGCATCATGTCTTACAAGATTATTTCTAATACTTACAAAATCGCCCTGGATAATGTTGACACCTGCTTTTCTTATTTTTGCATAATCAACCTTTACCAGTTCCGCCCCCTCGTCCAGATAGTTTTTTTTCAATTCGGCAGGTATATCCGCCGTATTTACTATGCAAAAATCCACTATTCCGGGATAGGAATGGTCTTCCAATGCCCGTATGTGATCATACACAGTATAGCCCTCTGTCTCGCCGGGTTGGGTCATAACATTGCACACATAAACTTTAATTGCCTTTGATTCTTTTATCTCGTCACAGACCCCATCCACCAGGAGATTTGGTATTATGCTGGTATAAAGGCTTCCCGGTCCCAGAACAATTATATCCGCTTCCCGTATCGCATCCAGGGCTTCCTGCAGTGCTTTTGCATGTTTAGGCTCCAGAAAGACCCTTTTTATTTTCCCGGGATGAGTAATGTTATGCTTCCCTATTTTGGACTCGCCATATATTATATACCCGTCATCCAGCTCGGCACATAAATTGACATCATCCAGGGTAACAGGAAGCACGGTACCTGTTACTGCAAGAACATCACTCATTTTACGCACAGCTTCCTCAAAACTGTTGGAGATATTGTTCATGGCTGCCAGAAAAAGATTTCCGAAACTCTGGCCTTTTAGAATACCATCCTCAAACCTGTACTGAAGAAGCTTTTCCATAATAGGTTCGGTATCCGCCAAAGCCAGTATGCAGTTTCTTATATCCCCGGGAGGCAGCATGCCGAGATCCTGCCTGAGGATTCCGGAACCGCCTCCGTCATCTGCAACGGTAACAATTGCAGTTATATTGCTGCTGTATGATTTCAAACCCCTCAGCATGGTGGAAAGCCCCGTACCACCACCGATGGCAACAATCTTCGGGCCTTTGATCAAAATCCGTTTTTCATACAAAAGGTCGCTTAGCCGGTCAGCATCCAGGGAAAACTTGAATCCACTGTCGGATATTATTTTTATAAAGGTTTTCGTTGTATACCTTATTGAAAAAAAAACAAAAACACATCCTGCCAGCATGAGCAACACGGAAAGCACTATTTTCTCCATGCTCAGATATATTTCCGTTATCAGAAAGGATAACCCCAGACTGATGCATGCAATACCGGTTATCCCCAATACAATCCATCTCTTTATTTTTATGCCCGGCCTGAACCATTCTATAAACCTCATCTAACCGCACCTCTGCCGTCCTTTTCAATATCTCTGTGATCAATAAAAACCCTGTGCTGTTTGCCCAGAAGCCTGTTATGAACTTCGTCGCCTATGGCCACCGACCTGTGTCTTCCTCCCGTACAACCGATTCCTATAACCAGTTGGGATTTACCCTCTTTTATATAATTAGGTATCAGGAATTCCAGCATATCCATTAACTTATTAAGAAAAGTTTCCGTTTCACTGCAGTTTAGGACATATTGCTTTACAATTTCATTCTTTCCTGTAAGCTTTTTCATGGATGGTATATAATATGGGTTTGGTATGAATCTGACATCAAACACCAGATCGCAATCGATAGGTATTCCGTATTTAAAGCCAAAGGTAATTATGTTAATGATAATGCTTTCAAAGTCCTTGCCCTGGGAAAATATGTTGTTGATCTCTTCCTTCAACTGTCTTGTGGTAAGGTTTGAAGTGTCTATAACATGATCCGCCCTGTTTTTAATCTCCTGGAGAATCTTTCTTTCTTCCTTTATGCCTTTTATCACTCTTCCTTCAGGAGCCAAAGGATGACTTCTCCTGCTTTCCTTGTATCTCTTTATCAAAACCTCATCACTGGCTTCCAGAAACAACAACTCATATGAAATACCGGCTTCCTTCAACGCCTGAAGCCCAGGAAAAAAGTCTTTCAGCAAAGCTCCGCCCCTGACATCAATCACCAGTGCAACTTTTTCCATCCTGTCTTCGCTTTTTATGCAAATTTCCGCAAACTTGGGTATCAAAGCCGGTGGAAGATTATCAACACAAAAATAGCCCATGTCCTCCAGGAATTTTATAGCCTGGCTTTTGCCGGCTCCTGACACCCCAGATATTATAACAAATCTCATCCTATCACTCTTCTCCAATAATCTTGACTTCTGTTTGCAACTCCACTCCGAACCTATCCCTTACGGCATCCTGTATATGCTTTATCAGATTAATAATATCCTCGGCTTTTGCGTTATCAACATTCACAATAAAACCGCAATGCTTGCAGGAAACCTCTGCGCCTCCTATCCTGAATCCTCTTAATCCGCAATCCTGCACCAGTTTGCCCGTATAGTAACCTTCAGGCCTTTTGAAGATGCTTCCGGCGCTGGGCAGCTCCAAAGGCTGGGTCTCTTTTCTTCTCCTTTTAAACTCATCCATAAGGGTTCGGATCTCATCAACAGAGCCTTTATTCAGCTTAAGCTCCGTCTTTAAGACTATCCCGCCCTCTTTCTGGACAAAACTGGTCCTCTTGCCAAATTGATGTTCAGCTCCTGAAACTGATTTTATATCACCGTTTAAGTCCATGTATACAGTTCTTTCTGCCACGTCTTTCATCTCACCGTTATACGCCCCGGCATTCATGGCTATCGCACCACCCAGTGTGCCCGGTATTCCTTCGGCAAACTCAAGTCCGGTCAGACCATGCTCCAACGCTATTCTGGAAACTTTGGAAATCAGTATTCCGGCTTCAGCCTCGATAACATCACCTTTGACTGAATACCTGCTGAAGTTGTCAAGTAATTTTATTATCACTCCCCTGATTCCTTTGTCTCTTACCACCAGATTGGTGCCGTTTCCCATTACAAAAAAAGGAACCCCTCTGCTATTGAGCTCTTTAACCACTTTTCCCAAACTTTCCACGTCTTCCGGGACGACAAGTATATCTGCCGGCCCACCTACTCTAAAAGAGGTGTGGTTTTTCATAGGTTCGTCAATCATTACATTGCTTTCTCCGACAATACCTTTCAATATACCGGCTATATAATTTTTGTCCAACATATCCAGCTCCCTAAACAATTCTAATGATAATCAGCAAAAAGTTGAAAATGCACCGCACAACCATTATAAAAACTTAAAACCCATAACAGTCAACTGAAGCATATATCATTTCCAGTCCGACTGATAAATTAACTCTTATTAATTATATTATATCGAACAGGGGTTTAAAATAGAATTTGATATTCCCCCGGTCGGTTTTTCCTGCATTCATTTCCGTAACAATCCACATTGTTTAAAATAAATAATAAAAATGCATCTTTATGGCATGCAGCATCCGGCAATCTTAAAACCCAGCCTTTTTTTCTTTTCCCTCAAATACTCATCCACTTTTTCAACTGAAGTATTGAGGACAAGCTCTTCGGGCATGTCTATCTCATCAAAAATCTTGTACACTTTGGGAAATATACCCACTTCAAAGCTGATGTGGGCATCGCTTCCGCAAACAACCTTTACTCCCTTTTCCTTGCATTGTCTTGCAAATTCCCTGCAGTTGTCTTCACTTCCCTTTCTGGTGCTGAAAGAATGGTTATTGATTTCTATAAACTTTCCATACTCTTTCGCCGTTTCCACAACCTTTTCAATATCCACCTGAAACTGAGGGTTTCCCGGATGCCCCACTGCATCAACATAGGGATTTTTCAGGACACTGATCAGCGCTTTTGTGTGTTCCTCAACCGTCGCCGGTTCTATACACACATCATGCAGACTGGCTATAACAAAATCCAGCCTTTTCAAGTAGCTATCCGGCATATCCAGCTCACCGGAATAACTGATAATGTTGGCCTCAACTCCTTTTAAAATTCGTACTCCGCATATTTGCTCCGGAATGATCCTGAGGTTCCCAAAGTGGAACAAGCAAGGAGCGCCTTTCATGGCAGGAGCATGATCGGTAATGGCAATCATCTTCATACCGTTGTTGGATGCTTCCCTTGCCAGTTCCTGTACTGTGCTGTATGCATGACCGCTGGAAATTGTATGCGTGTGCGTGTCAACTATTATTTTCATTTACATTTTTCCCCCTGTATCCAATGCCTCAAACTCATGCTTCTTCGGATCCCTTGTTGATTTCTCTCATTATTCTTTCATTCATTATTTTAGCTGCATTGTATCCCATGCTCTTCTGCCTGTTGTTCATAGCAGCGACTTCCATTATTATTGCCAGGTTTCTTCCCGGCCTGACCGGAATGGTTAAGGAAGGTACCTTTATACCCAGTATATCCGTATATTCATCCACCAAACCCAGCCTGTCATAGTTCTTGTTTACATTCCAAAGCTCCAGGTGTACCACAAGATCTATGTTTTCCGTCATCTTTACCGAACCTACTCCGTAAAGGTTCTTGACATCCAATATTCCTATGCCCCTTATCTCTATAAAATGCCTTATTATATCCGGAGCTGTGCCCACAAGCGTTTTGTCAGAAACTCTTCTGATTTCCACTACATCGTCGGCCACAAGCCGGTGGCCTCTTTTTACAAGCTCAAGGGCTGTCTCACTCTTTCCCACTCCGCTTTCACCCAGCATCAGTATGCCTTCTCCATATATCTCTACCAAAACGCCATGCACCGATGTTCTGGGAGCCAATTGGACATTCAAATACCTTATCAGTCCTGACAGAAATCTTGATGTTACATCCATTGATCTCAAAACCGGAATTTGATAACGTTTGGAAACTTCCAGCATTTCGGGAAAAATCTCGAGCCCTCTGGCTACCACCATACAAGGAAAACCACATTTAAAAAAATTATCGAGCCTTTTAAAGCGCTCTTCCGGTGATAGTGTTGCGAGATACTCCGTCTCTCCCTTGCCTATTATCTGGATCCGATCATTGCCAAAATACTCTAAGTACCCGAATAGTTGTAAACCTGGCCTGTTTATGTCAGAAGTTGTTATCTGTATATCGTCAATCCTTTGACAATCACTGACATCTTCAAGCTGAAATTCTTCCATCACTTCTCTAAGGCTGACAGAAAACATTCCTAACTCCCCCCTTGCATAGGTAATGTAAATATTATACCCTAAATGAATATATAAATCCATTAGCCAGAGTATAAAAGCATACAAACGCAAAAAAACCATCCAACAATAGTTAGATGGTCATGGAGCGGGTGAAGGGAATCGAACCCTCGCAATCAGCTTGGAAGGCTGATGT
>ENA-UPSB01002992-UPSB01002992.1-bioreactor-metagenome-genome-assembly--contig:-NODE-2992-length-14327-cov-23.966718_pt1 | contig 14327 bp, 9 predicted proteins | sample MGYA00238182_ERZ773286 | MGnify/ENA primary metagenome ERZ773286 (study PRJEB29026, sample SAMN07631240) | bioreactor metagenome | isolation source: Switchgrass digestor | place: USA: Dartmouth... | reverse complement strand
TTGCGATCTTCAATGAGCTTGGGGAAATACTCAGCAGGAGGAGCCTCCCGGATGTTGATGTTGTCCGACCACTCCACTAGAGCATAATTCGCGATTTGATTCGTATCTCTCAAATCCGTTACCCCAAGCTTCCTGAGGTAGGCCTTTGGAAACAGGTGGTGTCGCTCGAGCGACGCCTTGTTTGCCTTGAGCGACGGATCGAGCAGCTCAGACACCTTCATTTTGGAGAATAGGACTTGCGCATCGAGTAGGTTCAACGCGGCATAGTACGCAAAGAGCGACGGGCTTCGAGCGGAGGAGGTAGCGAGGTTATTTGGTAATTCAATGTTCCAGAAATCCTCTGTAAGCGTGTCGGCAATCACCGAGTCAAGCGTGGCCACAAACGAACTCGCGTCCTTCACCTGGCGGAGTCGAAGTAGTTGCTCCTCCATCGCCGTCTCCGGTGACGAAGAATAATACGCGGTCAGGGATGTCATGAAGAACCAACGGGCCATTAAGTCCTTGAGTTCATACAGATCGACTCCGTAGTCTCGCTTGCCGATGAGGAAAAGCGCGTAGTTGTAAATCAGGCCCGCCTGAGAGCTAATCATTGCCGCGCTCTTGAATCCAGCCCGGGATACGCTCTTTAAGAATTCATGCCAGTTCTGCAGGTCAAGGACCTCATCTTGGGCCTCTTTCAAAAGCCCAAACTGCCGTATCCTTTGTTCGTCACTGAACTGTCCAGTGTCCAGGTCCTTGCCACGAAGGATCGAATACACGTGTTGGAGCCTGGCACGACGAAATGCTAGGGCTACCCCCGTTCTCAACAACTGGTCCGGGTCTGGTCTTATGATGTAGTTGAATGGAGACGGTTCGGCGAGCGAAGGTTGTTTGGCACCATGACAGAAACGTTCGAGCGCAGCGCGCCCCTCGTCCCAAAAGACAGACATGAGGGTAAGGATGAAATCTGCCTGATTCAGCGGGGTGCCTTTGCTGTTTATTCGGACGAAGACGTCCGCGACGTCCTCTTCGTTCATGGTCGATGACAGTTCTAGAGCAGTCAACGGGTAGTTCTGCAGATCGTAGAGACGGTCAATAGCCTCTTCAAGAGAGTCCGCCTCCTCTGCGCCTACCTCCCGATACTGTCGTAGCCGTGCAAGGAACCCCCGGACGACCCTTTTCCTAGCAAGTGCACCAACCCATAGCTCAGAGATATCGGGGATATACTCAGGGTCACGCTCAATGGCGGCATCGGTTACCTCGAACTTGGCGTCTTTGGGGCGGAAGGCGATGCGAATGCGTTCACTCGTGTAGTCGTCCCGAATCACCGGTCTACCCTTCAACACGGCATAGAGCGACGTCAGTCTCTGCTGCCCATCTACTATCAAGAGACGTGGGACTTTTTGCTTAGTATCGGTGCCGATTTGCCGAACACCGTTGCCGACACCGTTCGACCAGAACAGGAGGTACCCTATAGGGAATCCTTTGTACATAGAGTCAAACAGATCCCTAACCTTGGTCGCCTTCCATACGAATGGGCGTTGGATGTCCGGCAGACCAATCTCGCCAATGTCGATGTCCTCGATGAGTTTCGAAAGCGTGTAGTTGACTTCCTTGAAGAGTGTTCCTGCCACAGCCCAACCCCCAAGAAGCCTTCAGGTATCCCACACGCATGACTGGACGCCGCTTCGGAGGAACCCAGGAACGGAACGCCTGCGTATGAAGTATGAAGTCCCAGGGTTCCCTCCTGTCCGCCCTGGGAACCAGGAGACGGAACCGCTCAGCGCCTAACCTCGCGCACTGCCCCGGCATGCTGGAGTCTTTCTCTTTGCTGCGGTTCACCCGGAATCACTGCAATGACGCCGTTCTCTCCACATTTCCATATTCTCCACCATTGCCCATGGTCCTCCTCGTCATGGGCCATAGTTGCCCAGCGCCCCACGCTGCGCCACGGAGGTTCATCTAGCTGGCTGCCGCTGACCGGGAATCACGCTATCGTACGTAGTGGCACTCGGTCGAAAGGTATTATCGGTCGGACTTGGTCCCAACCCTACTCGCTGGCGACTGTCCCGAGGACTAGTGGCCCATTGCCACGCGGCCGCAGGCCGACTGCGCATCGTCAACTGTCAAGTGATCTGAAGTCGAGTAGCACACAGCCGGCCCGGTGGATGCTGCTCGTGCAGACTGGAAGTGGGTTTTCAGGTTCTGATTGCAAAATGATCGTAGCCGGCCGGGGACAGGTCCGTAGTCTCCCCGCTCGCGGTGACGAGCTTTACCCCTCTCTCGCTGGGCACGACCTCGCCGACGACGTGAAGGCGCCCCCCTACCGAGGCCAGGCAGCGGGAGGCGGCTTCCGTCTGATCGCGCTTGAAAGTGAACACGAGTTCGTAATCCTCGCCGCCGAACAGCGCCCAGTGGAGAGGATCGCGGCCGAGCGCGCGCCCCGCCGCAGCCGTGGCATCGCTGATGGGTATCTGCGCAGCGAATACCACGGCGCCGACGCCGCTTTCCTCGGCAATGTGATTGACCTCGTTAGCAAGGCCGTCGCTTATGTCCATCATAGCGGTGACCGCTCCGCTCGCGGCGAGCGCGCGGCCCTCGGGCACCCGCGGCATCGGCTCAAGGTGCGCCCTAACAAGCTCCTGCGCCCACGAGGGGTGGACGCCGACCGCCGGGCTGCCCGTCCAGGATGATGGGTGGGAGCCCCCAGTCACGCCGCCTTCCGAGGATGGATGGGAGCCAGCCGCCCCGCCACACGCCCAAGATGGTTGAGAGCCGGCAGTCGTGCTCGACCAGGATGTGTAGTAGCCGTCCATCTCCGCGCCTGCGCCGGCCCGGCCTGCGTCCTCGCCGCCGACATCTCGCCGACCATGTCCCTCCTCCCTCTCCAGGCAGCGACGAAGCCACGCGAGTCCCGCCGCGGAGGCGCCCAGGGGTCCCGTGACGGCCACGAGATCGCCGGGCCGCGCGCCCGCCCTGGTGACAGGCGAGTCCGCCTGCCCCATGATCGCAACGTCTATGACGATCGCGTGAGGGGACTTGACCGTATCTCCGCCCACGATCTCAACGCCGAAGCGCTCCGCGACAGCCAGCATGCCGTCGTACACGGCGTCCACATACGCGTCGTCGACGCTCTCGTTGAGCCCAATCGAAACGAGCGCGTAGAGCGGAACGCCGCCCATGGCGGCGATGTCGCTCACGTTCACTGCAAGCGCTTTCCATCCGAGCTGCCAGGGGGTGATGAGCCGTCTATCGAAGTGAACGCCCTCGACGAGCATGTCAATGCTGGCGAGGAGGTGTCCGCGCGGTGGTCGCAGCACCGCAGCGTCGTCGCCGATGCCCAGGATCACTGTGTCCAGCAGGCCCGCCCCAACATCATCGGTGCAGTGACGATCACCGTGACCGCCGGGGCCATCACACACATGCCGCTGGGCATCGCGCTTGGCAAGCCCACTGAGCCCACTAGGCTTGCCCAGGCTGCCGGCCTCTCCCAAGTGCGCCGCGGCCACGCGTCGCCTTATGCGGCCGATGAGGCCGAATTCGCCCCCCGCGATGCCACCAGCACCGCGCACGCCACGTTCCCGCCCGGCTTCCCCTCTGCTTCCTCTGCTTCCTCCCGCTTGCGCCTCACGTTCCATCCTAGCTCGACCACCTTCCAAGCCTTTCAAGCCTTCCAAGAGCTTCATCCACGATTGCCCGAAGATCGCGGGCCGCGCCCATTATGTCGTCAGCGGCCACGACCGCCGATACGACGGCGATTCCAGCGACTCCCGTGGCCATTACCTGCGCTGCGTTGCTCTTCGACACCCCGCCTATCGCGACCACGGGCAGGCGAGTGGCGCGCACGATCCCCTCCAGGCCCGCGAGACCGAGAGGAGCCACTGCGGCGTACTTCTTGGTGTCGGTCGGGAACACCGCCGCGGTCCCGAGGTAGTCCGCGCCGAGCCCCTCCGCCTCCGCGGCCTGCTCGGCGTTGTGCACGGTCAGGCCTATTGTCTTGCCGGGTCCCAGAAGCTTGCGGGCGAGCGGCACGGGGAAGTCTTCCTGGCCGAGATGGACGCCGTCGGCATCCACGGCCATGGCCACGTCAACGCGATCGTTCACGATATACAGGACACCCGCGTCCCTCGTGATGCTCCGCAGCCTGAGCCCTACCTCCACCATGCGCCCGGCATCCCAGTCCTTCGCGCGGAACTGGATGGCTGTCGCGCCGCCGGCGATGGCGAGCGACACGACCTCCTCCTCTTCGCGTCCCTTCGCAAGGTTTCTATCGGTTACCACATAAAGCCTAAGGGCCTGAAAGAGCCTCGCCCGCATTGCCTGCATCGCTGCGGTAGCCTCAGCCTCTACCGCGGGGGCCGGCTGCCCTGGCCCTCCCTGCGCGGGCGCTGGCACCCCCGGCAATCGTCCCTGTCCGCCTGGTGTGCCTTGGCCTGCCGCCCCTTCCCCGCCCACGCCTTGGCCACTGCGCCCTTGGCCTCTGCGCTGGTCGGGGGACCACCCGCCTCGGCCTCCACCTCCGCCGCCGCCTCCTCCGCTGCCCCACTTGCCGTTCTCGCTTCCACAAGGCCTCATTTCTCGCACCCCGCTTCCATCCTCACCTTGAGGCCATGCGCGAGCTCCTCCGGGGTCATGTTGAATAGGCAGTCGAACAGCGCCGCCTGGAAGCTCCCCGGCCCCTCGCTCTTCGCCGCTGCTCGCTCGGCCGCGTAGCCGTAGTAGGCGAGACCCGCCGCCGCGGCGACGAGCGCGTCCTCTTCGACCGCCGCGAACGCTGCGACGACAGATGTGGCCATGCAGCCTGTGCCCGTCACGTGACGCAGCATAGGATGGCCGTTTTCTACGAGTGCCAGGCGGCGTCCGTCGCTTACGAAATCCGTCGCTCCCGTAACGGCCACGACGCACCCGAGCTTTCTAGCGGTCTCGCACGCGAGGGCGGCTTTGTCGTGGTGCCCGCTCACGGAGTCCACACCCTTGATCGTGCCGCCGAACCCGCCTATGACCGAGACCTCGGCCTCGTTTCCGCGGAGGACGGAAACCCTCACTTCGGACAGTATGCGCCGCACGCTCTCGGTGCGCATGGGCGTCGCGCCCGCGCCCACCGGGTCGAGCACTACCGGGACCGAGCGCTCGTTCGCGGTCCTCCCCGCGAGGATCATGGCTTCGACGAGCTCAGGGGTAAGGGTGCCGATGTTGAGGACGAGCGCCCTCGCCGCGCCTGCCATGTCCCGGACCTCCTCCAGCGCATGCGCCATCACGGGAGACGCGCCCACGGCCAGGGTGACGTTGGCCGTTATGTTCGTGACGACGACGTTCGTGATGTGGTGCACGAGCGGAGCCTGCTCCCTCACCCTTCGAAGGACTTCAGGAGCACGCTGTCTCAGATCGCTCGTCGTTACGGCCTCGTTCATCCTCTGCGATGTCTTCTCATCTGCATCTTTTGCATGCTTTCCCACGTCCTCTCGCACCCCCTATCGCATATCCCCAACCTCATCTCGCACATCCGACCTCGTCGAACCGTCTCGGGTTCATGTGAGATGTCTTGCCGAGCCAGCCACGGCCAAGGCCCGGACCCTCTTCAACGCCGCTGCCACCTCCCCACTGCCAGGTGCCTGCCCATGTCCCCGTCCCCGTCCGCTACTGCCCGCTCACCGACCGCTCCCTGCCCGCCTCCCATCTGCTCCCGAAGTGCTCGCAACCCGCTCCGGACCTGCCTCCTTGCCTCGTGCCTGACCTACTCGCCGCTCACCTGGCCTCCCGCCCCCGCCCACCCTCTCGCCCGGCCGACCGCCCGGCCGACCGCCGGAAGTAGAAGTGGTTGGTGGGCCCGCATCCGTGGCCCAATGAAAGCGAGTTCGCCACCGCCCAGGTGATGTAGTCCTTGGCGGCCCGCAGCGCATCCGGGACCTCCAGGCCCAGGGCGAGATATGCCGCTATGGCCGCGGAATACGTACATCCGGTGCCGTGTGTGTTCGCGGTGGCGTAACGCCTGGCGCAGAGCTCGATGAGCTCCTCGCCGTTGAACGCTATGTCCACCGAATCCCCGGATTGGTCCTGCAGGTGGCCGCCCTTCACCACGACCCACTCCGGCCCCATGTCTTTCAGCCTCTGCGCGGCAAGCCGCGCGTCCGACGTGCTCTTGATCGCAACGCCCAGGATAGCCTCGGCCTCGGGAATGTTGGGAGTGATCACGGTGGCGAGCGGCAGCAGGCGCCGGACGAGAGCGTCTCTCGCGTCGGGTGCCAAAAGCGGCGCGCGGGTCTTGCTCACCATCACGGGGTCCACGACCAAGTTCCGCACCGAGTGCCGCTGGATGGCGTCTGCTACCGCATCTATGATGGCTGCGGTGGCAAGCATTCCGGTCTTGGCAGCGTCCACCTGCAAGTCGGTCAGGACCGCGTCCAGCTGGGCGACGACGAAGCCCGGGTCGAGCACGGAGACCCCCGGCACGCCGAGGGTGTTCTGAGCGGTCACGGCGGTGAGCGCGACCGCCCCGAACACGCCGAGAGACGTGAATGTCTTGAGGTCCGCCTCTATCCCCGCTCCTCCGCCGCTGTCCGACCCGGCGATCGTGAGAGCCACGGGGACTCGCTCGGGCTCGGTGCGCGCGAAATCGGGTGCCATGTATCTCGAGATCCTCACTGTGAAGTCACCTCGGGCTTTCCTAAACGAAAATACGCTCTGTTTCAGCGCGGCATAGAGTAAGATGCGACAGCACTATCCGCTGGCGTACTAAACCTGGACGCCCACCGGATCATCCCCAATACATAAATCACACTAGCGGCTGTAAGGCTCGGTATCGATGCCCCCGTGGAGAGGCCGTTCTCAGTACACGCATAGTACGTGACCACACCTGTGACCCACGCAATCATGGCAATGGGGTTCACGCCGTGGACGTACCAGTATGCGCCTCCGCGTTTGAAGAGCTCCTGAACCGACAGCTTCCTCCGCCTAAGAAGGAAATAGTCCGCCAAGACGATCCCGAACAAGGGCACAAAAACGCCCCCTATGAGCAGAAGGAAACTTTCATAGCGCTCGATGGGAAAGACGGCCGCCACCAGGGTGCCGATGAACCCAGCCGCAAGAATGAGATGCCCCTCGCGCAACTGCGGGAATAGGTTCTGAGTGGACACGGCAGTTGAGTACACATCGAGGAAAGCGGTTGTGATCGTAGAGAAAGCCACTATGACCAACGCAACTGCTCCAATCTCCAGCCCTGTGAGAATCTCGACTACATCTGCTGTCCCCGCGGCTAAAGAAGAGATTAAGCCAATCGCATACATGAGGAAGCTCGAGACGAAGTATCCTATCCAGCATCCGAAGAACGACCCTGTCCCCCCTCTTCCGAACCTTGAGTAGTCGGCGACTAAGGGAAGCCATGATAGAGGCATCGCTATTACCAGGTCAGTCGCGTACCCAAAACCCATGCCTCCGCCCTCGTTTGCCGCCTGGAGGCCACCTAGACCGCGCGTTGACAGGAGCCTGTACCCCACATAGAGGCTTAGCACGAGAAGCAGACCAGAGACAATAGGCTCGAGCCATCTCCAACCCTTACGGCCCGACCACGCCCAGGCGGTCGTCGCCGCGCCCATCGCTACCACCCACGTCAGGTAGCCTGAGAAGCCCCAGAGCTGCGAGCTCAGAGCGTTCAGTGCCTTAGCCGCGACGACCAGCATCACGGCCGTCCATCCTACGAGCTGGACCACGTTCAACACAGCCGCCAGATACGAGCCTCTGACTCCGAAAGACGGCCTCACCGAGACCATCGACGGGATCCCGTGATCCGTGTCAACCACACCACCGAGGGCGAGGAGCGTGTTGCCCAGAAGATGTCCCAAGAAGTTCGCCGCTATTCCCGCCAGAAGACCGGCTGGAGCCAGAAAGCCGCCTGCCAGCACCTCGGCAAGGGATATGCCCGCACCCACCCATATGAAAAAGAATGCCCCCGGACCCATGGTTCGTTGGTCCACAGGAATTGCTTCAACCTCTGTTGCCACGCCTGTCCCTCCTTATTCAAAGACTTGCGCGACCCTTCTTGCAGGGTTCCTGACCCGATGGCCGGCAATCAGTCGACGAACACAACAAAGGAGCCGTGCCACTTGGGTCACGGCTCCTAGACTTGCAGTCTCGGCGACGAGCTCGGCGCCACGCTCGGACCATAAACCATAAGAGGATGTGAAGCAAGGGCCGCCGGCTGTCTTGCCGCCCGCTTCCCTACGGTGGCATTACCCACATCAGGTTCAAGGGGTTCGGGTGCACCCGTCTCAGCTCAAGCCACCTCAAACCGCCGCGCCCCACTCGGCACCGTCGCTCTGTCGCGGTGCTGCTGGGCAGTGCCGCGCGCTGCGTCGCTTGGTCACTAGAGCTCCGCGCGGCCGCCCTGGCCGCCGACTAGCGCCGCCCGTTGGCTTGGTGGTGGCTTTCGCTCCCCCACGGAACGGTCACGTATGCATCTTTCACTAGGATTATAGCCCGGCGTTTCCTCTCGCGTCAATGATTCCCTCGAGAAGGCATGGGACCCCGTTTGCATAACACGCCGGCGGCGTGAGCACCACGCCATGGGGGCTCGGGTCGCCGCCACGAGTACGTTCCCCCGTGAGCCAACGAGCCCCCTCCGAGCACGTCTTCGTGCGACCGCCTTCTCACGTTAGCAGGCAACAGGCGGTTCGCTCGACCGAGCCTCCCTCCGTCCCCTCCCTTGCTTCAACCCTCCCTCGACGCTCGACCTCCGACCTTCGACCCTCGATCTTGCTACAACGGCAGAGCCAGGACCGCAGGGCCCGAACGGAAGAGGAGGAATCCGTTACCCCGCGTCGAAATTCCAGAAAGGTTGAACAAGAAGTATCTAGCAAGAGTTACATGCTTCTCCGAGTCCCCCGGCCTAAGGTTCGGCGTATAGCTCCAGCTATGGCGGGCGGACCGGCAGGGTGTGTCGGGAAACGGACACGCCTCCCATCACGGAAAGGAGAGCAGGCAATCCTGACTGGGTCGCGCCTTGTGTTTCGGCCGGGCCCTGCCGCCTTTTCGTGGGACCCGGCCTTCGCTATTCCTGGAGTGAGCTCGTTGTCTCCGGAACGGGGACGAGAGAGCATGGCTGTGCGACCTTTGCGCCGGTTCATTATGCTACGCTGTTTCGGGGCTTCAAGATGCTGTTCCGAGGAGGCTGCCAGATGCGACGTCATAGCGATGCGGTATTCCAGTGTCAACCCACGATGTTGATGTCGCGGGCACCGGAGGGAGTCGTACGGAACGGGGCCGGCTTTTCCTGCAAGAAGGCCACGAGGCCAGCGCTAGTCTTGCTGGTCTCATTTGCGGTGCTCGCAGCGTGCGTCCTCGGCGTGGCTCTGGTGGGACACTGCGCCGGCCTATCCGGTCTATCCGGCGCATCCAGCCTGCCCGCCCTGTCCTGCCTACCCGGTCTATCTGGCCTTCCGGGCTTGTCCGGCTTGTCCGGCCTGTCCGGCCTACCCGCCTTCCCTGGGCTTCCCGGCCTCTCGCAGGGCGGCCTCACCTTCGCCGTGGTGGGTGACAGTCAAGGGAGGACCCCGGTCTGGGAACGCATCGTGGACGCCCTCAACGCGGCACGCCCCGCTTTCGTCCTGCACTGCGGGGACATGGTCGCGTCGGGAGCGCGCGAGCAGTATGAGGAGTTCGTTAAGCAGGTCGAGAGGCTCCGCATGCCCTGGTACGCCGTGCCGGGGAACCACGACGTCCGCGGGGAGGGCGCGAAGCTGTTCACGGAGTTCACCGGCAAGAACCGATATTACTCGTTCGTGGAGAAGGGTTACCGTTTCATCGGGCTGGATAGCTCCGCGGCGGCGCTCGACGCCGAGCAAATGGCGTGGCTCGAGCGAGAGCTCGCGCAAGGCGGCCCGAAGTTCGTATTCATGCACGTCCCTCTCTTCGACCCTCGTCCGGGCGGCGATCATTGTTTCCTTGACGCCGAACAGGCGCGCCGTCTCCAGCGCCTCTTTCGGGACCACGAGGTGCTGGCGGTCTTCAGCGGACACGTCCACCTCTTCAGCAGCCGGACGCTGGACGGCGTCACGTACGTGACGACAGGCGGCGCCGGCGCGCCTCTCTATGCGTCCCGTGCCGAGGGCGGGTTCTACCACTACGCGCTCGTCCGTGTGAGCGGCAACCGGGTGAGCGTCGAGGCGAAGCAGGTCGCCGTCAAAATAGAGGAGCCTCGCGTCAGGGTGATCGGGCCGAAGGGCGAAAAGGAGTTTACCCTCGGTGACCTGGCCCTCCTGCCGTCGGTGGAGGCCGCGAGCGCGTTCGAGAACCAATTCGGAAACGTGTCGGGCGGCGGTACTTACAAGGGCGTCCTCGTGGCGACCCTCCTCGAGCAGGTCGGAGGCATCCGCCCAGGCCAGACCCTCGTGGTCCGTTGCACCGATGGCTATTCGCAGGAGTTCGGATACGAGAACGTGCATGTCTCGAAGGATTGGGCCAAGCTGCAGGGCCCCATGGTCCTCGCTTACGAGAAGGACGGCAAGACTCCCCCTGAGTGGGCCGAGGGACCGCGCTTGATCTTCGCGCCGCCTGACGGCGTGTACGGCAACGACGACTGCCGGTTGACGTCCCTCCCCGGGCAGGGATGGAACGTCTACAAGTCGGCGGGCGGGCGCTGGGCGCGCAACGTGTCGGTGATCGAGGTCAGGCCGTGACATAGAATCACAGAGCAAGTCTCACCAGACCAAAGGAGGATGAGGGATGAGAAGGAATCGAGCGAACCGTGTGCGTGTGGTGCTTGCCGCGACCCTGGCGTCGGCCCTCGTGACCCTCGTGGCGACGGCTGGCGCACTCTTCCCAAGCGCCGCGTTGGCCTCGGACGACGCCTGGCAGGTCGAGGTCTCAGGCGGCGGCAAGACCGTTGTGCTCACGCAGTCCGATCTGGAGAGTATGTCGGCGGTGACGGCAGAGGCGGCATTCCTGAAGACCACGGGAAAGATCGAGGGACCGTTCGAATTCAAGGGCGTATACATGGAAGACATCCTCGCGAGGGTCGGGGGCATCAGCCCGTCCGAGGCGATCCGCGTCACCGCGCGCGACGGCTACGCGATGACCTACACCTACGCCCAGGTCGGCGGGAATGTCCTGTCTTATAATGAAAGCGGCGACGTCCTCCGCACGGGCGGGTTGGCCATGATCCTCGCGTACGAGTCCGGCGGCGATGCGGCGGCCGCCGAGAAGCTGCCGCGAATCGTGTACATCGCCAAGGATGGCTCTGCGCGCCCGCCCATCACCGACGGCCATTTCTGGACGAAGGCAGTGGCGAAGATCGAGGTCGTCTCCGGCGTGGACGACTGGGCGGTCAAGCTCAGCGGCGTGGAGCAGGCGCTTTTGGACAGGTCCACGTTCGAGAGCACTGTGACCTGCCCCTCGACTCCTCACCCTAGCGTCGTGTGGGAGACCACCGACAAGGCGGGCAACAAGGAGGTATACGAGGGTCTCCCGCTTTGGATCGTCGTCTCCATGATAGACGGGGGCGACGCGCCCGGAGGGCATTACCTGTTCAACGACGACCTTGCGCGCCAAGGGTACAAGGTGCGGGTGATCTCGAGGGACGGCTACAGCGTGGACCTCGAGGCTTCGCTCGTGGCGCGTAACAACAACATCATCCTGGCCTATAAGAAGAACGGCGAACCTTTGCCTGAAGAGGACGCGCCTCTCATGCTCGCCGGCAAAGACCTGCCGTCGCGAAAGTACATGGTCAAGCAGATCGCCGAGCTGTCCCTGGTGGACCTGCCGGTCGGGAAGTAGCTCTGCGCTGCACAGGCGCGGCGGTGCAGCCCGCGTTCTACAGGGAGCGCCGCCAAGTTCCATGAGGGCTGCGGCATGGTCTCTCCCTCCCCAAGGAATCGCCGGGCCAATGAAGCCAAGGAGGCATACGGGGCAGTGACGTCCAGAACATCTGTGAGAGGACGGGACTACTATTTCAGCACGCGCGACCTCGTCCTCATCGCTGTGGTCAGCGCCGCGGGAGGGGTCCTCAGTACCTACGTGGGGTATCTGGGGAACCTGCTCAACAAGGCTTTCGGCGTGCCGTTCGGCGCCGGGCAGTGGATGGCGGGGCTTCACGTGTTCTGGTTCGTGCTCGTGCGCGTGGCCGTGGGACGGACGGGCGCCGGCACCCTGGCAGGCGTCATCAAGGGCGTGGTTGAGATGTTCACGGGCAGCACCCACGGGCTGCCCATAGTGTTCATCTCGGCCGTCGAGGGCCTCCTGGTGGACGTGGTGCTTCTTCCGTTCCGGAGACCGTCGCTCCCGGCGCTCTGTTTGGCGGGGGGAGTTGCCTCGGCATCGAACGTCCTGGTGTTCCAGGCGCTCTACTTTTCCGGCGTGTCCTGGGGCTACATCGCCTTGATGACCCTGTTCGCATTCGGGTCGGGAGTTGTGTTCGGGGGCTACTTCGCCGACGGCGTGCTGGCCATACTCGAAGAAGCGCACATCATACGGCTGAAGGCGAAGTCGAGCGCGGCAGGTATGCCACCATCGCGCACGCAGGGGCCCGCGGCAAGCACCGGGGCCCCTGAGGCAAATGCCCCCGGGGCCGCAGCCATGGCTCCGACCGCGTCCGGCGCGCCTACCGCGGCCGGTGCGGCCGCCGGGACCGGGGCGGAGGCGTGGGGTGCGGCCGGGACCCGGGCTCGGGCCAGAGCTGAGGTCGAGCCTATCGCAAGGCGATCGTCCAGGCGGTCTAGCAAAACCCGACTCGCCCTGACGCTCCTCATGTCACTGGCGCTGGCTGGAGGCGCCGTCTACTATTACGTCGAAGTCTTCGAGCCCTTCTGGACCGACCCGACATGCTCAGTCGAAGGCAAGGTGGCCAATCCCTATGTGTACCGGCCTGCAGACTTCGAGAATGAGGCCGTCACGGTGATGGCTGAGCTCAAGGGGCAGGTCACCTACGTGCCACCCACCGAATACACGGGTGTCCCGCTCGCTCGGATCATCGAAAAAGCCCGCCCCGACGTGTCAGCTGCACGCGTGCGCGTACTGGCGTCCGACGGGTACGAGGCCGAGTTCGGTCTCGATGACATCATGAAGAACCGCGCCGTGATCCTGGTCCGGGACGCCGAAAACCTGCGGCTCATCGCCACGGGCTACGAGGGCGGGTGCTGGGTACGGATGGTAACGCGGCTGGTGGTAGAGTGAACCGTGCGATGACGCAGCTTGCGCTGAAATGAGGCGCGTGGTGACCGGCTCATCCCGGATCGTGGCGGAATGAGGCGTTTTGAGAGCATGGAGAAGGTTGTCAGAGTCTCGAACCTAACTGTCCGGTACCCAGGGAACGCCGCACCGGCACTGAATAGCGTCGACCTAGCGCTCGAGGCCGGTGAATGCATGGTCGTGAGCGGTCCGAGTGGCTGTGGCAAGTCCACGCTCGCACTGTGCCTTGCGGGCTTCATACCGCACGCCATCGACGCGGACGTGACCGGCTCCGTGCGTGTGGCCGGTCTCGATCCAGCGCAGACCAGCGTTTATCATCTTGCCGAGTTCGTTGGTTTGGTGCAGCAGGACCCAGAGGCCCAGTTCTGCACCATGCGTGTGGACGACGAAGTAGCCTTCGGGCCGGAGAACCTGATGTGCGCGCCTGATGAAATTGCTCGCCGCGTGACGTGGGCGCTTGAGGCCGCGGGCGCATCTCACCTTCGCGGGCGCAGGCTCGCGGAGCTATCCGGGGGCGAAAAGCAGCGCGTCGCCCTCGCGGCCGTGCTCGCCATGCGTCCCAGCGTGCTTATTCTTGACGAGCCCACCGCCCACCTCGACCCGAGGGCCACCGGGGCGCTCGTGCGCCTCCTCGGGGAGATGCAGTCGCAGCTCGGCCTGGGGATCATCATCCTGGAACATAGGCCGGAGCGGTTTTTCGGCATCGCCAACCGGGTGGTGCGGTTATCCGAGGGCGCCGTCGCTTTCGACGGCCCGCCGCGCGAGCTCGCCGGGCCCGGGCGATGGGGTAACCCCGCGTGCCTCTCATGCGGCGACACTGCATCTGGCAGAAGGTCGCCAGGTGGTGGCGGGCTCCTCGCTCGGCGTACTGGACGCGCCGCGGTCGCCGAGAAGGGCGGCGAAGAAGACGCCGAAGGACCGTGCCCCTGGACCAGCCACCCCTCGTCGGTTCGCGCTCCGGTTCTGGGCGGCGTTCAGGGCCGCCCGCAAGGCCGCGACGCGCAATGCCTCGCGCACGACGGCGGCGACGATGCGCAGGGCGCACCAAGCCCGCGCCCAGGTGCGGGCCCGGCCTCAGGCACAGGCGCAGGCCCAGGCCCAGGCGCAGGTGTAGGCTCAGGCTCCGGGCCAGGCCAAGGGGACGCGCGGCAAGACACGGGACTTGGCACGCC
>ENA-UPSB01002991-UPSB01002991.1-bioreactor-metagenome-genome-assembly--contig:-NODE-2991-length-14328-cov-5.422476_pt1 | contig 14328 bp, 13 predicted proteins | sample MGYA00238182_ERZ773286 | MGnify/ENA primary metagenome ERZ773286 (study PRJEB29026, sample SAMN07631240) | bioreactor metagenome | isolation source: Switchgrass digestor | place: USA: Dartmouth... | reverse complement strand
TCAAGGTTTTCTTTAATTATTCTGAAACACTCCTGGCTCCTGTCAACGAAAACAGCGTATTCCGCCCCCCTGCTTAAGGCTTCTATACCCAGACTTCCTGTGCCGGCATACAGATCAAGTATGTGTGCACCGGCAATATACGGAGTCAATATGTTGAACAATGCTCCTTTTACCTTATCTGAAGTGGGCCTTGTGGAATTTCCTCTGGGAGTTTTAAGCTTATGTCCTTTTGCAATGCCGGATATGACTCTTAAAATAACTATTCCTCCAATATTCTACAAATTGCATTATGCATTAACATATGCTATTTTACACTATAGTAAATAAATGTCAACCTTAAGACAGCCATGACATAACCTGTCAGTTTAAACTCAGTTGATCCAGCTTGTCCTTGAACCTATGCATCAGCATTTCCCTCAAAGGCCTGTTCTCCTCTTTCATGAGATGCCTGTCCTCTTCTATGATATCCATGGCAGCTTCCTGCGCCAGTTTCAATATATCCATGTCCCTGTAAAGGTTTGCTATCTTCAGATCCGGTATTCCGTGCTGCATGGTGCCGAAGAACTCCCCGGGGCCTCTCAGTTCCAGGTCCTTTTCTGATATAACAAAACCATCATTGGTTTTTTCCATGATTTTCATCCTTTCCCGGCAAACCTGAGTTCTTCCGTTATTATACAAAATACAATAGGATTGATGTTCTCCTCTCCCGACTCTTCCCCTTAGCTGATGAAGCTGTGCCAGGCCGAATCTCTCTGCATTTTCAACAACCATTACCGTCGCATTGGGTACATTTACACCCACTTCAATCACGGTTGTCGAAACCAGTATGTCCGTTTTTCCTTCAACAAAACTTCTCATAACTGCATCCTTTTCCTTCGGCTTCATTTTTCCATGGATGAGACCGACTTTTAAATCACTGAAATCATGCTTTGCAATCCTCTCGGCCAGATCAGTTGCAGCTTTTGCTTCAATTTCCTCCGATTCCTCCACCAAAGGGCAGACAATGTATACCTGCCTTCCTTCCGCCACCTTTTTCCTTATGAAGTTGTTGATCCTCTCCCTCATACTTTCATCAACGGCATAGGTTTTGACAGGCTTTCTGCCGGGAGGTAGCTCATCTATTATAGATATGTCCAAATCTCCATATAATATTAACGCCAATGTCCTCGGTATGGGAGTCGCAGTCATTACCAGGACATCCGGATTGCCGCCTTTTCTGGACAACGCAGCCCTTTGGCGCACTCCGAATCGGTGCTGTTCATCGGTTATCACCAATCCCAGGTTATTGAAGCTGACCCCCTCTTCTATTAAAGCATGGGTGCCTATGACAATATCTGCTTCCCCTGTTGCTACTTTTTCCAGGATCTCATTTTTCTGCTTTTTGGTCTGACTGCCGGTCAAAAGCACAACCCTTACTCCATACTTCTCCAGGAGGCCGCTTACTGATTTGTAGTGCTGCTCTGCCAGGATTTCAGTAGGCACCATCATGGTCGCCTGATAACCGTTTTTCACCGCCTTAAACATTGCCAGGACAGCCACTATTGTTTTTCCTGAACCCACATCCCCCTGTACAAGACGGTTCATCACCTTTTTTGATTCCATGTCCTTTTCTATTTCCCTGAAAGCTTTCATCTGGGCCTTTGTCAGGCTGAAAGGCAAATCCCCTATGAAATCCTGCATGCTCTTTACGGGTTTGAACTGTATTCCTTCTTTATGCTCACCGAAAGCGTTCTTTATGCTGAGCAGTCCAAGCTGCAGAAGAAAAAGCTCTTCAAAAACCAGGCGGCGCCTGGCGATCTCAAAATCCTCCCTGGTTTTGGGAAAATGGATGTTGCTGATGGAATAGTTTATTTCACTTAAATGGTACTTCTTTCTGATGGTTTGGGGCAGTATTTCCTCCATATTCCCTACAACAAGTTCCAAAGCGCTGCTCACCGCGGACCTTATCGCATTTTGTGTAAGATTTGCCGTTGAGGGATATATCGGCACGATCCTGCCGGTATTCTTTCTTTCATTACTGTCAGCCTTTTCATAAACAGGGTTTTGTATTTCAAATACCCTGAACTTTCTGCTGACCTTGCCAAAAAACACATATCTTTCACCTATCCGGAAAATGTTCCTGATATAGTGCTGATTAAACCATGTAGCTGTAATTGTCCCTGTTTCATCCCTTAGCTGCATTTTATAGATGGAAAGGCCTCTCCTGGGTCGCATCTCTGAAACGCCAGAAGCGACTACTGCTTCAAACGCACAGGATTCACCGTCTTCCAGATCGATTATCTTTTTTTTCCTGCTTCTGTCTTCATACTCCCTTGGAAAAAAAGTGATCAAATCCTCAACGGTATATATCCCCATTCTGTTAAAAAGCTTTGCCTTGGAATCTCCAATCCCCTTAAGAAACTTTATTGACTTTTCCAGTACTCCCTCCAAACCTGTTCCCATTGTCAGCTTCTTACCTCACCTTTGGTTCTTTTGTGATTTGGTCCGTCTATGCATATTATACAATATTTTAATATATTGCATTGCGTTTTTCTAATACTTTTCCGTTTGCCAATAAAAAAACTTGCAGTCTTTCAGGTATATGTGGTACAATAAGTATTGCTTTGATTACGGAGTTATTGACCACATAAAAGTATTGTATTTCTCCGGTTTAAAAGGAGGTGTAAGTATAAATGGCAAAATGTGATGTATGCAGTAAATCAGTAAGTTTCGGTTTGAAAGTAAGCCACTCAAACAGAAAGACAAACAGATCTTGGAAGCCTAATGTCAGGAAAGTCAAGATCGTTGAAAACGGAACTGTAAAAAGAGCTTATGTTTGTACAAGATGCTTGCGTTCAAATAAGGTAACAAGAGCTGTGTAAGCAAAAATTATAAATGACATAAAAAAAGCGTATTGATAACGCTTTTTTTATGTTTTAACAGTTCAAAAATCAGCCCATTCTTAATATTCTCTTTAAAAAATTCCCAAGAAATTTCGGCATTTTCAGTACCAATACCCTCATAGAAACGCTCCCTTCAAAAGGTATAGATACCAACATTATATTCAGAAAAGTTTTTTTTGTGTTTGTCTACCCATCAAATCATCAGGCATGAACCATGAACATGGCCCGCTTTTCCATGCAATCTTTATGATTGCGCCCGTTTCCACAGGCTGCTTCATTTTTCAGAGATACCCTTGTAGTAGTTACAGTAGCCTGTCAAAGGACAAATGTCACATTTGGGCTTTCGGGCTTCACAAATCCTTCTTCCGTGCCATATCAGCCAATGATGGGCTTTAGACCACTTTTCCCTGGGTATGTTCTCCATCAGCTGCTCTTCTGTCTCCTCTACATTATCAGCCTCAGCCAGGCCAATACGGTTTGATACTCTGAACACATGGGTGTCCACTGCAATCGCAGGCACTCCAAAGGCATTGCTCAAAACCACATTGGCTGTCTTTCTGCCAACTCCCGGCAGGGACATCAGATCCTCCATGGTGTCAGGAACTTTCCCGTTAAATCTTTCCGCCAGCTCCCTGCACATGGCAAGTATATTTTTTGCCTTGTTCCTGTATAAACCGATTTCCTTTATTTCCTTTTCCAGCTCTTCCTGCCTGAATTCCAAAAAATCATCCAGGGTCGGGTGATTTTTGAATAATCTTTCAGTTACTTTGTTTACGGTTTTGTCCGTGGATTGGGCGCTCAGCATCGTAGCAACCAGCAGCTGGAACGGTGTTTCGAAATTCAGCTCACAATGGGCGGTTGGATAAGTCTGTTCCAAAATGCTCAGCACATTGTCTATTTTCTCGCTTTTTAACATATAACCTCCTGTATATGAACTTGATTGATTCTGCAAACTAATAAAATTCAGCCGGTAATGGGCGCACTCAACAGTCATCCGTCTAAATCGGCTGAATTCCGGTCAATTATACATAGCCGGTTGGGGTTGGCACTTCTCCACGATAGCCAGGTGTTGATGCCATTTTAATTTTAAACATATCTGCATATAAAAACAAGGCAGACATACCTGCCTTGTTCATAATGCTCCAAATTCTTATGAATACCAATGTATACTGCTTGTATAAACCTGATCATTTAATTCTAGTTTCCTGACTTGTCTTCTCCAAGGGTGAGTTCAAGCTTCAACGTCTTGCCATCGCGGTATACCTCAATGGGTACCACGTCCCCTGGCTTATGCGAGTTTTTGATCTCCTCCAGTTCATCAAAGGTCTTTACCTGTTTGCCGTCAAACCTGGTAATGATATCTCCCCTCTGTATACCTGCCTTGAAAGCGGCGCTGAATGGTTCGACCGATGAAACCAGAAGTCCGGCCGGTACATCATACTGTTCGGCAATTGCTTCCGTGAATGTGGTGTCTATTGACACACCTATCTTTGGTCTTCCCTTTACATATCCGGAAGATATCAAACTGTCCGCTACCTCTTTTGCCTCATTGATTGGCACTGCGAAGCCTATGCCTTCAAAGCCAAGCTGGGTCTGGGCTTTCATGGTGTTTATTCCTATAACCTGGCCCTGAGAGTTCAACAACGCTCCGCCGCTGTTTCCGGGATTTATTGAAGCATCAGTCTGGATAACCTTGAGTTCCCTTCTTGAATCCAGCTGCACTGTCCTGTTAATGCCGCTTATGACACCTACCGTAACGGAACCCATGAATTCCAATCCGCCCGGATTCCCTATAGCAACTGCCATTTCTCCTACTTTAACGCTGTCTGAATCTCCCAGCTCCGCTACCGGCAATCCGGTTGCGTTAATTTTTATTACTGCTATGTCAGTCCTGGCGTCTCTGCCTATAACCTGAGCAATATACGGCTCATCCTTCTGACTGGGCAGTATGACTTCAATTTTGGATCCATCAGTGATCTTTCCTGTGCTGGTGTCCAAAGCATCCTCAATTACATGATTGTTGGTAATTATATACCCGTCTTCCCTGATTATTATTCCGGAGCCTTCCGATGGGCTTACGCTGCTGAATATGAAATTCTGACTTACTGCCGTCACCCGTATGCCGACGATGGATGGGCTGGCTTTCTCTGCTATCGCGCTGACTTGCGATGTAGCTTCCGCTATCTTGTACTCAATCTTTGTAGTGCCTGTATTGTTACTTACAACAGTCTTGGTTGGCAGATACTTGCTCAGTGCCGGTATGGACGGTGCGACAAACAACATAAAAGACCCCACCACGGCTCCCCCGAGTATTGAACTTATAAGGGAAACAGCTGTCAACTGCCACAAATTGACGCCTTTTCTCTTCTTTTTGTAATTCTCAGTATAATAGTGGGGTGTTTTAAAGTGGCTGTTATATCCACCGGATGCACTGTCATTATTCCAGTTCCCTGAACTGTTTTTCCAGGCATCCCGGTAATCCGAACCGGGATTATAACTGCTGCTGTTGTAATTGCTGTTGCTGTTGTAGCTGCTTCTGCTGCTGTAATTGCCGGAGCTGCTATAGTTGTTTTGGCTGTTACTGCCGTAATTATTATAACTGATGTTACTGTTGTTACTGCACTGATAATTATCATTGTCATTGACCGGAGGCTCATTGTTTTCCGAACTTCTGTCAGAACTATACTGTGCATTGTCGGAGGATGCAGCGTTGATTTCGTTACCTATGGCCTTCTGGCCTGAGCCTTCCTTTCCGTCCCCCTCTACAGGTGCAAAGCTGCCTGCAGTATCGCTTCTACCAATATTATCTGAATTATCATCATTATTAACAGGATTGTTGCTGTAAAAATCAAAACCGTCCATAAGTAAACTCCTCCTTCATACCATGCGAAGAACAGCATAATTATCTTGTACTATGCTGGCAAGTGATACGATGTAATACATGATGCAATACATTTTATATGTTTTCATTCTACATGATTTGTTTTAAAAAAGTATGAATAATCTGTAAACATTAACTTTCAATGCTGCGGCTTTTTTCCAGGGTAAAAGTAAACTTGGTTCCCTTGCCCAGCTCGCTTTCAACCCAGATGTCCTGTTTATGCTCGTTGATGATGTTCTTGACTATGGCAAGGCCAAGACCGGTACCCGTTTTGTCCATTCCTCTGGATTTATCGGATTTGTAGAACCTCTCCCAGATATGATCTATTTCTTCCTTTCCTATGCCTATCCCGTTGTCTTGTACTGAAACATATATTTTGTCCTTTTGCCTGTAGATTCTTATGTTTATTCTGCCGTTTTCGCCTGTGAACTTTACTGCGTTATGCAGCAGGTTCATCATGACCCTTTCTATTGCGTCCGGGTCCGCATACGCCATCATATCCTCAGTTTCAAAGTCTGCATGGATCTCCAGGTTCTTTTCCACTATCTGGTTTTCAAGCTTTATAATACTTCTCCTTACCATTTCATTCACATTAAAGGACTTAAAGGTAAGCTTCAGATCCCCGGACTGCATTTTTGCCAAGTCCAGCAGATCATTCACCAGGCGGTTAAGCCTCAGTGTCTCGTCTCTCACTATCTCCAGATAATCCTTTTGCTTTTCCGGAGGTATGGTGCCGTCAAGAATTCCTTCAATAAACCCCCTGATGGAAGTCATCGGTGTCCGCAATTCATGGGATACATTGGCTATGAATCCTCTGCGCATTTCCTCGAGATGCTCCAGTTCAAACGCCATCTGATTGAAGCTTGCAGCCAGCTGGCCGATTTCATCCTTTGTGTTTATGTTAAGACGCTTCTGGAACTCGCCCCCGGCTATTATCTTTGCCGCGTCCCTTATCTGTTTGAGAGGTTTTGTAATGCGCAGGGAATAAAAATATGCCAGTAAAGTAGAAATCAAGGCTGACACCGCCACTGCCATCAAAAAGAACTTGATTACCTGGGTGCGCGCTCTCTGAACCTCCGGTACAGGGGTATGAAAATATACCGCACCGACAATGCTGGTATTCCCATTAATATCCGCATATCTCAGCGGTTTTGCCACAGTAAGCCAGGAGTAGCCGAAGCTTTTGAATGCCTTATCCTTAAAGAAGCCGTAAAAGTCGCCTCCCACCAGTTTCATGTATTCCTCCTGCCCTGACATCAGTTTCTTGTATTGCCTCTCATCGGGCAGTCTCATAAAGCCTGTTTTTTCATCGATGTATTTCAGCTTTATTTCCTGTGGCATTGGGCTGCTGAAAATGATGGAACCGTCCGAGGATACAATCCATACTATGGACTGGGCGTAAACACTGTAGGATTCAATGTATTGCTTGAAAATATATTGTGCAAAGCTGCTGTCCAGATTGTTCAGGTACTGTTCAAAAGTTTCGCTGACATTGTCACTGCTGCGCTCCAGTAATTGTACCTTTTCATTGGAAAGGAAATCTCCGAGAAAGTAATATAATATGACCCCGGTTATCAGGAAGCTGATGAGGAGCATGGATATAAAAAGGGTAATAAGCTTGCTGAATATTGATCTGAACATTATTTCACCTCAAATTTGTATCCAACACCCCACACCGTCTTGAGCTGCCATCTTTGATCCTCTGACTCTATCTTTTCCCTCAGCCTTTTAATGTGAACATCCACGGTCCGGGAATCTCCGTAAAAATCAAATCCCCACACATGCTCCAAAAGCTGTTCCCTGGTAAACACCTTATTGGGATTTGATGTCAGGAAAAACAAAAGCTCCAACTCTTTCGGGGGCAGTTCCAGTTCCTTTCCGTTAACCTTGACAGTGTAATTTGTCCTGTTTACAACAAGATTGGGATATACCACTTCCTGTACATCCGCTTCCTTGTGCTCATATCTCCTGAGCACGGCTTTCACCCTGGCTACCAGCTCCTTGGGTTCAAAGGGCTTAACCATATAATCATCAGCACCCAGCTCCAGCCCAAGCACTTTATCAAAAGTCTCACCTTTTGCAGTGAGCATTATTATCGGTATTGAGCTGATCTTTCTGATTTCCCTGCATACCTGCCATCCGTCCATTCCGGGCAGCATTATGTCCAGTATGACTATGCTGGGGGTAAATTCCTTGAATATCTCTATGGCCTTAGCACCGTTATGGACGCTTTTAACTTCATATCCGTCCTTCTCAAGATATAGCCTTATCAGTTCACATATATTGACATCATCATCTATAATTAACACTTTGGTTTTATTACCCATCGCTGTTCCACTTCCCTTTTACAAAATATATTCACATTAGCCATATATGACGCCAGAACAAGACAGGCGGAAAAATGCTGACTGTTTAAAAACCTACCATTATACCTAATAATAACACTTTTTAAACCATGCAACAATAAAAAGATGCGTGTTAATTTTCGAAAACTCTCATTTGCTTACGCCAGAACCATCCGGGCTTAAAAAATCCGTATAGAAACCGTCAATACCAACCTTTCTGAAATCTTTAACTTCATCCGGATCATTGATCGTATGGACATACAGAAAAATATTCCTTTGTTTCAGTCCGGCAGGCAATTCTGTTTTTGCCTTGTCTTTATACATGGTAACGGCAAACAGGGGATGATTTTTTTCAAATTCCAGGATCTGATCAGCTGTGTAGTTTTTCCTGTATAAAGTGAGAATGATATGTTTGTATCCCATCCTTTCCAACTCGGGATATTCTTCAAAGCTCATGATCTGAGGGATTATCCTGGAGCTTATACCTGAATGTTTATCCTTGATATATTTATATACATTCAAATTATCACTTTTTGTGTCAATAATGACATAGGCACCGGGATGTCCCTGCATCCATCGCATCAAGCCATCCAGGGTTAACTGCGTCAACCCCTTGGTCATTTTGCAGCTTAGAAATTCCTGCAGGTTACACGGACCTGGATCTGTGTTATAAAGCCATTTCAGTCTCCCCCAGTCATGCAGCAAAATGTATTTTCCGTCTGTTGTTTTTTCCACATCCACCTCAAAAAACCGGAAGCCTCTATCATAATTCTTCTCCAAAGCTTCCAGGGAATTGGTTATTCTCTCCCCTGCTATGCCACCGGCGCCATGGGCGACAAATTCTGCAGGCTTGAGGGCATCATCGTCTTTCTTAAAGGCAGATGGCAAAGCAAAAACCATAATTGAAAGAATGATTACAATAAGATTCCTGAAATTTGGCATTTAAATCCCCCTGATGTCTTTTTTGAACGTTTTCCTGATATACCGGATACTGGCGGTAGACAAATATTTACGGAGTTTGCATAACTTCATCCTATATAGCAAGTGTCTATGGAAAAGCTCCTTTTTATACTTGCTTGCACCTGACTTTTTCTTCAAATTAATTGCAATATACTTTTGCATAATATATAATTTAAAAAGTCTTAATTGGATTAGTATTCATTGATGATGAAAGGACAGATGATATAAATGAAGTTGGGTATCGTTGGTTTGCCAAATGTAGGAAAAAGCACTCTCTTCAATGCCATCACCAAAGCCGGTGCAGAATGTGCCAATTATCCTTTCTGCACCATCGAGCCTAATGTGGGCGTGGTAGCGGTTCCCGATGAAAGGCTGGATAAGCTGGCTGAGATGTACCATCCGGAAAAGGTCACTCCTGCTGTGGTAGAGTTTGTTGATATAGCCGGGCTGGTAAAGGGCGCCAGCAAAGGTGAAGGCCTTGGGAACAAATTCCTTTCCCATATTCGGGAAGTTGATGCCATAGTTCATGTTGTCAGATGCTTCGAGGACAGCAATATAGTACATGTGGACGGTTCCATCGGACCGAAAAGGGATATTGAAACCATAAATCTTGAGTTGATTTTTGCTGATTTGGAGGTTTTGGAAAAGAGAATTGACAAAACGCGCAAGATGATGAAATCCGGTGAAAAAAAATATCAGATAGAACTGAATCTTTATGAAAGTATAAAAGATACCCTTGAAAAAGGATTACCGGTTCGTTCCATGAGCTTTGACGAGGAACAGCAGGCTATTGTGGATCAATTGTTCCTGCTTACATCAAAACCGGTTTTGTATGTTGCCAACATTTCTGAAGACGATTTGCAGTCAGAAACAGACAATCCGTATGTTTCCGAGCTGAAAGCTCAGGCCGCCAAGGAAAATTCCGAAGTCATGGTAATATGCGCAAAAATCGAGGAAGAGATAACACAATTGGATGATGAAGAAAGGAAAGAATTTCTTGCTGCCCTGGGTCTGGCAGAGTCAGGATTGGACAGGCTGATAAAAGCCAGTTATAAGCTTCTTGGCCTCATCAGTTTTCTGACGGCTGGAACACCTGAGGTCAGGGCATGGACTATCAAAAAGGGAACAAAGGCACCTCAGGCAGCAGGAAAAATCCACAGCGATTTTGAAAGGGGATTCATCAGAGCAGAAGTGGTCTCATACAAGGATCTGATAGAATGCGGTTCATATAATGCAGCAAAGGAAAAAGGCCTGGTGCGTTCGGAAGGAAAGGATTATGTCATGCAGGACGGGGATGTAACACTTTTCAGATTCAACGTGTGATACGAAACCATATTCCTGCCCAAAGGGCAGGGATTACTAGATTAACTTGTTGTACCGGTATTCTCACCAAGTTAAAGAGATTCTAATCCCGTTACGGGGCAAATCAGTTCCCTGCGTTCAGATGATTTGCCTTATCTTCCCCCTGCGCTAAGTATCTCTAAGCTTACCGCAATGCTATATCAAACTGGCGTCACAACAAGTAAAATTATGCCAGTTATAAAAATGGCTTAAAGATAAGGTATCATAAAAACTATTGTAAACCACATACCGAAAAATGGGAGCAGTATTATGCAGAACCCGTTTTTCGGTATTTTACTTTATTTTTACTTTTTAATTCCCCTTGCCTGAAGCCGCAAATCATATGCCGGTTTTAAAGTCGGGATTGTTAAAGTATAAAGTCGAGATTTAAGTGGCGGCCGGAATCGGAGAGTTGTAAAATAAACACAACAGTTAAGGTAAGGAGGTATATCAAATGAGTGAAGCTATGAAAGAAGTTAAAAAAGGCGCACCAAAACGCGGCGTGTCCGTGTATAGTTACAGCCAGCTCCTTGGATACTGCATGACCCTGGAAGACTGTTTCAAGGACATATACGATACAGGAGCGACATGTTTTGAGTTGCTAACCAGCCATGTGGAAAACTACCCTAATCCTTCTCCTGCATGGGTGGATAAGTATTGGAGGCTCTGTGAGAAGTACAAACTCCAGCCCGCTGAAATGGGACACTGGGCTGAAACCCATTTGCACAGGGGGCCACGTTTGACCGATGACGAGATACTGGAACAGTTGATCCGGGACTTTAAACTGGCCAATCTCCTGGGCTTTACCACGCTTCGCACAAAAATAACATGCATCAATGAGTTCTGTGACCCTGAACCGGGTTGGGAGAAGTACATTGAAAGGGCGCTGCCCTATGCAGAAAAATACAATGTGCGCATGTGCACGGAAGTGCACCGTCCAACCACGCTCACAATGAGAGTTATCGATGAATACCTGGAGTTCATCGAAAGGACGGGAACCAAGTACTTTGGCTTTAATATAGATTTCGGAACTTTCCAGAATAAACCTATTCCCAACCTTCCTGATGGTAAATTTGCCGAGAGGGATCGCAGATATATAGAAGAAGGATATTACAGCAAACCTGAAGACATTCTTCGTGTACTGCCTTATACTTATGCCTGCCATGCCAAGTTCAATTACATGGATGAAAACTTTGAAGAGCAAACCATCCCGTATAAAGAAGTGCTGGATATAATGATTAACAACGGTTGGAGCGGCTTCCTGCTCTCAGAATATGAAGGACCCAAGAGGGATGATTTCAGTTACCTCAGCGATCAGCTCCGTCGTCAGCATATAATGCTCAACCGCATCCTTGGTTATTAATCATGAAAGGAAGTGACATAGATGGTAGAAAAAGAAGTAATCCAACTGAGAGGTTTTCACAATACGTATGACGAAAACGGCAATCCGGACGGTTTTGAATTCTGCGTACGCACCAGGTATTACAAGGGTCTGTGGCTCTCCCAGTTCCGTGTCGGCGATGTTGTTGTGGACGGAGAAGTATTTCCCAAGAACACTGTGATATGGAATTTCTACGGCATTGATTACACACCGGAAGAAATGTACGACCGTATGGACATATACTGGCAGGTAAATGACATTGCGACCGTCAAGATAAAGAAGAAAGGCGGACTGGCTCAGGGTTATCACGATGTGGAAGTCAATTTTGGCTGGGTGTGCAATTACAACAGTGAACCGGAAAAAGAATATGACGGAAGCGGTTTGGGAAATGCCGTAGGAATGTTCGGCGGAACCCATAAAAGAAGGATGCTGCTGGTAAGATAAAATCGGCACCTGAACGGTTAAAAAAGCCCTTGTCTCCCGGACAAGGCCAATAGACAGGCAATAGAAAACCTCCCTCGGTGGAAAGAAGCACCAGAGGAGGTTTTTATCATATCTCAGTTCAAGCACAAAAATACCTTAGTTATGCTGTCGAAAAATTCATGAAGCATGAACACTTTTCAGATCCAGTATGCATATCAGGTCATCACCTTTTCTGCCGATGCTTTTCACGTGGGAGTTGCCTGACCGGCGTATAACCTCAGGTACAGGACCGATCTCATTGTCAGAATATTTTGTTAATTCCACGACATCATCTGCAGCAAAACCTACCGTTTTTTCCCCTATTTCGGTCAGCAGTATCTTTGAATTTTTCGTTGCACCAACCTCTCCCAGCCCAAGTTTCACACCCAGGTTTATCACCGGAATGGTCTCTCCCCTGAGGCTTATATGTCCATCCATATAATCCGGCGTATCCTGTGCTTTGTTTACTCCCTCGTACTTTACTATCTGCTTTATTTCCTGGGCATCAACACCAAATATCTCGTTTTTCACTTTGATAACTGCCAATTGTACCTCTGACATATCAATTCCTCCATACAAGTACCAAAATATAAACCCAAAGATTTATCATACTGATCATGGATTTAACCAAAATCATCCAAATATAATAGGTATTCTATCATATATATGCAATATCGGCAATAATGGCGCCCAAAATATGTGCCGGAACTATCCGCGGGCTTTCATAATGCATGCTCCGGCAACAGAAACAACCGGCGTCAAATGCACGAACAATGGTTTCCCGGCAGATGAAATGTTTCTTTTTCTGGTCCCTATAAAAAATATACCATGTTTATTATGGAATTTTCAACTTATAGTTTGTGTATACTGAACATGAACAGGAAATTTTACCTGGCATATGACAAAAACAAATAAAAGTTCAATAAAATGGTTATTGACAATAGGATATTATTGTGGTAAGATGATGAAAATTTATTACTATATAAAAGCGATGAAAAGGAAAAGTAGATTATATCAGGCTTTTCAAAGCGAGCAGGAAAGGGTGGGAGCCTGTAAAAGCCTAATAATTGAAGTTCTCCTTGGAGCTGCAGGCTGAACATTCCCAGTAGGCTGTGCCGGAAACTTTCACCGTTAAAAGAAAGAATGTATCAGACTTTTGTCTCGTACATCAAAGTGGGCTTTTGCCAATTTGGGTGGTACCGCGTGGATATTACTCCTCGTCCCTTAGGGATGAGGAGTTTTTTATATGAAAAATATTGTAGTCGTTTGACATAAAGGAGGATTTTCATGATAGTTGTAATGAGGAAAAATGCAACCAAGGAAGAAATAGAAAACGTAGAAAAAATGCTGTCCGGCCTGGGCTTCAAGACTCACCCCATATATGGAGAAGTAAAAACGGTAATAGGAGCCATAGGGGACAAACGCCACGTTAACATGCAGTCAATAACGCGTATGCCCGGCGTGGAAACCATCGTTCCGATCATGAAGCCATACAAGCTGGCCAGCCGGGAATTGAAGCAGGAATCCACCGTTGTGGAAATAGGAGATGTAAGAATCGGAGGCGATGAAATCGTAGTAATGGCAGGCCCATGCGCCATAGAAAACGAAGATGTATATATGGACACTGCCATGGAGGTAAAGAAGGCAGGAGCAAAAATACTCCGGGGAGGAGCTTTCAAGCCAAGAACTTCGCCCTATTCTTTCCAGGGGCTGGAACTGGAAGGTCTTAAAATCCTTTCAAGGGCCAGGGAAGCCACAGGGCTGAAAATAGTAACCGAAGTCGTTGATACCCGGGATGTGGAGGTTGTTTCCTCCTATGCGGACATTCTCCAGATAGGAGCCAGGAACATGCAGAACTTCAGGCTCTTAAAGGAGATTGGCATGACAGAAAAACCGGTGCTTCTGAAAAGGGGTTTGTCAGCTACCATCGAGGAATGGTTGATGGCGGCAGAATATATTATTGCCGAAGGAAATCCCAATGTTATACTGTGCGAGAGGGGGATACGCACCTTTGAAACAGCAACCAGAAACACTCTTGATATCAGCTCCGTACCTGTTATCAAGGAAGTTTCCCAT
>ENA-UPSB01002986-UPSB01002986.1-bioreactor-metagenome-genome-assembly--contig:-NODE-2986-length-14347-cov-5.460677_pt1 | contig 14347 bp, 14 predicted proteins | sample MGYA00238182_ERZ773286 | MGnify/ENA primary metagenome ERZ773286 (study PRJEB29026, sample SAMN07631240) | bioreactor metagenome | isolation source: Switchgrass digestor | place: USA: Dartmouth... | reverse complement strand
CGGACACAGGCAGATTTGTGGGTAGAACCACATCCAGGGAAGAAAAAACCCTGCTGTGGTCGCTGCTCCTGAGCTCTCCTGGCCCCCTTGTTACCGGATTCGCCGCCTTGAGCAGCCGCTCCGCGACTCAGCTGGCGGACTTCCTGCGGCGTACCACCGAACTGATCGCCATATTCGTCTCGTGGCGGGTCTACAGGATTCTAGGGCGTGGAAGCGAGCCTGATGTTAGCAAGGCGGACGATGAAGAAGGACAACCAGGCGAGTCGCAACTGAGCCAGGCGGACAGAAGCCGAGTAAATGGAGAACGTGAACCAAGTGGACCACGCGAAGCGCGTGAAGCACATGAAGAATCTGAGGCACATCACACCGGTGCTGCGCAAAGAACTCGGCTCGAACGGCTCGCCAACCTATGGGTCGGCGTGGCGATGTTGATTTCGGGAGTCGTCATGCTCTGCATCGCAATTTTCGATACCCGATTAGGTTCTTCATTAGGTTCCTCAGCGGGTTCCTCGTCACATCAGTCCCGGGGCAACGTGATCCCCGGCCTGACGATCGCGATTCTGGGCCTCCTGACCAATACGTGGTTCTGGATTCGCTACCGGGCAATGAACAAGGAGCGGTTCGATTCAGTCATTGCCGCCCAAAGTAGTCTCTACCGGGCAAAATCGTTGGTTGACCTCTGTGTAGTGGTGGCTCTTGGTGCCGTAGCTGCTGCTCCCGATCACCCTGCGACGGGTTATGTGGACGCGGTAGGCTCAGCCATCGTCTCACTCTTCCTCATCTGGAACGGTTTGAAGGTGGTAAGGAAGGATGTGGTGAGGAAGGGTGTGGCGCAGAAGGATTAGGATGAATCCGGTGGGGGATCGGCACTTTGAGGATGAGGTCAGCACTGTGAGGGAGAACCAGTGCGACGAGGTATTCCTTTTTCCGAACCAATGGCTGGCCCTACTCCCCTCGACTGTCGGTCTGAGCTAACTGGTGCCTGGCAACACTTACACCCCGACCTAACTGCAGCCTAGCCGCACTCACCGCCCCACCTAACTGCTGCCTGACCACACTCACGCCCCGACCTAATTGCTGCCAGGCAACACTTAAGACCCGGCCTAACTACTGCCTGGCGACTGTTACTACCCGACCTAACTGTTGCCTAGCCACACTCACGGCAAGTCTAACTACTGCCAGGCTGTAATCGCGGTCGCAACTAATCACCGCCAGCCAGTACTCACACCCTGACCTACCGGTTGCCTTCCGACACTTAAGGGTGACAAGTCGACCCTCCTGTGTCGGTTGGTGAGTCTTCATCCCTCAAACGGTCGAATCAGAGCCCACCAAGACCCCAATGCTCGACCAACCATCTTCCATTTTATTCCATATTGTGGCATACTGAAGCTGTCGGACCTATCGGCATCGACCAGAAGGAACTGTTGACTCATCAAGACTCAACCGGGTCAAAGGAGTCTCAAGGGGCCCCTCACGGATTCCAGGGGTCCCAGGGGGTTCCAGGGGGTTCCAGGGGGTTCCGGGGGGGTCCATATTTCCAGAGTTTCAGAGAGTTCAAAGGGGTTCTAAGTAGTCCCAAGGGGTTTCATGGAGTACCACGGAGTTCAAACGAGGTGCAAACGGACTCAGAGGGTGAACGACCTACACATCCCTCCCACAGAACATCAGTTGGTCCAGACCTACCGCCGACAAGGTGTAAAGGAGTGAACACCCTGCACATCCCTCCCACTGCCTTTCGTCTGCTCTATGACGACCCGAATATCGGCCATGAGGACCGCTCCCTTTTCGTCGCGGTGTCTTACCTCAGGCCGTCAAGCATCGGCGATCTCGCCCGGAAGGTCGGTTTCTGCAGGGAGAAAGTGGTCGCGTCGTGCAAGAGACTGGCGGATGCGGGATGGCTACGCCTCGAATCCCGCGGTCGGCAGCTGAAGCCAGTATGCTGGATACCCCATGAACAGCAGAAGGCTCTCGTTGACGAGTTGAAAAAGGACTGTGACATGGCACCACTAACCGGAGAGTTCCTCACATGTCGTCTCACGGAGTTCTGGGTCGACCATCCTAGGATCATCCGGAACGCTCGTCCGGACTTCCTTGAAAACCCCCAGACTAGACAGCGATTTGAGCTCGACATATATGTGGAGAGTATCTTGGGTGTGGAGTTCGACGGTCCTCAACACTACCGAGAAACAAGTAAGTTCAGTCGCGAGCAGGTCGACGAGATCAAGGCCCATGATTTGATGAAGGAAGGAATGTGTAAGAAGGCAGGGATTCCGCTCATCACTTTGAAAGCGCCTGACCTCAGCATCGAGGGGATGAGGAAGCTGCTACCACCCAACATACCTCTTCATAGCGTGGACCTGGAGGGGCCCTATGCTAAGGGGTTGGACGACCTGTGCGCCGACTACCGGAGAAAAGTCGCAAGAATCCTCGCGAAAGAGGAACGGCGGTAACCGCTAGATTAGTTCCCCATTCTAGATTAGTTCCCCATTATTGAATGGGAACGGAATGGGAACGCGGACTCTCTCCACGCTCCCAGTTCCTTTGAGACGTTCCTATGATGAATCTCGACGCAACGCCCCGGTGATGCATCCTGATGCGACGTCCCTATGATGCATCCTGATGCACGTCCCGATGATGGATCCCTATGCGTCGTCCCAATGATGGATCCCAATGCGTCGTCCCAATGATGGATCCCTATGCATCGTCCCGATTGTACGCTTCAATGCTCCGTCCCAATGCTGCAACCCGATGCTACACTCCATTGCTCCGTGGCAGCGCTTCACTCCACCGCTACGTCCCAAAATACGAGAAGTGCATATAGTCCCGCTTGCTCCTCCAGTCGGTGCCTCCCCATCCCCAGCCTCGGGCGCGGAAAGCCCGGACGACGTCGCCGTCCAAAGGGATTGAGTACGGGTTCTCACCAGGCTTCCAGAAGGAGCCTACGCCGACGCGGCCGTCCAACCACATCTCGTAGTTCTCGTTGGGGTTGATGTCTATGGCCGTCCCCTTGGGATGCTCGCCGCTTGAACCCGGACGGTACCCGTGGACGGTATGGATAGGGAACTTCTCAGGGCCGTTATAGATATCCTCGAAGATGGCCACGACGTCGTCTGCGACCCACTTGTGGACCGTCAGGGACTTCGTCCGGGTCACCTTCTGCCCGTTCGCGTCAAAGTCCCATACCCTTATCGTTACGGTCTTCATGTAGCTTTCCGCTTCGGCGGCGCTCTTGAAGTCAAAGTAGTAGTCGGAATCGTTGCGGAGGTTCAGAGAGACCCTCGTAAACGGCGAGATGACGTTGTGGTCGCCGTCCACAGCCGCTATCGAGACAGTGTGACGTCCCGGGCTCAGAGACTTACCCCGCTGAGGTTGAACCTGGAACTCGGTGCTACTTACGTAGCTGCTCTGCGTCTGAGTCGCTCCGGGGTAGTCGATCCGGACCAGGTACTGGGATACGCCGGGCATGGCCTGCCACTCAAGCTTCACGCCTTTCTGGATAGACACGTCGGCCGGACTCGCCGCCGGTTGCGTCACAACAGGAGCCGAGAGCCCGCTTCGCATCATCGGCGCGTTGTTCAGGACCTGTTCGTCCGCGAATCTCTCGTAGACCCGTTTGGCGAGAACCACTCCCTGCTCAAAGGTGCAGTTCTCCTTCGGGAGGAACCCGCCGTCGGCTCCCTTCAAAATACCCCTTTCGACCATGTACCGGGCGGCGTCCCTTGCCCAGTCGCTGATGGCCTCGCAGTCGGAGAAGGTGGTCAGGACATCAAGTGGTGTACGACGAGGGGGCGACTTGGCCATCCGACCCCCGGCTAACCTGACCGCCGGATGCTGATGCTGACGATGACGCTGAGCCGTACAGGTCGCTCAACAATCCCCACTGACGGGCTAGTTCCAGTTCGGTCTCAGCCCACTCGGACGGCAACAGAGCGGCAGACGCCAGCCTAGGCAGGACAAGAGTCGCAGAGATAAGAGCGAAGATGAGGGTCAGGGCGAACAGTTGCCGGGTCACCGGCGTTTGACGGATGGAGGATGGTGGACGAGCTGTTGATGCTGGATGAACAGGCGACGCCGGACGAACCCCAGCCGACGGACGGACTGCAGGTGTTGGACTAACAGGCCGCGTCGGATGAATCTCCGGCGTCGAGCGGACTGCAGGTGCTGTATGGTTTTCACACGACACCCCTTCAACTACCCTTACGCGAACCCAAGAAAGCCACCCTGACATGAGACAATCCTCCGGAGTATGACATAGCCGTCGAGAGGGCAGCAAAGCCAACTCCCCGGCAACCTTCTAATCTGCCAAAGGGTTTGATGTTGCATACGCTCTCATGCGCTCTCGATGGTGTTTCCGCTTCGACCGTTTCAGTTTCGACCTTTTCAGCTTCCTTATTTGTGGTTCTATGGGTCGTTCCTCTCAAAACCTATACCAGCGATGAGTTGGCTCTGGGCGAGGAAGGCAAAGTTGTATTCACCGTTGTTCCCGGTACCTACACTGTGACCGAGACTCACCCGGGCACCAACTGGTCAGCTCCGGTTTACTCGAAGACCGAGGTGACTGTCGCAGCGGGAGGTAGCGATAGCGTAACCATCACCAACTGCTACACCGCTCCGCAGCCCCAACTGGGCAGCATCACCGTTGAAAAGGTGCTCGACTCAGACTCCGACCCGCACGACATAAGTACATTTGAGATTACTCTCACTGGACCCAACGACTATTCTGAAACCCAGACGGTCGCGGCCGGCAGTTCCGTTACGTTCTCCGGTCTTGCGGAGGGAACCTACACGGTTTCTGAGACAAGCCCCGGCGAAGGCTGGACCGTATCCTACTCAGAGCAGGAAGTAGAAGTTGGAGCAGATGACGAGTACGAGTTCACTGTAACCGTTACCAACAAATACACCGCTCCCGTACCTGAACCCGAAACCGGCAGCCTCGTCGTCACGAAGGAACTCGACAACAGCGGCGACCCCTACTCGGGTACTCAGACGTTCAAGATCGGTATCAGGCGTGTCGAGGATGTAGCCTTGACTGAGGTTGACGAGCCTCAGTACGTGTACCTTGGGATTGGCCAGTCCCACACGTTCACCGGTCTCATGCCCGGCTTGTACGAGGTGTTTGAGGAAGACGTCCCTGCTAACTGGCAATGGACGAACCCAGAGCAGCTGTTCGTGTGGGTCTCGGCCGGCGAAGAGAGCACTGCAGATCCAGTACTCAACAAGTACACAGCGCCTACGCCTCCTCCGCCTCCTCCCCCGCCGGCATCGAGCCTCCTGACCGTGTACTACAGGGAATGGGGCACGAATCAGGATCTCCGCACGCCGACCACTCACAGCGGCTACGTCGGAGCGACTCAAGTAGTCACTGCCCCCGATATCGAGGGGTATGAGTTGAGAGAAGGCGAACCGGCCTCGTACACTCACACGTTCGGGGCGAGCAACACTACCTACACGTTCTGGTACGAGCTAGTCATCGAGGAAGAGGAGCCGCCTTTGGCACCGACCGGCGGTATCTCGGCGACGATGATGTACGGTATCGGAGTATCGTTGCTGGGTCTCGGCTTGGCGACGAAGAAGCGCGGCAAGCGCGGACGGCGGTAGACGCAATTTAGTCGGTAAGTGATGCCGGCTGACGGCAGACGCAACAGTCAGGCACACGACACGGGCAACCGCTAGACTCGGCTGTAACTAGGAAGCAAATGAATGGCGGTGTACCCTCAGGGGTACACCGCCCTCCTATTTGTCTCGCTTATCCTGCTTGTCTGGAGCGTGACTCAGGTATTCACTGGAGCGCAACGCAGGCATTCATCCGAGTCCAGCGGCACTCCGCAGTCAGCATGACTGTGGCCTAGCAACACTCGCAACCGGTCTGACTGCCAGCCGGCAACACTCGCAGCCGCTGCAATTGTTGTATGCCGACAATCACAACCAGTCCAACTGCCGCCTAGCGATGCCCACAGTCGGCCTGACTGTAAGCTGACGACACTCACGACCACTCCAATTGCTGGGCTGGCTGCCGACAATCATCACAACCAGTCCGACTGTCGCCTAACATCACCCACAGCCAGCTTGATCAAATCCTGACCAAATCTCACTAAACCCTAACTAAATCATCCCCAACCAGTTCCCGAAGATGGTCTGGAGCTCGCCGAGCAGTACCGAGATACGGCCCGCTACCACGTTGCCAAAGCCCACACCGAAGGTAATCATCACAAGCCAGCGTCCGGCCTGGGCGATGGGCTTGACCACCCTGTTCTGCGGGATCGTGAACACAAAGTACGTCAGCACCGCCAAGAGCCCGAGCAGAGAGACCAGGTTGTTCAGCGTAGCGCCGACGGTCTCTGCCGGCAACTTCACTATAGCTGCGACGGCCTGGTTGATGACCTGGGACCTAACCGACGTGTAGATGGACTGGCCGACGCCGACTCCTACCATGAAAGACACGGGCCAGCGGCTCAGCCAGCTTATCCGCGGGAAGAACCGGGTGTACAGCAAGATGCCCAACGCTACCGGGATGATCAGGTCCACTTTGCCCTCAAACAGCGGGACCAGCCCGTAGTTCTTGATGTTTCCGATGGCCACTCCGATTGCGTGGCCGGCGCACGAGCCGACGAATACGGCCTGTGAGACTCGATACACAGGGTTATCTTTAAACAGCGGAAGCGACCACATGCCGAAAACGCACGCTACCGCGATCCACTGCCAGGGGTTTGTCGAAACGTTCATGTCGTCACCTCCTCAGTTCTTGTAACCGCCGGATGATTTCTTTTCCCTCGTCATGAAGTACCCGATGTTGCCGAGGACGATGAAGATGATGATGAGCAGGTGGCTCATGGACTGGGCGTCCATCATGGCGAGGCCGCGTCCCGGCTGGTTCAGGAGATGCTCGTACTGAGCGCCCGAGGACAAACCTCCCATGAGACCCTTCAACTGGCCTGAGTTGTAGTACGGCACAACCGAGGGAACTGACACCGTGACGGTGCCCAGAGCGAACTTGACGCCCATGGGGTCGACCACCTGACGGATCCAGGCTTCCGGCGTACTCATTGAGAACTGAAGGACGAACGCGAAGTCCTTGATGGTCTTGATGCCCTGCATCACCGGGAGACTGGACGTCGCGTTGCCCCGGATGTCCTGGGTGACGATGGTGCAGTCCAGGGCGAACTGGCGGATGGCGTTCTCTCCTCCGGCCACGTAGCCCAGGTTGACGAAGTCCTTCCCGTACTCGTAACCCTTCTCCTCGAAGCCGGCGATTATCCTGTTGCACATCATCGGGCCGTCAGTGGTGTCAAAGGATATGCCGACCCATTTGATTCCGCGCTGGACTAGGTGGTCGATGACCACTCGCGGGGACACGTCGGCGTCAAGGCCGGCGCCCGGGCTGTAGTCTATCGAGACCAAAACCACGTCTTTGGCCGGGTCGAGGCTTTCGATGATGTCATAGACCGCCCTGACCATCGGGCTAACCTTCATAGGAATCCCGATGGGGCGCAGCAAAGGGATTATGGTCACAGCGAGCATCAGATAATAGATGACCCTGCTGTCAACTTTCTGCAGTTTTTGGAACCAGTTCATGCCAACACCTCCCTACATCCCGCCAAGGTGCCCACGCTCTATTCCGAGGAGCGTACGCAAGCTTGTGCTGAAGCTACCGAGGGCGGCACCTAACAGTAGGGCGCGCTGCCCGGTCATGCTCGGTACGTTGAGAAGCCACTGTTGGATGGCGGGGAACTGGTCCCATAGAAGCGAACCTATCGGGGCGGCGCCCAGCATGACCACGATGGCCGAGACCAGCAGGACCGTCGCCTCCAGGTTTCTCGCCCTAAAAGCACGGTAGGAGGCCGAACCGACGTAGAAAGCCAGGCAGGCCCATTGACCGGACATCAGCGGCGACAGGATGTAGTCGTAAATCAGTGAGTAGTTGGCGCGCGCTGCTTCGTCGGCAGGGTTGAGCTCGACATAGGTTCTAAACAGCGCGTACACTACCAGAGTCCCCAGCAAGATCGCGCTGTATATCCAATCCTGGGACCGCTTGCGGGCAACTGCCCTTCCATGGACCAGTATCAAGTTGACTGAGGCCAGACACAAGGCAAACGCGGATACAACCGTCATCCACTTGCCTATGTAGTTACCGTAGATATCGCCTATTGAAACGCCAAGCCCCGGGATAGGTCCCTGTACGACGCCCGAGAGCAAGGCGATAAGAGCCACGACAAAGGTGATGGCCAAGGGCAACTCTTTGCGCACGGTTCCACCTTCCTTTCCTACTTAGTCAGGAGATCTTGGACGAAGTTGCTGCCTAGGGAGGTCACTATTGTCCCGAGGACGATGATGGCCATGACGGCCAGCTTGATGCAGTCTTGTCCGGCTATCGCCCCAAGACGCGCCTTATTCCCGGAGACGTACGCTCCCGCGGCGTAGAGTTCCTCGCCGATGATGGTGTAGTCGCAGGCAGCGACAAAGAACGGGATCTGCGTGATAGACGCGGTGATCGCCACCTGCATCGTGCCCAAGCTGGCACCGGACTCGGCTATCAAGAGAGCCTCACCCATGTACAGCCCGGCCAGGATGCTGGACGCCACCTTCTCCTGGTGCATGAGGCCAATTACGCCGGCGGCGTAGGCGTCCTGGTCGCTGGACACGTAACGGACCGTGTCTTCCTTATAGGATTGAGGCTTGTTCGCCATGGAGTAAGCTGTGCGAACCAACTCCTGAGCGAGAGGGAAAACGTTGGGCATGCGGATAGTTACCAGCAGCCGCGCGTCGTACTTCGCGGATAGATCTGTCACGTAGGAAAGAATCTGAAGCGCGGCGAGAGTATCAGGGGCTGACGTGCCGATGATATCGCCTAGGCCGGGAGAAAAGTGAACGGGCCTCCCCATCTCAGTGGCTCGTCCTACGGCCTCTTCCAGGGCGTCCAGGCCCGCGATAGGCCGCAAGGTCACCGTGAGTTTCCCTTTCTGGGAAAGGTTCATTATGTAGACGATCACACCTGAAGCCACAACAAATAGCCAAAAACCAAACACGTTTCCGGGGACGATGTTCATTTGCCTCTCTCACCTACCTTTGGATAATTGGAGACGAAAGCAGATCCGCTATCACCTCGCTTTCAAGTTCACATCCAGTGAGGCCGGCAACTCGGGAGGGTGGCCGTCCCACGCATCGCCGTCTTTCGAAACTCTGCGTAGAACCTTAGTAAAAGTTAACGCTACCGCTAATGGAGAGCGACCCGTCTATGACCAGCCAGCTACCGTTCTTTACTTCCAGTCTGGCGTTTCCAGAGCCATTCTTCTTGTACTCTTTGGTAAGTCTGGTGTTAGCAGTCACGACAATCCCCTAGTACGACTTGATTGCGATTGCGCTTGCATTAGCGTGAGACTGAATGGGATCTATTTCTATGTCGATCGGGAAATTCCTGCCAATTGTGTAGTACTAATGAGTCGAAACAAGTCGGATACGGCCGACATTTGCGGACCTAGATCTCGGCGAAAGCAAGGATGAGCGTAGCCAGTGAAAGGAAGATTCCGAGAGGCAGAGTATCGGTCCTCTTCAACTTGCCCAGGATCATCATGGGAATCGCGTAGACCGACGAAAGTATGAATCCCAGTCCGAGAGCGGGGAACACCTTCCAGCCACCTAGGTAGAAGCCGATGAGGGCCGCCATCTTTATGTCGCCGCCGCCCATGGCGCCGGACTTCACCAAGGCTACAAGGTACAGGAAGCCGAAGCCCAAGGCCGCTCCTATTAGGCCGTCCCGGAGGCTTGCCCAAAGCGCCCTGCCCACAGGGTTGAGAGAAGGGTAAAGCCCCTGCGCATGCATCTGGAACGGTGCGGCTATCCTGAGCATCAACGCAAACGCTAGGCCAGACAAGATGACCCGGTTTGGCATAAGACCGTGCATCATATCGGTTCCGGCCAGCACGGTGAAATGAAGGGCCAGGATCATATTTAGGATTCCTACGATGTTCAACCCAAAGTAGCGGTAGAACAGCACAAAGGTCACGGCTGTGGAGAGCTCCACCAAGAGATAGCCCGCGCTGATCCTCTGGCCGCAGTGCTTGCAGCGTCCCCTCTGGACGAGGAAACTGACCACGGGGATCAGTTCCGATGGCGATAGAACCGCCCCGCAGTGGGGACACTGGGACCTCCCCGTCGGCGCAAGTTTTCTGGGGACTCTGGAGGCCAGCATCCCACCGAAGCTGCCGAAGGCGAGACCCACGAAAAAGACGATGGCGTCGATCAAACCTGGAACGCTCAACGAATTAAGGACACTCAAGAAGCCGGAAAAAGGGGAACCCAATTAGGAAGCGCCTCCGGCTTCATAGTACACGATGCCATTAATTGTCATCCGGCCCATGACTCCTTCGAGTCCATCTATGGCCCCCAACAGATTGCGATCTCCGCCCCCAAGCATACCGTCAATCTCAGCAAACCGCAGCCCCACCACTCCCTGTTCTAGGAGGGCCAAGCACTGCGCTTGTGACTCACTGTCACCCTCCAACTCAAGGCTGAAAGCCACGATTCCGAGACTCCCTTTCTTCTCGTCTTTCTGTACCGAGTAACTCAGATCTGATATGCGTGCTCCAGCGGCTGTGACGGCTGCGTTAATCTGGTCTGTCAGGGCTTTCTCCCAATCAGCTCCGGCCATCGGAGGTAGCTCATCAAGGTGCTCGACGGACTTCTCTAGCTTCGCCTGAGTGGTCCTGAGGATGGCTATCTCCATCCGAAGCTCATCGGTGGCAGCCAGTTCATTGTTGTACCTCCTGGTGCCGTACACGAAGACACCTGTACCCAGTAGAGAAATGAGTAGCAAGAGTACCGTGCCCGCAGTCCACACACCCCTAGGTGAGTTGTTGCTCATAGTTGATCCCTCTATCCGCTCACTTGTCGTCTGTCGGCAAGGTGCCGAAGGTGACTTGGAACGAGTAACCAATCTGCTCCTCAAATTCCAGAGATGCCTGTTGTATGCCTGTGACAAAGGAAACCCGACTGATCTTATCGAGCATGTCGGCATACACAGCGGGATCTCTGACCACTCCGGCTACGCGCATATTGCCTTCCTTATCAACCGCGTAAGGTCCAAAAGCCTGTCCGGGCAAAGCAAGGCTCCTTATTGTGTCAAGACGGCTCGACCACTGGACTTGCGTCAGGAGATCCTCACGGGCAGCCAACGCTTCAGACGGGACTTTACTCAGGATCGCCTGTAAGTCAGCTATCTCTTGGCTTAGGCGGGCCTGCTCCAATTCGTCAGGACGCCGCTCAGCTACTACAAGACTGATCTCCCAGACCTTAAGCCCAACGAATGCCCAAACAATCAACGCTACACCGAAAAACATAAGGCGCGTGAGTGACGACTCCCGCCTTCGCTTCTCCGAACCGGCCTGGAAGTCCGGTCGCAGAAGGTTCATAGGGGACTGATAATACTTAGTCTTAAGCTTACCGGTGCTCACGGCCTTTGCCCCTCCTCTTGCAGAAGCGCCAGCCCGACGGCCACGCCATACTCGGGATCCGAGTCAAGGACTGGTTGGCCCCATAGCCGCGTCCCAAGGCCCGTCTGTTCCTTCAAAAAGTCCGCGAGGAAACTCACCCTGTCGGACTCCCCAAATACAGTCACTCGCCCGTCGATTCTACCTTTGGCTGAAGCTCTGGCAAATCTCGCCGATCTCGTGATCTCGCCCGCGAGGATCTGACCGTTTACAAAGGGATTGTCCGGGTCTAGTGGTATCTCGCGCGTAAGCCACGGGCATGCCCCGTAGCTCAAATACATGAGCGCTTCCGAAGCTTTGGCCACGATGGATATGTCCAAGACGACGCTTGGCGCGTCTTCGAGAGCATCTTCCTGCTTGAGGTCAGGCGTTCCGCCCTGGGGGCCGCCGCCTCCATCGGGCAATGGTCCGGAGAGTCTTCCGTTACCGTGCGTGACCCACGGCATATAGGAATCCGTCTCTTGCGAGGAATCACCTGCACCGCGTCCAGGCTCCTGATCCTGGGCGGCATCCGCGGACGATCCCGCAGCAACGCCCCCATCATCCTCAGGACCCGCCTTCTCCCACAACCACCAACTGGCTCTACACGTTGGGCCAGCGGAGATCTCAACTCCCAGAGGGCGAACACCGGCCATTTTCATAAGCGACCTTGCAGCAAGCGTGGATTCCACGTTAGCTGCGACCACTAGGTACAGTGTAGTCCCTTCGGGCACTTTCACTGACGGCGGGACAGGGAGCTCTTTGGGCCACTCCCTGGTCAACGCCCTCATTTTGTCAGGCCCACCTGGCTCCAACCTCTCAATCTCAAACTGAAGAGCCCTCTGGAACTCTCTCTTGTTCACCTTGGGCATCGCCAATGTGAACAGAAGCCCTTCCGACATGGGAAGCCCCGCGGTTCCCGCGGGCTTGATTCCCAGACCCCTGCAGAAACCCCGGATCTCACCTGCAAGCTCCCTAAGTTTGTCCTTCGAACCGGGCTCAAACGGCGTCTTGGCGGTGAACGTTGCCACAACTTGGCCCGTCTCTTCCGAGTACGCCGCCACCCTAACAGGATTCGATAGGTCTATACCTAAGCTTGTCCCCTTTGGGACTGCCATCAAAGGTCACCTCCGCTCAACTCCGAAAAACCACAAATCCTAAATTCCTACCCGTTGCCTTCTCTCCAGTTAACTATGTTGTACCCTTCGCCAGTCCCCAGCCCCTTCAGAATCGGCTGGTTGGACCACTGCTGTTTAGCACCTTTCCTAAGCACAGTCACAAAACCGCCGGAGTCTAGATGCACATCGGTGTTAGACACAAGGCAACAAGTGGAAAGGTCTATTCCGAAGAACCCTGACTCCACGGTAACCGAGTCTCCATAGCACAAGAAGGAGCCCGTGGCAGCTCCAAAGGATCTCAATTGCACCCGCCCGGAGGTTATCGCAGACAGGGCCAGGAATTCGGCACCGATCTGTCCAAACTCTATACCGTTATCACGGTCATCTGGGATGCAAATTATCATCCCGTTCCCTCGGAAGTACATCGCTCCGAGACTGAGGAGGCTGAAGTTGCCAAACTTAACGTGGCCGCCCTTAACTATGATGTTGCCATTCAAGTTCAACTCACGCGTGCCCAAGAACGGGGTCTCAATTGTCAACGAACCTTCGATTACCAACCAAGTATTCGCATTGACCGTCAGTTTCTTGGGCTTATACTCCCCTTTTCCGTCTGAGCCAACCTTATACCAAGTGTTCTGCGATATGGTGACGTTATCGCCGAGACTGCTAACCTTTTTCGCAGAACTCAGTGCGGCGAGTTGAGCATTGGTTGCCTGTTCGACATCGTCAGGAGTCGGGATATCAATCTGCTGGGTCGTCTTACGAAGGTCGTACGAAAGCCAGTTCAGCCACTTCAGTTGGTTCCGATCTCCATAGTAGACCGGCTCCTCAATGTGTGACAAAAGGGCTACCGTACCCGTGATATCCTTTTTTGCCGCTATAGTTATGCCACCTAAGAAGTTCTCGAAGGCGTTCTGCTCTTCTCTCCGAAGCTCAACTGTGACAGTCTCCGATACCCCCGCGACTGTCGCCTTAGACGTGAGCACAACCGTATTACCGTTGTTGTCTACGTCTAGTTCGGCTGGGTAATCCCCGCTAGCCACAGGGCCGTCTATACCCGGATTATCGTAGAACTTCTTCAAGAGGGCATCCATTCCGCCACGGGACACGTCCAAAGCTTCACGGCGGTGAGCTGTAAGGATATCCAGCTCTTGAGCGCTGCCTTCATGCCTAACCCCCGCGGTGAACATAACGGCGAAAATCCCCAGAATAACAACACCAGCGGCAAGCACAGACCCCCGCTCATCCATTCCCCAGAAACGGAATGGCATGGTTAGTCTCTTAACTGCCTGTCGCATTAACTGAGGAAAACGCAGCCTTGAATGATCTCTTGATGCCAAAGCTTTCATCCTCCAAATCGAACTCGATCACAATCATCCGGGCCTGCCCTGCCGTTCCATCTAACCAGGAACGTATTCGTCGTCAACTAATGCGGTTATCTCAAATCGCGTGCATTTGCCGGTACCGCCAAAGACAGTTGTTTGTCCGCCGGACGTCAGCACGATGTCATATCCTGCAATGTCATCTCCAACTTTTTCTATTCTAACGTTTCGTCCGCCAAAACCTGCCGTAAGCACATCTGACTCTATGTCAAAACTCCCGCCGTACTCCAGGACCTTGCGGAATTCTCTCTCTATGGTCTCAACCGCCATGAGGCCCTGATCTCGGATATCTCGCGCTGTGTTTAGCCTATGGATTATTCGAACTGAGTTTGAAAGGAATGTCATTGTGGAAACCAAGACAAGCATCGCAACCGCCAAACCTACA
>ENA-UPSB01002981-UPSB01002981.1-bioreactor-metagenome-genome-assembly--contig:-NODE-2981-length-14356-cov-5.735753_pt1 | contig 14356 bp, 13 predicted proteins | sample MGYA00238182_ERZ773286 | MGnify/ENA primary metagenome ERZ773286 (study PRJEB29026, sample SAMN07631240) | bioreactor metagenome | isolation source: Switchgrass digestor | place: USA: Dartmouth... | reverse complement strand
AGGGCATCAACGCCAAGGGCTGCGCCGGGTACTCCCGCAAGCAGATCGATGAGCTGACCGGCTTCGTGAAGACCTTCAAGGCGAAGGGGCTCGCCCACATCGCCATCGGCGAGGACGGCGAGGTGCGCTCCTCCTTCACCAAGTTCCTCACCGAGGCCGAGACGCAGGAGATCATCCGCCGGCTGGAGGGCGAGCCCGGCGACCTGCTGCTCTTCGTCGCCGATCAGCCTGCCGTCGTGGCCGCCGCCCTGGGGGCGCTGCGGATCGAGATGGGCAACCGCCTGGGTCTCCGGAAGCCCGGCGAGTTCAAGCTGCTCTGGGTCGTCGACTTCCCGCTGCTGGAGTGGGACGAGGAGGAGAACCGCTTCGTGGCGGTGCACCATCCGTTCACCTCGCCCCATCCCGACGACCTGGACAAGGTCTACAAGGAGGGCGCGACCCGGGAGGAGCTGGCGGCGATCCGGGCGAACGCCTACGACCTGGTCCTGAACGGGGTCGAGCTGGGCGGCGGGTCGATCCGTATCCACCAGCGGCCGCTGCAGAACCGGATGTTCGAGCTGCTGGGCTTCACGCCCGAGGAGGCGCAGACCAAGTTCGGCTTCCTGATGGACGCCTTCGAGTACGGCGCACCGCCGCACGGCGGCATCGCCTTCGGCCTCGACCGGTTCGTCATGCTGCTGGCCGGCCGCCAGTCGATCCGCGACGTGATCGCCTTCCCGAAGACGGCCAAGGCCACGTGCCTGATGACCGACGCTCCCAGCGACGTGTCGGAGAAGCAGCTCCGCGAGCTGCACATCCGGACGACGGTATAGCAGAAAAGGGTGGCTTCGCCCGGCGGAGCCACCCTTCTTCTTGAGGGCGTACGGGCGACGAGGACACTCCCTTGCCCCGGCTCAGCAGAGCGAGGATGGCGCGAACCGCACTGGAGCCCGAAACGTCCCATGATTTAAATACAACGCATGCGCGGCGGTCGCTGGCGCGGGGCGGGTGGATCCGGCCCCGGCGGTCGCCCAGCGGGACTGTGATGGAGGGGGTATCATGGATCAGATCCGGATCCGGATGGCACGGCCGTCGGACGCGGATGCGTTCGCGGAGATCATGACCCAGCCCCAGGTGTACTACGGAACGCTGCAGCTTCCCCACACCACGCCCGAAACGTGGCGGAAGCGGCTGGAGGGCAACGACCCGCGGTATGACTATGTGCTGGTCGCTGAGGCGGACGGGAAGGTGGTGGGCAACCTCGGGCTGCACCGCAACCGGGCGCCGCGGGTTCTGCACACCGCCACCCTGGGCATGGCGGTGCACGACGCCTACCAGGGGCGGGGCATCGGCCGGGCGCTGATGGCGGCCGCCATCGACGCCGCCGACCGCTGGCTCAACATCCTGCGCATCGAGCTTGAGGTGTACCCCGACAACGAACGGGCCATCAAGCTCTACGAGTCCTTCGGCTTCGTCCTGGAGGGGCGCAAGCGGATGGCGGTCTTCCGCGACGGCCAGTATGTAGACATCCTGGTCATGGGACGGATCCGTCCGTGAGCAAGAGGCCCCTGCCCATGGTCAAGCCGCCCCGGCTGCGGCCCGGCGACCTGATCGGCGTGGTCGCCCCGTCCGGCCAGGTGGCCACCCGCCGGGAGGGAGTCGTGGCTTGCCCTGGCGTGTACGGTCCTGGTGGGCGCATCCGCCCCGTTCATCCAGGTTCCGCTCGTCACGCGGGTGCAGCAGGAGGTTGGCTCCGGCATCCAGGGTCGCGTCTTCGCCACCCTCAGCACCGTCTCCACGGCATCGGTACCGTTGGGTGCGGCGCTGGCCGGTTCGGCGCTGAGCATCCTGCAGCCCCAGCTTGTCTTCCGCGTCGTGACGATCGGGCTGGTCACCATCTATGCCGTCCTGATGCTGTACCAGGCCGCCTCCCGAACGCGGGGGCAGATGTCCATCTCGAAGTGAAGGTCGCCACGGCAGGAGAACGGGGCCCAGACATGCGCCGGTTGGCCCGGATGTGCTGCTGTTGCTGCGCGGGCGGGCACGTGATGCGCCGTTGCTGCCGCTGTGCCCGAGAGCACGCGATGAGCTGCTGCAGCTACTGCACCGGAGAGCATGAGATGCGCCGGCAGGCGTGCTGCCTGCCGGCGCATCGCGTCTACGTCGCTGCGGCATCCACCACTTCGCCGATGGCCCGGATCAGGATCGGGTGCTGCCGGGCCCACTCCCGCACACGTCCGGCTACCTCATCCCGGCTGCTGCAGCTCAGCTTCATGCGAAAGGTGACGGGAACGATGCTGTGGTCCACCGAGCAACCCGGTTCGCCGATCGCCAGTTCCTCGAGCCCTTCCGCTCTGGCCCACTGCTCGGCCTGATCGGCAGTCTCCCAGGCGCGGGACCCGGGGGAGCCGTTGTACACCGCGATCACGTTGACGGAGAAAACCGGCATTAGCTATGAACCTCCTTTACTGTGGCGGTGAAGCCGGCAGCAGGGGTTGACGGGTGCTGGTGAACGCCTGACTTCTGGATCGAGCCGGGGCGGGTGTTGGAACGGATGCTTCACCGATACCCGGGGATCGCCGTTTGCGGCACCCCGGGTACGAACGGCTGAGTATTTCGACGGAAGCGACCGCGCTCCCTTTCCGATGCGCGTGCGATCAGAGCCTGGGCGCCCCGCGCCCCAGTCACGAGGCGCCCAGGCGCTCCCATTCCTCCCGGGTCAGGGCGTACTCGACCTCGCCCTCCTCGGCGCCGGGAATCGGGTCGTCCCACTCCGGGAAGAAGACCCGCACCAGCTTCAGGCCGCACTTCTCCATCACCCGGCGGGAGGCCCGGTTGACAGCCATGGTCTGCGCGTAGATGCGGCAGACGCCGAGCTCGGTGAAACCCTTCCGGATGAGCGCCCGCGATCCCTCGGTCGCGTAGCCCTTGCCCCAGGCGGAGCGGCGCAGCCGGTAGCCCAGCTCCACTCCGCCGGGGTCGGCGCCCTCCATTCCAGCTCCACCGTCCCGGGAGCGCAGGAGAAACCAGCCCAGGAACTCGCCGGTCGCCTTCTCCACCGCCGCCCAGCAGCCGAAGCCGGGATGGCGGTCGTAATCGCTGAGGATCCGGGGCAGGACCACCTGCTCCACCTGCTCACGGGGGGTCGGCCTGCCGCCGGTCAGGTAGCGCATGACCTCCGGGTCGCTGTCCAGCTCCACCAGGTTATCGACATCCGCAGGTGTGAACTGACGCAGATACAGCCGGTCCGTTTCCAGATAGACGTACAACCCGGACTCCTCCTTCCGGGGCGGATGCCGCCGCCTTCGCCCGTGCACCGACGCCCGTCTCCTTTCCGGGCACCGGGCGGTCGAGGACGCCGCACTTCCTCCCTATCCCTGTAGACGCAGGGCCGAGCACAGCCGTTTGCCGTGAATCACCCTCAGGACCCGCCGGCTGTCCGGTCGGCGACGGACACCGGGGCATTTTCGATTTAGAATGAGAATAAATCTCAGCAGGATTCGACAGCGGCGCAGCGAATTACAGTCATAGTGGCTCAGTTAAGAATAGCGAGCCGCTTGGGAGGAGGAGTCGACATGAAGGAAGAGCATCGTCCCGTTGCCGGGATGGGGACGACCAACCGGGACTGGTGGCCCAACCAGCTCAACCTGAAGGTGCTGCACCAGCACTCCGCCCTGTCCGACCCGATGGGTCCGGAGTTCAACTACCGGGAGGAGTTCAAGAAGCTGGACTACTGGGCGCTGAAGGAGGACCTCCGCAGGCTGATGACCGAGTCGCAGGACTGGTGGCCGGCCGACTTCGGGCACTACGGGCCGCTCATCATCCGGATGGCGTGGCACAGCGCCGGCACCTACCGCATCCAGGACGGCCGCGGCGGCGCCGAGTCGGGCACCCAGCGGTTTGCGCCGCTCAACAGCTGGCCCGACAACATCAACCTGGACAAGGCCCGCCGGCTGCTCTGGCCGATCAAGCAGAAGTACGGTCGGCGCATCTCCTGGGCCGACCTGATGATCCTCGCTGGCAACGTGGCCCTCGAGTCGATGGGCCTCAAGACCATCGGCTTCGCCGGCGGCCGGGCGGACGTGTGGGAGCCGGAGGAGGACATCTACTGGGGGAAGGAGCGGGAGTGGCTGGGCGACGAGCGCTACAGCGGCGACCGTGAGCTGGAGAACCCCCTCGCGGCGGTGCAGATGGGCCTGATCTACGTGAACCCGGAGGGGCCCAACGGCGAGCCCGACCCCTTGAAGGCGGCCCGGGACATCCGCGAGACCTTCAGGCGCATGGGCATGAACGACGAGGAGACGGTGGCGCTCATCGCCGGCGGGCACACCTTCGGCAAGACCCACGGCGCGGCGCCGTCCTCCCACCTCGGTCCCGAGCCGGAGGCGGCTCCCCTCGAGCAGATGGGCCTGGGCTGGCTCAACAGCCACGGCACGGGCAAGGGCGGCGACACCATCACCAGCGGCCTGGAGGTCACCTGGACGACCACCCCGACGAAGTGGACCAGCAACTTCCTCTGGAACCTGTTCGGCTACGAGTGGGAGCTGACCAAGAGCCCGGCGGGCGCCTGGCAGTGGCGGCCGAAGCACGGGGCGGGCGCAGGTACGGTCCCCGACGCGCACGACCCCACCAAGCGGCACGCCCCCGGCATGCTCACCACCGACCTTGCCCTGCGGGCGGACCCGGTCTACGAGAAGATCGCCCGGCGCTTCCTGGAGAATCCGGACGAGTTTGCCCAGGCCTTCGCCCGGGCGTGGTTCAAGCTGACCCACCGCGACATGGGTCCCCGCACCCGCTACCTGGGTCCCGAGGTGCCCGAGGAGGAGTTCATCTGGCAGGATCCGGTGCCCCCCGTCGACCACGAGCTGATCGACGAGGCGGACATCGCCGCCCTGAAGAAGCGGATCCTGGCCTCGGGGATGTCCATCCGCGAGATGGTGATGACGGCCTGGGCCTCGGCCTCGACCTTCCGCGGCTCCGACAAGCGGGGCGGCGCCAACGGGGCGCGCATCCGGCTGGCGCCGCAGAAGGACTGGGAGGTGAACGAGCCCGAGCAGCTCCGGCCCGTGCTGGAGACGCTGGAAGGCATCCGGCAGGAGTTCAACCGCTCGCAGACCGGTGGCAAGCGGGTCTCGCTGGCCGACCTGATCGTCCTGGCCGGGTGCGCGGGCATCGAGCAGGCGGCCCGGAACGCCGGGTTCGAGATTACCGTGCCCTTTACGCCGGGCCGGACCGACGCCACGCAGGAGCAGACCGACGTGGAGTCGTTTTCCTACCTGGAGCCGGTCCACGACGGCTTCCGCAACTACCTGAAGACGAGCTTCTCCGTGCCTGCCGAGCACCTGCTGGTCGACCGGGCGCAGCTTCTCACCCTCACCGCACCGGAGATGACCGTGCTCATCGGCGGCCTGCGGGTGCTGGACTGCAACTGGGGCCGCACGAAGCACGGCGTCCTCACCGACCGCCCCGGGGCGCTGACCAACGACTTCTTCGTCAACCTGCTCGACATGCGGTGGAAGTGGAACGCGACCGAAGATGAGAACGTGTTCGAGGGCCGCGACCGCGCCACCGGGGAGCTGAAGTGGACCGCCACCCGGGTCGACCTCATCTTCGGCGCCAACTCGCAACTCCGGGCCATCGCCGAGGTCTACGCCTCGTCGGATGGGCAGGAGAAGTTCGTCCACGACTTCGTAAAGGCCTGGACCAAGGTGATGAATCTCGACCGCTTCGACTTGCTGCCGCACTGATGCCCACGCCGGCCAGTGCGCCGCCCCGCCGCCGGCCCTGCACCGGTGCGGGCGCGCCGGGGTCGGGCGACGGGATCGAGCCCTGCTGCGACGGCTAACCCCGTGTCGACGGTCGGTGCGGAGTTCAAAGGAGGCGTGCCGATGGACCGCAGCATCCCGTGGAAAGGTTTCCACCACATCGCCCTCGTCACGCCGGATCTCGACGCCACGATCCGGTTCTACGGTGAGGTGCTCGGCATGCGGGTTGGCGAGGTTCGGGTCGGCGGGGGTGTGCTGCCGCAGCGCCACTGCTTCATCCGCCCCGGCGAGGACGCGGCGACCTGGGGGCTCCATTTCTTCGAGGATCCCTCTGCCCAGATCCCCCGGGTGACCCTGGAAGAACTGCAGCACGGGCGGTTCATTCCCGGTGCGCTGCAGCACATCGCGTTCTCCCTGCCGGACGCGGAGGCGGCCGGGGCCCTGCGCGCCCGCCTGGAGCAGCACGGCGTGCAGGCCACCCCGACCGGATCGATCGGGCCGATTCAGAACATGCTGTTCACCGATCCGAACGGCATCATCCTGGAGGCAACCTGGCCCCGGCTGTAAGCGGGGTCGCAGGTTCCGGCGTGGATGCCGCCCCGGGGCGAGAGGGATGCCCCCCGGGGCGGCATCCGTGCTGTTCGTGCTGCATGTTGGCGGGGGCCCGGGGCACCTCTGGCGATGGCATTCGCGCCGAAGGAGACCTCTCCGGGCGGTATCTGCTCTGTTCGCACTGCGTGTTGGTGCAGATGAGGAGGGGTACCTCCCAAGGTGGCACCTGTTCCGCTCGTGTTGGTGCGAGCGATGGGGACGCCGGCTTGCGCAGTCAGCCGTGACGGCTTACAGACCGTGCGCTCCGGGGCGTGACCGTCCCGGCTGCGGCAACCAACACGGGGGACGAACAGACGGAAGCTCACAGGGAAGACCTGCCTGGCGCGGGGGCCCCACAGCAAGTGCGAACAGACCGGATGCTTCGGGGCGTGACCGTCCCAGCCGGGGTCACCCACACGGAGGACGAACAGGCCGGAAGCTCCCGGGAGAGGCCTGCCGACCGGCGGTGACCCCACACGAAGGCGAACAGAGCACAATTAACTATGGTAAGCTATTGCTGTGCATGACTCAGATCGTGGGGCGTCAGCAACAGGATCGAGGAGGAACGGTCGATGAAGTTCGCAATCCTCGCCACCGGTACCCGGGGCGATATCCAGCCCTTCGTGGCCCTGGCACAGGGTTTCGCCGCTGCCGGCCACGAGGCCGTGCTGGCTGCCCCACGCGCCTTCGAGTCCTTCGTTCGGAGTTACGGCGTTGACTTCGTCCCCATGGGCAGCGACTTCACGGCCCTGCTGGAATCGCCGGAGGGCAAGGCGGCCCTCCGGGGGAACCCGATCAAGACGATGCAGGTGGTTCGCCAGACCGTCTTCCCCATGATGCGCCGCATGCTGGAAGACGCCTGGGAGGCGGCGCAGGGGGCTGACGCGATCATCTACCACCCGAAAGCGCTGGCCGGCGTCCACCTGGCGGAACGGCTGCAGGTGCCCTGCTTCATCGGGACGCCCGTGCCGGTGGTGGTGCCCACGGCGGCGTTTCCGGCGCCGGCCTTCGTGAGCCGCGACCTGGGCGGCCTCCTGAACCGGCTCACCTACGCCGCCGTGCGGTCGGGCAGCCGGCCCTTCCGGGGAATGGTCAATGAGTGGCGCCGCGAGGTGCTGGGCCTGGGGCCGCACCGTGGGGACGAGTACGTGCAGAATGGCCGGCCGGTTCCGGTGCTGCACGCCTTCAGCCGGCACGTCGTGCCTCCGCCCGCCGACTGGCCGCCCGAGGCCATTATCACGGGTTACTGGTTTCCCAGGCGGGTTCAGGCCTGGGAGCCTCCGGCCGCCCTGGCCGGTTTCCTGGCAGCGGGGCCGCCTCCGGTCTACATCGGGTTCGGGTCGGTCTCCGGCATCGACCGGGACGAGAGCACCCGGGTCGCCGCGAAGGCGCTCCGCCAGGCCGGAGTGCGGGGGATTCTCGCAACGGGGAGCGGCGATGCGCCGGAACGCCTCTCCGACACCGTGCTGGCCATCCCCGGGGCCCCGCACGACTGGCTCTTCCCGCAGATGGCCGCGGTGGTTCACCACGGCGGCGCGGGCACGGTGGCGGCCGGGCTGGCGGCCGGCAAGCCGACCCTGGTCAGCCCCGCCACCACGGATCAGCCGTTCTGGGGACGGGTCGTGCACCAGCTGGGGGTCGGACCCGCCCCGATCCCCCGCCGGCGGCTCACCGTGGAGAGGCTGACGGCCGCGATCCGGGCGCTGACGGGCGACGACGGGATGCGGCGCAGGGCCGCCGCCCTCGGCGAGGCGATTCGCGCGGAGGACGGCGTGGGCGTGGCGGTGGCGGAAATCCTGCGGCGCACGGCGTCCGCGGCGAACGGCGGGCGTGCCCTGTGAAGGAGGTCAAGGTGATCGGCCATGCCCATGCTGCATCGCATCCAGTGGGTTGACGCCCAGATCCGGGCGGGCCGCTATCCCAACGCCCGCGCGCTGGCCGCCGCTTTCGAGATTTCGCACCGGCAGGCCCTGCGGGACCTGGCGTACATGCGGGACTCGCTGGGTGCGCCGCTGGTCTACTCCGCCCGGCACCGGGGGTTCACCTACAGCGAGCCGGGGTTCGTGCTGCCCGGCCCGTACGTGACGGCGGCCCAGCAGGAGGCGTTGGGTCACTTGGCCGACTACTACACCCAGGTGGCTGAGCGGGACGCGGCTGCCGGCCCTGTCTACGCGGACCTTGCCGGCCTGTTCCGGCGCCTGGCCGGGCGGGGGACCCAGGCCGCCCGTGCTGCGCCGGGTGCAGACCGACCTTTGCCCCTGATGCCCTACCGGGCCTGCCTGCGGGGCCCTGCCCGGGTGGTGCGGCGCCTCCCCGATCCGCTCAGGCCCTTCTTCCGCGGCTGGGCGGAGGATGGACAGGCTGTCGTTGAGTTCCACGACCCCGAGGCGTTTCTGCGCGCCCTCTGGGAAGCGCCGGACTGGCGCGTGGCGTCGCCGCACTGGCTGCGGGAGCGCCTGCTCGTACGGGCGGAGAGAATCGTGAGTTCGAATGCCGGTATGACACGCTGTGTCACACCGCCTCCGGTACGCTCGACCCAGGCGCCCGGGCCGGACCCGGGCAGCACAGCGGAAAGGGGTACGAAGATGGAGAGGAAGCGCAGAACCATCGACGCCCGGTTCGTGGAGGGCTGGATGAGCTACGTCGGGGCGGTGAAGGGGGTCCTGGACGCCGCGGGCATGGGACCGTGGGAGTACTGGCGGCTGATGGGCGACACCGGCATGGCGTTCCACCTGGTGATGCACGAGACCTGCTGCATCAGCTCGGTCACGATGTACGACTGGAGGAACACCCACCTGGCGGCGCTCGACCAGATCGGCGTCCTCTCGGAGGTCCATCAGGCGCTGCCCGGCATGCCGACCTACGACGCGGCCTGCCGCCGGGCCGTGGTGCGGATCAAGCAGTCGATCGACGAGGGCATCGGCGTCGTGCTCTGGGGCGTGGACACCGGCGAGTTCGGCGTGGTGTACGGCTACGACGACGAGGATGGCGTACTGCTCACCAGCGGCTGCTACGGCCCCAAGGGGAACCCGATCCTGTACGAGAACGTGGGCCGCTCGTTCCCCGGGGCTCCGATCCTGCACTACCAGGTCATCCTGGAGCGGGTGCCCGTCGACGAACGGCAGACCGCCCGCAGCAGCCTCCAGTACTACGTGGACCTGATGACGCGGACGAGCCCCGTCGCCCCCGGTTACCGGGCCGGCCTCGGGGCCTACGACAACTGGATCAAGGGGCTGCAGACCGAGGGGTTCAGCCAGGAGGGCTGCCGCTACGCTGCGTTTGTCTACACCGAAGCCCGGGAATGCGCGGCCCGGTACGTGGAGCATCTCGCCGAGGCAGACCGCGCCCTGGCCCCGGCGGCGGCCGCCTTCCGGCGGACGGCGGGGATCTACGGGCGGATGATGGAGGTGCTCGGGCAGGACCTGAACGAACCCGCCATGCTGCATGAACCCATGACCCCCGAGCAGGCCGGGGCGCTGGTCCCTCTGCTGCGGGAGGCCCGGGAGAGCGAGGCGGAGACGGTGGCGCTGGTGCAGCATTACCTGAGCAGGTGAGCGTGGGGGCATGGGTGGCCCATCACACCCGCGGCCGTTCTTCCGGCCGGGACACCGGTTCTGGTTCGTATCGTTCCGGCCCCGCCGGAGACCGGTCCCAGGGGGTGCCCAGGGCAGGCAGCAGGTAGCGGTCCACGCCCCAGTAACCGGCGACCTTCCAGGCCATGAGCAGCAGGACGGCCAGGACGAAGAGCACCGGGTTCGTGCTGGCGGAGCCGGCCAGCATGAAGTTGAAGTTCATGAAGGCCCCGGCGAAGGCGGCGAATCCCGTCAGCAGCCCCAGGATGAGGGCGACGCCCACGATCACCTCGCCGACCGCGATCAATTTGCCGAACCAGGTGTAGTGGCCGCCCTCCAGGAGGGCGCTCAGGAAGTCGCGATACCAGCCGTAGGCGATGGCGGGCTTGGCCGGCGGATCGGGGATCGCGACGGCCCGGGTCCAGAAGCCTTTCAGCGCCGTGCCCCCGTTCATCCAGGCCGGGTCCGTGACTTTGTGCCAGCCGGCCTGCAGCCACTGCCACCCCAGGTAGATCCGGGCCAGCAGCCAGATCCAGGCCGAAGCCGTGTTGTCGAACAGGAAGCGGGCAAAGGGCGGATCCTGAATCGTCCGCGTTGGCATGAGAACCCTCCTTCGGGCTGATTCGCCCGGCTCAGCGAAGTAGGTACAGCGCGATCCATTGTACGGGCGAGCAGCGCAACCGGTCGGCGTTCAGACGCATTTCCTCCGGCATAGGATGAACCAGTGGGGGTGAATGGCATGTATCGTTCGCTGCTGGACCTCGTGCTGCGCCAGCCCCGGCCCGTGCAGGAAGACTGGCCGCGGCTCACCCCGCAGTGGGAGGAGGATGCGCACTCCCTCACGCTCCGCTTCCGCACCGCCGGCCTCGACCCCCGTTCCATCCGGGTGCAGGTCGGCCCCACGGCCGTCTCCGTGTCGGGGCACCGGACCCACGCCGAACGGGTGCAGGCCGAGGGCTACTTCCGCGCCAGTTCCTCGCTGAGCGCCGTGCAGCGCACCTTCGGGCTGCCCTGCGTGGTCGTGCCCGGAACCGCGGCGATGCGGTGGCGCGCGGACGACGAGTTGGAGGTGCGGCTGCAAAAGGCGTGAACCCCGGCGTACAGCCGGGGTTTTCCGTTGTCAAGACTTGTGTTTGGGGTTTCACAGCGGTATCATGAAAAACGGAGAGAGCACACAAGCTATGGGCGCTCCCGACCATGTGCGTGATCACCGGTACGAAATGACCTAACACATTTCAGAAAGGGAGCCTTTATTCCGGTTGTGGCCTGAACGCCCCCCCGGCATCGGCCGAGGTCAGGGGACTCAGAAAGCATCGGAGCGGGCACCCACCTGCTGGGAGCAGGTTCATTGTTCTACCGGTCACACGGCATGGTGGGGTTTGCTGACCATGGGGCGGCGTTCCGCGAGGGACGTCGCCCTTTCTTGCTCCGTCTTCCGGGCCCGCCGTGGCGGGCACCGGGACCGATCACCGGGCAACGGGTGCGCGGCACGGCCGGTCGTCCCGGCCGGGGAACTCGCGCTGCCTTTACATACCACTTCGCTATTGGTTAGAATAGGGACTGTCAGTTGGGTGCATACGTAAAGGAGGATGCAGAAATTGGCCAGCGACAAGGTCGTGACGCTGTCTGCCAGCAACTGGGCCGCGGAGGTCGAGCAGGCTTCCCTGCCGGTGCTGGTGGATTTCTGGGCTGTCTGGTGCGGCCCTTGCCGCATGATCGCGCCTGTGGTCGAGGAGATCGCGGCAGACTATGAGGGCCGGCTGAAGGTGGGTAAGCTGAACGTGGACGAGAACAACGAGCTGGCCGCCCGGTACGGCGTCATGTCGATTCCGACCCTGCTCCTGTTCAAGAACGGGGAGCCGGTGGAGCGCATCGTCGGCTTCCAGCCCAAGAAGGAGCTGGCCGCCAAGATCGACCGGGCCTTGGGCTAGGTCTTCGGAACAGAGCGGGCGACCCTCGTGGGGTCGCTCGTTTCACACTTGAAGGGATGGGGCGAGGACTATGCAGTACCTGGACTTCCGCAGCGACACCGTGACGAAGCCGACTCCTGAGATGCGCCGGGCCATGTACGAGGCAGAGGTGGGCGACGACGTCTACCGCGAGGATCCGACGGTCAACCGGCTGGAGGAGCGAGCGGCCGAGCTCCTGGGCAAGGAAGCCGCACTCTTCGTCCCCACCGGCACGCAGGGCAACCAGGTGGCGGTGCTCACCCACACCCGGCGGGGCGAGGAGGTGATCGTGGAGGCCGAGAGCCACGTCCACATGTATGAGGTCGGCGGGATTGCGGCACTCTCGGCCTGCCAGGTGAAAACCGTCCCCGGCGTGCGGGGCGCCATGGACCCCGCAGCGGTGGAGGCGGCCATCCGGGCGGAGAACGTTCATTTCCCCCGCACCGGCCTGGTCTGCGTCGAGAACACCCACAACCGCGCCGGCGGCTGCGTGGTCCCGCCCGAGAACGTGGCGGCGGTGGCCGAGGTCGCCCACCGGCACGGCATCCCCGTGCACATGGACGGCGCCCGCATCTTCAACGCTGCCGTCGCCCTGGGCCGGCCCGCAGCCGAACTGGTGGCCCCGGTGGACTCGGTGATGTTCTGCCTCTCCAAGGGGCTCTCGGCCCCCGTGGGCTCGATGCTGGTGGGCACCCGCGACTTCATCGCCGAGGCCCGCCGCTACCGGAAGCTGCTGGGCGGCGGCATGCGCCAGGCCGGCGTGCTGGCGGCCGCCGGACTGGTGGCCCTGGAGATGATGATCGACCGGCTGGCCGACGACCACGCCAACGCCCGCCGCCTGGCCGAGGGGATCGCGGCGATCCCCGGGCTGGCGGTGGACCTGGAGACGGTGCAGACCAACATGGTGATGGTGGACATCGTCGACCCGCGCTTTACCGCCGCCACGTTCGTGCAGGCCCTGCGCCGGTATGGGGTGCTCTGCAACGACACCGGTCCCCGCCGGGTCCGGATGGTCACGCACAAGGACGTGACCGCGGCCGACGTGGAGCTGGCCCTCGACGCCATCGCCCGGGCCGTGAAGGCGGGGCCCTAGGAGGAAGGTACATGTCCGAGTCGCAGCGGCCGGCCTCGTCGCCGGCGCCCGATGCGAAACTCAGGCTCATCGCCACCGCCCCGATGGGACTCGAGGCGGTGGTCGCCCGCGAGCTGAAGGGGCTGGGCTACGACCAGCAGACGGTGGAGAACGGCCGGGTCCGGTTCGCCGGCGACGAGCAAGCGATCTGCCGGGCCAACCTCTGGCTGCGCACCGCCGACCGGGTGCTGGTGGAGATGGCCTCGTTCCCGGCCACCACCTTCGAGGAGCTCTTCCAGGGCGTACGGGCCATTCCGTGGGAGGAGTGGATCCCGTCCGACGGCTGCTTCATCGTGAACGGCCGGTCCCACCAGTCGCAGCTCTCCAGCGTGCCCGCCTGCCAGAAGGTGGCCGAGAAGGCCGTGGTGGAGCGGCTCCGGCAGCGCTACCCCCTGGAGTGGTTCCCCAAGAGCGGGGCCCGGTACAGCATTGAGGTCTCGCTGCTGAAGAACGTGGCGACCATCACGCTGGATACCACCGGGCCGGGGCTGCACAAGCGGGGCTACCGCAAGTTGGTGACCGAGGCGCCCATCAAGGAGACGCTGGCCGCCGCCATGGTCCTGCTCTCCCGATGGCATCCCGACCGGCCCTTTCTCGATCCCTGCTGCGGCTCGGGCACCATCCCCATCGAAGCCGCGCTGATCGGCCACAACCTGGCCCCCGGCCTGCACCGGACCTTCGACGCCGAGGCCTGGGGATGCATCCCGGCGCGCGTCTGGGAGGAGGCCCGGGAGGAGGGCTTCGACTTGGCCGACTACGACCGGAAGCTGGACATCCGCGGCTCCGACATCGACCCGGGCGCGCTGGACCTGGCGCAGCAGCACCTGCGGGCGGTGGGCCTCTCCCGCTCGGTGCGGCTGGAGCGCCGGGCCCTGCAGGATCTGGGGAAGGACGCGCCGTACGGCTATCTGATCACCAACCCGCCCTACGGGGAGCGGATGGGAGAGCGGGAGGCTGTGGAGGCGCTCTACCGGGACATCGGCCGCCTGGCCCGGAGGCTGGAGGACTGGTCGGTCTTCGTGATCACCGCACACAAGGGGTTCGAGCGGCTCTTCGGCCGCCGGGCCGACCGGAAGCGCAAGCTCTACAACGGCCGTATCGAGTGCGACCTGTACCAGTACGAGGGGCCGTATCATGGCCGCCGCGCCCCCGGGACCGGGGATCACGGCGGCGGGGTTCCGGCGGAAGACGGGACCCGGGCCCCCGGGGCGGGGCAGGACGGCTGAACGGGAGGTGGTCCCGTGGACCTGTTTTCGTGGGCTGCGGCGCAGCAGGCGGCGCAGAGCGCACCTCTGGCCGCCCGCATGCGTCCCCAGACCCTGGATGAGTTCGTGGGCCAGGAGCACCTGGTGGGTCCCGGCCGGTTCC
>ENA-UPSB01002979-UPSB01002979.1-bioreactor-metagenome-genome-assembly--contig:-NODE-2979-length-14363-cov-6.029354_pt1 | contig 14363 bp, 12 predicted proteins | sample MGYA00238182_ERZ773286 | MGnify/ENA primary metagenome ERZ773286 (study PRJEB29026, sample SAMN07631240) | bioreactor metagenome | isolation source: Switchgrass digestor | place: USA: Dartmouth... | reverse complement strand
GGCTGCTTCGTATACGTGAATGCCGGCCTTTAAGCATAGACGTCAGGATTTTATCTCGAAACTAAATAAGGACAGGTTATTTGTCTTTATTTTAAATAAACATTGACAAAAGCATATCGCGCTATTATTATTAAATAAAATATATTAAACAATAAAAATAATAATCAAATAAACAAAGTTAGCAAATCAATTTTTTATCAATTAGCGGCATTGGAGAATTTTATATGGCAAGAAGAGGAAAAAACCTTGTTGACGTCAGGTTTTTAAATAGAGCATTGGTGGTTGATCTGATGAGAAAGCATAATATCAGATCAAGGGCTGAGCTTACAAAATACAGCGGCCTTAATCAGGCGACTGTTACCAATATTGTAAACGAGCTTATTGATTGCGATCTTGTTTATGAGACAGGTCTTATCGAAGGAAAGAACGGAAGAAGGATTATAGGCCTTGAGCTTAATTGTGAAAAATACAGATTTTTAAGCATAAGGCTCACAAGGGAATATTTCCTGGTCGGAGTATACGATATCAAAGGCAACCGGCACTTGCTGAAAAAAATCCCTATTGACAGGAACGACGACGTAGACAAGACGCTAATGAACATAAAGACAGAAATCAGAGCGATAACGCGCGCCTTGGGAGACAAGGTGCTTCTCAGTGCCGGCATGGCCGTGTTGGGCCCGTTCCTCAAGGAAGAGGATATGTTTGTGGCGACGACGGGATTCCCCAAGCTGAAAAACATACATATAAAAAAGGAACTCCAGAACGAGCTTGACGTCCCGCTGTATGTCGACCACGACGCGAACCTGGCGGCATACGCGGAATGGCAGAAATTCAGCGAGAACGGCGATAAAGGGCCATTCCTTTATATAATGGGAGGCCAGGGCCTGGGCGCCGGAATTATTGTGGACGGGAAGATAATGCGCGGCAGGTGGGGAGTCGCGGGAGAAATCGGGCACATGAGCATCAACTACGCTGGCAGAAAATGCGAGTGCGGCAACAAAGGATGCTTAGAGCAGTACACTTCCGGCTTTGCAATGCTGAATATGCTGAAGGAGTATATTGGCACGGAAAGCGATACCGTGCTTGAACCGGATAGCACTATCAGCGATATATACGCCGCTTTTCAAAATAACGACAAGCTTGCGGTAAAAATACTGGACGAAGTTGCATATTACCTTGGTTTTGGCATAGCGAGCCTCGTAAACGTTATTAACCCCAGCACAATCGTAATAGGCGACGATTTCCAAAAAGGGGGCGAACATTTTCTTGGCAAAGTGTGTGAATCGATTAAAGAGCACACATCGCCCGATTTGTTCGGCAAACTGTCTATACGAATAAGCACGTTTGAAGAGGATCCCGCGCTTGTGGGCGCGGCAATACTGGCGATAGACGAGATATTGAAGAACGAGTCGTATTTTGAGAAGTTGCTCGAAGCCAAAGCGTGATCTGTTACACTGAAAGTAATAAAATTTTGTTTCACAATGAGACCAATTATGAGATTGATAATTTATATAAAAATGTAAACAATGGAGGAATAATGAAGTCGCGAAACATAAAATCCGATCTGTATAAAAATAAATTTCATAAAAACCGCATATAATGCCTATATTCCATTGACGAAAGAACAAATTAATGATATATATTTACTGTAATAGCTCATTAATGGACCTCATATGAAATAAAATTTTATATCACGATTCTTTGTTACTGCCAGTAGTGCTGCAGACCGGAAAGGATACAATATGGAACTTGGAAACCATGTACTTGATAACATCCGTGCGAACTACGATGAGATATTTTCAGCAGAAAGAAAAGTTGCGGATTACATTCTGAAAAACCCTGAAAATACGATAAGGCTGAATGTGTCCGCGCTGGCCGAGCTAAGCGGCACAAGCGATGCGACGGTAATCCGCCTGTGCCAGCATCTCGGATATAAGGGCTTTTACCAGATGAAGCTGCAATTGGCGCATGACCTGGGTAGCGAGCAGCTTTTTAGCGGCAACATACAGCCTAAGAACCCCGACAACGCTGATGATGTGATTAAGGAAATTGTATCCAATATCATGCATGCAAAGGCCAATGTGGACAGCGAAGTCATAAAAAAATGCGTTGAACTGATACTCGGCTGCAACACGGTGCACCTTGTTGCGGCAGGCAACTCGATACCAACCGCAATAGATTTTGCGTTCAGGCTCGGCCGGGTGGGAATATACACACACAGCTCTTTTATGCCGGAGCAGCAGCTGAACGGGGTAAATCTTGGGTCGGATAAGGACGTGATGATAGGCATCTCGCATTCGGGCAGTTCAAAGCATGTGATACAGGCGTTTGAACTGGCGAAGAAAAGGAACATGTCAACAATATCCGTAACAGACCTGCCGGGCAGCCCGGTAACCAAGCTGTCGGATTACGCGTTATCGACAGGCATAGAGTTTTCCAGCGTTTACATTTTCGGCGCGGCATCTCACATCTACATCTCTGCAATACTCGATATTCTTCTTTACTTCATTGCCCGCGCGAAGAAGAACGAAGCCCAGAAAGAAGAAACAGATAACGTCGAATACTTCTTGTCGGAAACAAAGATTTGAGACACACACGGAGGAACACCGATGGATTACCACGACAGCTACTTGCAGTATTACAGGCAGCTGCCTGCCGACATACAAAGGCATAAATCCAGCGGCCTCAGTGTGGTTATGGGCTACACGAGCGATCTTGACGTCATCATCGAGTGGAACAGCCAGGCTTTTAAAGACATATTGTCGGAATATCTGAAAGAAGAGCCGGCATTAAAGCCCGGCGATACGATAGACTCGATGGAATCCTTTGCGCGTATTGTGTGCTATTACATGATCCATGGCCTGGGCGGAGAGATAGACATAACGAATATCGAAGTGTGCAAGTTCCTGGAAAACAGGTTTGATACATCGTTTGCGCTCGGCGGGACATGCGCGCAGGGCGCGGCAGCGCTCAATGCGGTAGGTTTTCCGGTTCTCGTGCACATAACGGACAGATCGCGGGAAGTCTGCGTGCAGATGAACGGGCAGGGCCTTGATACTGTGACGGATAGGGGGCGGGTTCCGATAATGGAAAGCGCGACGGACGCGCCGCCCGTGCGCCATATGATACTGCAATACCCCAAGGGCGAGAAAATAAACGTAAACGGAACGATATACGAAACGCCCGTTTCCAACAGGCTGATCATGGATTACGATACGGTGCACAAAATAATGCCCATTGATAAATGCTTTCTTGATTACTGCGAAGCCAACGCAAAGCGCATGCTGGTATACAGCATATCGGGTTTTAACGGCATTATTGACCGCGACATAATGGAAAAGAAAATTGACGAGGTTTCGGCGCATTATCAAAGGGTCAAGGAACAAAACCCGGGATGCGTGATATTTCTTGAAGGTGCGCACTACTTGAGCGCAGAGCTTAAAAACCTTGTGCTTGAAAAGCTTTCACGGCATATAGACATTTACAGCATGAACGAGGAAGAACTTGTAGAGCATACGGCAAGACACGGCATACATACTGATAAGGATAACCTTTCCTCCATACTCGGAGGGCTTGAGTTCATGTTGAAAAGATACCCTGTAAAGGGTATGGTTCTCCACACAAAGGATTATTCAATGTACTTTGGCGATGAACTTAAAGGGGCAGACTTCAAAAAAGGCCTGACACTGGGCAACCTGATGTCGGCAACCAGAGCCAGAACGGGAAGATACGGCACATATAGCGATTGCGGCGATTCGCTGAGCCTGCCCCTAAGCCCCTCGGGGATTGCCTTCGCGGAGCAACTCAAAGCACTGCGGACGGGGAAGCACGTTTGTCTGGTGCCCTCGCGATATATGGAGCAACCGAAATATACGATTGGACTTGGGGACACGTTTATGGCTGGATTTCTCACATCCTTCGTAAACTGACAGGAGGATTGCAGTGGCGTTACTGATGGGAATTGACCTTGGCACGTCCAGCTTGAAAACAATCATAATAGACGAGTCGGGCGCGCTGAAAGCGCTGAGCCAGCGCAAATATACTTTTGATTCTCCCCGCCAGGGTTATGCGGAGCAGGACCCCGAAGTGTGGTGGCAAGCCTGCTGCGAAACCGTCAGGGAAGCCATCGCGGCATGCGGCTCTCCCGCGTCCGAGATCGCCGGGGTGAGCTTTTCCGGTCAGATGCACGGCCTTGTCATGTTGGACTGCGAATACCGCGTCGTGCGCCCGGCGATATTGCACTGCGACGCCCGTTCCGACGAGCAGGTAGAAGAGCTTCGCTCCGAGTTCGGCAAAGACGGCGTGTGCAAGTATATGATGAACCCTGTTTATACGGGATTCTTGCTGCCTTCGCTCATGTGGGTAAGGCGACATGAGCCCGAAAACTACGAAAAGATACGCTACGTATGCCTGCCCAAGGATTATCTTAAATTCAGGATGACAGGAGAGCTTTCTTCCGATTATTCGGACTCTTCCGCTACGCTTGCTTTTGATATCATGAGCGGCGTGTGGTCAAAACACATACTTGAACGCGTCGGCGTGCCCTCCGAGCTTTTCCCGCGTTGCTATGGGACAACGGAATATATCGGCCGCGTATGCGCAAGCGCGGCGCAGCAAACAGGCCTTTCGGAAAAGACGGCCGTTGCGGCGGGCGGCGGGGACCAGCTCATGCAAAGCATAGGCAACGGCATGGTTAAGCCGGGGGACGCAACGGTCAATATAGGCAGCAGCGGGCAGGTCTGTTTCCAGATAGACAAGCCGGTGCTTAACCCTGAGCTGAATACAAATATGTTTTGCGGCTACAGAAAGGGAAGCTGGATACTTTTCGGCGCGACGATGACGGCGGGGCTGTCGCTGGAATGGTGGCACAGGATAATAGGCGAAATAAGCTATGACGTGCTGAACAAAGAGGTTGACGCTATTCCAGCGGGAAGCGGCGGGGTGGTATTCCTGCCGTATCTTAACGGTGAGCGGACGCCCCATGTGAACCCGAATTTAAGCGGAATGTTCATCGGCGTCAATATAGGAACAACCCGCGCGCATATGACGAGAGCCGTTATGGAAGGCGTCGCATTCTCCCTGATGCAGTGTATAGAAATATGCGGGAGCCTTGGATTTAATGCGAAAACGCTTGTAGCATCGGGCGGGGGGGCAAGGAGCAAACCGTGGCTGCAGCTGCAGGCGGATATATACAACATACCCCTAAGGATTTCCGAAACGACGGAACAGGCCGGCATGGGCGCGGCACTTGCGGCGGGCGTGGGAGCCGGAGTGTATTCGAACCTGGAGGAAGCCTGCCGAATCGCGGTGAGTTACAAAGACGAATTAATTATTCCTGACCCGCAGCGCCATCAGGTATACAGCGAATACTACGAGTTTTATAAGAAAACGTATCTCTCAAGCAAGGACGAGCTCCAAAAAGCCGCTTTGATGGGGAGAAGGTAAGCAACCAAATATTTAGGTGAGGTGATATATTTGGCCGAGAACGTAAAAGAGGAATACGAATATATACTGGACTGTCAAGGCATCTACAAGGCGTTCGGCGGAACGCACGCGCTGCAGGACGTCCAACTACGCGTGAAAAAAGGCCAGGTCCATGCGCTTTTAGGCGAGAACGGCGCCGGAAAGTCGACATTGATGAAGATCATTATCGGCCTCATCAGCAAGGACGCGGGGGAAATAAAGTTCGAAGGGAAACCCTACAACGTCAGCGGTCCTGCCGAAGCCATTAAAGCCGGAATATCGATGATACATCAGGAACTGAATCCCGAGCCTTATCTGTCGATAGCCGAGAGCATATTCCTAAAGCGTGAAGACACATTTAAAGGTTTGCCGTTCCTTAACAAGCGGGAAACCAACCGCAAGGCGGCCGAAATACTTAAACAATACAAACTGAACCTCAATCCCAAGATGCTGATGGAACAGCTGACGCTTGCCCAGATGCAGATGATTGAGATACTGAAAGCGGTGTCGTGCAACGCGCGGCTTGTGATTATGGACGAACCGACTTCTTCCCTGGACAGTGAGGAAACCGAGCGGCTGTTTGAAACAATACGCAGCCTCAAAGAGCAGGGCGTGACGGTAATATATATATCTCACCGCATGGAAGAAATATTCCAGATATGCGACTCCTATTCGGTATTCCGCGACGGCAGATTCATTGGGTCGGGCAATTTAGCGGATATAACGACGAACGAACTCATATCGATGATGGTCGGGCGCACTGTGGAGAACATCTTCCCCAAAGTCGATTGCAAGATAGGCGACGTTGTGTTCAAGGCGGAAGGCCTAACCGGCAAGGGATTTACCGACATCAGCTTTGAAGTTCGCAGCGGAGAGATACTTGGCATCTCGGGACTCGTCGGTTCGGGACGCAGCGAAACCATGCGCGCCATATTCGGGCTTGATCCTCTTTGGAGCGGCAAGATGTATTTGAACGGAGAGGAGCTGAAAATAAAAAGCCCCTCCGACGCGATAGCCAAGGGCATAGCGATGATCAACGAGGATCGCAAAGGCTACGGGCTGTGCCTATTCAGGTCGATACGCGAAAACATATCGCTTCCCAACCTGCGGAGCAGGCAGAAAGGCTTGCTGCTCAACCAGAAGAGAGAAAAGGCAGAATGCAGGGAAATCGCCAAGACGCTTACGGTTAAGATGGCAAGCATCGAATCGGAAGCGTACTCACTGAGCGGCGGCAATCAGCAGAAGGTGGTCATTTCAAAATGGGTCATGGCGAAGCCCAAACTGCTCATTATGGATGAACCGACAAGGGGCGTGGACGTTGGCGCGAAGGCCGAGATACATGCGCTGATGAGCAAGTTTGCCGCTGAGGGCATGGCGATCATAATGGTCTCCTCGGAATTGCCGGAGATAATGGGCATGAGCGATCGGATACTCATATATCACGAAGGCAGGATCAACGGAGAAATATTCCGCAAAGATATTCTTTCAGGCAAGGTAGACCAGGAATATATTCTGGCAAAAGAATTTGGTGAGAAATAGGGAGGAGTACCATGGAGCCTAAGAAAGAAAAAAAGATCCTCGGGATGGATCAGCATGATTTCAGTATATTTATGAAACGTTACGGAATTGGTTTCGTAATGATAGGCATGTTCATTATACTTTCAATCGCTACGCCCAAGTTTCTGCAGATAAGCAACATAACAAACGTGCTTTCTACTGTTGCGCTGAATGGCGTGCTGGCGATGGGCATGGTGTTTGTCATAACGGCCGGGGGCATTGACCTCTCGATAGGCTCGATGCTCGCGCTCGCAAGTACCACAATTGGCGTCATGCTGCAGCTTACGGGTAACAACCTGCTTGCGTGTATCGTCGCGATAATTGCATGCGGAATATTCGGATTCTTAAACGGGCTGCTCGTTGCAGGATTCGAAATGTTCCCGTTCGTCGTGACGCTTGCCAGCCAGCTCGTTATACGCGGCCTCGGGTACGTGCTGTCGGGCGGATACTCGTTTGCTCTTGCCAATCCGTCGTTTACACAGATAGGCCTTGGCAAGCTGTTCAACGCGATACCTTACCCGATACTGATACTTTTCGGCATAACGATTTTATCTTACATACTGCTGCACTGGACGAAATTCGGACGCTACGTATATGCCACTGGCGGTAACATAAACGCTGCAAGAGCTTCGGGAGTCAACATATTCTGGACGCGCGTACTCACATACGTCATAAGCGGCACATACTCGGCAATTGCGGGTATTATCATGACGGCCCGTATAAACGCCGCGCAGCCCAATATAGGCGTGGGCTACGAGACTGACGCCATTGCGGCCTGCGTTATAGGAGGCACCTCATTCTCGGGCGGCATATCGACAATACCCGGCACGCTCGTCGGCATTGTGATAATAGGTCTCATCTATAACGGCATGAATCTTATCGGCATCGAATCGTACTGGCAGACGATATTCAAAGGACTGCTGATAATAGGCGCCGTCATGCTGGATATGACGATAAACAAGAGGCGTTCGTAATCTGCAAAAATAGGATATAGTTCTTACCCCAAAAGGGTGAAGATAAAAAAATACTTAGGAGGAGACAAGATGAAGAAGGTATTTGTACTTGTCACTGCGTTGCTACTGGTTGTGGCTTTAGCAGCATGTTCCGGAACGGCTACGCCGTCTGCACCGGCTTCCCAGGAGCCTGCTAAACCGGAAACCCCCGCTTCTCAAGAGCCCGCTCAGCAGGAACCGGCCGCCAGTGAAATCAACGTGGCCTATATCGCAAAGAACACGGTTGACGCGTTCCATGCAACGCTGAACGGCGCAGCTGAGAAGGCCCTCGACGCTCTCGTAGCGAACGGAACGATCGCCAAATGGCAGCTCTATGATGGCCTGACCGATCCCAACACGCAAGTCAACCTGATCGAAGACGCCATCAACAACGGTGCAAACTTCGTTATACTGCTTCCCGCTGAAAGCGAAGGCAGCGCGCCTGTTGTAAAACGCTGCGCGGATGCTGGCATTCCGATCGTTGTCGTAAACCCAATGACGAACAACACGGATGAACTTGCTACTGCATTCGTTGGCTCCGATGACGTTGAGGCCGGTGAGATAATGGCTAACTTCGTCATTGAGCAGGTTCCGGAAGGCGGCAAATATGGTCATATGATGGGTATCGTGGGTAACTCCGCTCAGATTCAGAGGGGCGAAGGCATCGCGAACATCATGAGCAAGAACGATAAGTGGGAAAGCGTTGGCGATTTCCCGGCTGACTGGTCGGCTGACAAAGCGGTTCAGTTTGCTACGGACGTTCTGACGCAGTACGGCGAAGAGATCAAAGCCTTCATCTGCGACAATGATGACATGTCGTCGGCGGTTCAGGCTTACTGCAACTCCATTGATCGCAAAGACATCGTCTGTATCGGCGTTGACGGTAATGCTGGCCCGCTCCAGATGGTTAAAGACGGAGCGCTCCGCGCGACGGTGCTTCAGGATGGTGCAGCTCAGGTCGAAGCCGCTATAGCGCTTATACCGGACATCATCGCTGGTAAGGCTGTTGAGAAGAAGATCATGATCCCCTTCACGCTGGTTACGGCCGAGAACGTGGATCAGTATCTTAAAAAGTAAGACATTAAGGGAATCAGGAGTATGAAAGAAGGGTTAGAAGCGGCCCTATAAAGGGCTGCTTCTAACCAAAATGAAGCGCTATAAAATAGCGCAGGGCAGACAATAACAGACGCCATCATATATAGAAAAGAACAGATAAAAACCGGCGTCAGAATTCCCAATAAGACAAAGCAAAATCGGCACAGGTCAGCCGCCACTAACTATAAAAAAATGTCGGCTTATGCCGGTATTGATTATAATTTATATTTTGGAGGAATGCAACTTTGTTAGTGAACATGAGGGAGATATTGGCGGTTGCCAATGAACGCAATTTCGCAATACCGGCATTTAATATAGGCACCGGTCAAATGCTGAAAGCGGTTATTGAATGCTCGGAAGAGAAGAAAGCGCCTGTAATATTGGCGTTGCATCCAAAGGAACTCGAGTTTCAGGGCGACAGCTTCATGGCCAGCTGCATAAGCGCCGCAAACGCGGCGAGGGTGCCGGTATGCGTGCATATGGATCACAGCAACAGCATTGAACAGGTGCTGCACGCGGTACGCGCCGGCTTTACGTCCGTTATGATAGACGCTTCGCATCTGCCGTTTGAGGAAAACGTATCCATATCAAGGAAAGTGGTGGATTTGGTTCATCCGCTGGGCATCTCCGTGGAAGCCGAGCTCGGAACTATAGGCACGACGGGTAACGATAAAGAAGGCGGCGCGGAAGAAATCATATATACCGACCCGGACGACGCGGTAAGGTTTGTTGAAGCCACGGGCATAGACTGCCTCGCGATAGCGATAGGCACGGCACACGGCATATACCCAAAAGGTTTCAAGCCTGAGCTCAAGCTCGATCTTTTGAGTGAGATAAAAAAGAGAGTCAGCATTCCGCTGGTGTTGCACGGAGGATCCGCCAATTCTGACGAAGAGATTGCAGAGAGCGTCAAGCGCGGTATAAACAAGATAAACATATCCTCGGATACCAAAGACGCTTTCTATCAGCAGCTGAGAAAAACGCTGTTCGCCGACACAGATGTGCGAGAGCCGTTTGAGCTTTATATCGACAGCATAAAAGCGATGAAAAAGGTAATCAACCAAAAGATTGATCTTTTCAATGCCACGAATCAAGTTCAGTATTACAAACTATAAGCCGGAATGATAGGTACCGTTACTATTATGTTGACAATGGAGGCAATCTTATGTCAAAAGAACGGATTCGAGAGGTATTTAAAAAGGGAAACGGCATACTGCAGCTTACCCCGACGTGGGTTCCGAGAAGTTTTAACGAACCAGGTCGCAGGTTAAGGCTTCATCCCGACGATTATTTCGCGTTCGGCATGGACCGCGGCGGCATATGCGAGCGCTGGCTGGGCTCCGTCACCGTTGCGCTGAACGGGCCTAAGACCGGCCCGACGGAAGGCATGAGCTTTGTGCTTGCTGACGCGGCGACGAGGGAGAAGATTCTTTTCGCTGAAGTCGTGGAAGTACTGGGCGCAGACCTTATCGGTGAAGAATTGCAAAGCAAATACGGCACCTGGCCCACGTTTGCCAAGCTTTACGATTACGACAAACCGCTGTTTCATCACCTGCACCTTACCGAAGAGCTTGCTCAGCGCATAGGCCGCCACGGCAAGCCGGAAGCTTATTATTTCCCAATACAGTACAACGCGTATCTTGGAAGGTTTCCGCTCACATATTTCGGGTTCGACCCGTCTACAACAAAGGAACAGGTAAAAGAGTGTATACGGAATTACAACAAATTTGATACGCGCATAACCGAGCTTTCCCGCGCTTACAGGATACAGCTGGGCACCGGCTGGTACACTCCTGCGGGCGTGATACACGCTCCTGCTTCTGTTGTGACGTACGAACCGCAATGGAACAGCGACGTCAACACGATAATGGAAAACGTTACAATGGGCGAAGTTAACCCGCCCAATCTGCTGACCGACTGCCAGCCCCCCGAAGAAAAAGGCGACGTAGAGGCGCTGTTTGCTCAGATTGACTGGGAAGAGAGCACTCGGCCCGACTATAAGGAGAAGTATTTCAGGCTTCCAAAGCCTCTGCCGGAAACCCAGAAAGGGCTGACGGAAAAATGGGTCGCTTATGCAAACGAATGGATAGCGGCAAAAGAAGTGACGGTTGCACCCGGAGCCAGCGTGAAGCTGTACGACGAAGCATGCTATTGCGCTCTCGTGGTTCAGGGGCACGGAATGTTCGGAGCGTTTGAATGCGAGGCTCCCGGGGTTTTGAGGTTCGGCGATATCTCCGGTGACGAGTTCTTCGTATCCGAAGCAGCCGCCAAAAGAGGAATAGAAATTGTGAACACCGGCAAATACGAGCCTCTTGTCATATTGCAGAACTTTGCGAACAACAACCCTGCGGTACCGCAGACAGTTTAGGAGGCTAAATTATGTATTTTAAATTTGGAGTAGACAGCTTTATTTGGGCCGAAAGCTTTAGTGAAAAGGATATCTGGATAATCCAGAAAGCAAAGGATATGGGGTTTGAGGTTATAGACTTCGCGATATCAAACCCGTATACGTTCCCGACCGACATCGTCAGGAGAGAACTTGAGCGGGTGGGCATAGAATGTGTATGCACGACTACGCTGACGCCACAGACAAATCCCATATCTCCGGATCCCGCAGTGCGTGCCGAAGCGGTAAAGGCAATGAAAAAGTGCGTGGATATATGCAATGAGCTGGGCTCGCCCATACTCGGAGGCGTCAATTACGCCGCGTGGGGATATCTGACCAGGCGCCCGCGCACAGATGAGGAATGGAAATGGGGCGTCGAGTGCATGCGGGAGGCTGCCCTGTACGCTAAGGAAACAGGCAGCGTTGTGATATGCGTCGAATGCATAAACCGGTTTGAAACGCACTTTTTAAACATCGCTGAAGACGCGGTGAAGTTCTGCAAGGATGTGGGCACGGGCAATGTGAAGGTGCACCTCGATTGTTTCCATATGATACGCGAGGAGAAGAGCTTCTCGGGCGCCGTCAAAACATGCGGCAAGGAATACCTGGGGTATATACATGTTAATGAGAACGACCGCGGCATACCGGGCACGGGCCTTGTGCCGTTCAAGGAATTTCTTGCGGCGGTAGCCGAAGTGGGGTACGACGGGCCGCTTGTAATCGAGTCGTTCGACCCGAGCTTTACGGAACTCGCAGGCAACTGTGCAATATGGAGAAAGCTTGCGCCTTCCGGCGAAGCGCTCGCAAGAGAGGGCCTTGCCAACCTGAAGGCTATCGCAGCGCAGCTGTAGCGGATTTTGGCCTAAGGATGCAATATCCTTGCTAAGCCGTTGAACCGACGAGAAGAAAAGCGTACTGAGTTAAAAAGGAGGGCAGCGCAATATGAACAGGATAATAAACGATCCGAATTTAGTCGTCGAAGACATGCTCAAGGGTTTCGTTAAAGCCAACAGGGATATAGTGGTGGCAACAGATAACCCGAGGGTGCTGAAGTACAAGGAAGCTCCCATAAAGGGAAAGGTTGGCATCGTTACCGGCGGGGGCTCGGGGCATAAACCTGCGTTCATTGGCTATATAGGAAAGAATATGTGCGACGCCGTTGCCGTGGGCGAGATATTTTCATCGCCTTCCGCGGCAGCGTTTTTTGACGCAATCAAAGCTGCCGATTCGGGACAGGGTGTCGCGGTCCTTTACGGCAACTACGCGGGCGACAACATGAACGTCAAGATGGCGATGCGCAAAGCCAGGGAAGCGGGTATAGAAGTCAAAACCGTCGTAGCTAACGACGACTGCGCCTCGGCTCCCAAAGAAGAGAGAGAAAAGCGCCGCGGCGTGGCGGGTGAAGTGCTTATGTGGAAGGTAGGAGGAGCAAAAGCTGCGATGGGTGCAGACCTCGATGCAGTTATTGCCGCCGCGCAGAAAGCGATAGACAACACGCGCTCCGTCGGCATTGGAACTGCGCCCTGCACGATACCTGCTGTCGGCCATCCCAACTTTACGATAGAAGACGGCATGATGGAAGTCGGCATAGGGCATCATGGCGAGCCGGGCGTGAGCGTACAGCCGCTTGAAACCGCAGACCGCATTGCGGAGATGATGCTCGATTTGATACTGCCCGATTTGCCGTTTGTTGCAGGCGACGAAGTCGTTGTGCTGCTCTCTGGGCTCGGCGCAACGCCAGTGATGGAACAATACATAGTTTACAGCCGGGCAGAAGATATACTCAAAGAGAAGGGTATCAGCGTATATAAATCTTATGTAGGCAACTACTTCACGTCGCTTGAGATGATGGGTGTGACGCTCACAGTCATGAAGCTGGATGACGAGCTTAAAGAGTGCATAGACTATCCCGCGGATTCTGTGGGGCTGAAGCAGCTGTAGGTGACGCATGATGACGACGTTTAGGAATGAAGATGCCGGGTGCGTCGTGCTTGGGCTTATCGATACGATACAGAAGAATACCGCGTATTTGAGCGAAATCGACGGAGCCATAGGCGACGGCGATCACGGCATCAATATGAACAAGGGGTTTTCGCTGTGCAAAGACAGGCTGGAAGGAAAGCAATTCTCGCTTTCCGAAGGGCTGTCTGTGTTAAGCGCGACGCTGATGGAAGACATAGGCGGCTCCATGGGGCCTTTATACGGCGTGCTCTTCGACGAGATGTCGGCGACAATATCAAAAGTGGACGAGATAGACGCGCAAATGTTTGAACGCATGTTTAAAGCCGCCCTTTCCGGCATTCAGGACATAGGCAATGCGAAACGGGGCGATAAAACGCTGCTGGATACGCTGATATCAGGCATTGAGGCATATTCCGCGGCTCTGGCGGAAGGGAAGAGCTTTGCCGAGTCGCTTGAAGCGCTTAAGGAAGGTGCGAAAAACGGCTGGGAGTCCACAAAGGATATGATAGCGAAAATAGGTCGCGCGAGTCGGCTGGGCGAACGTTCGCGCGGCGTGCTGGATGCGGGAGCGACGAGCTGCTATCTGATACTTTCATCGATGGCGGATTCCATTATTGGCCTGCTGCAAAAAAACAAAACATAAGATTAAGCGCATCTTCTTAAGCGGAAGTAAAGCGGCCTAATGCTGATTAGGCTATAGAATCGGTAGTACTTTTTTCAGAAAGATGGTTCTTCATCATTTATATTATATCCAACTCATCTAAAATTCGATCCGGCCGTCACCGACGGCTTTTTTCTTTTACATACCGGTGATAACCGCGCGCAAACAGGTTTTTAATGTCCTGAACAGGAGCTTCTGTTTAGCAAAACTTTAGTGTAAAATGACAAACTCTATTGTAACGTAACAT
>ENA-UPSB01002976-UPSB01002976.1-bioreactor-metagenome-genome-assembly--contig:-NODE-2976-length-14382-cov-8.941998_pt1 | contig 14382 bp, 8 predicted proteins | sample MGYA00238182_ERZ773286 | MGnify/ENA primary metagenome ERZ773286 (study PRJEB29026, sample SAMN07631240) | bioreactor metagenome | isolation source: Switchgrass digestor | place: USA: Dartmouth... | reverse complement strand
CCTCTAGCGTGACAGGCTAGCGTTCTAAACCGACTGAACTACCGGGCCGTATGGCAGGGGCAGAAGGAATCGAACCCTCGGCACGCGGTTTTGGAGACCGCCGCTCTACCTGCTGAGCTATGCCCCTACGCGACAAAAAACAGCGCTCGACGTTTTTAAAGTATAATATAAACGCGGTAAATTGTCAACAGTTTTTAATCACATCCAGAAATTGTTGAGGCCCGCAAAACCGCGCTGTTATTGCGTTTTGGCGCGCATGGAAAGGGCGTCTTCGGGAGTTGCCCGGTAAGGCCGCTCCCGGAGACACCCCTAAGCTCTGTGAATAATTACTCGATAACCGATGTTACAACGCCGGAACCGACGGTGCGTCCGCCTTCACGAATAGCGAAACGAAGGCCTTCTTCGATGGCGATAGGTGTGATGAGCTCGACATCCATGTTGACATGGTCGCCGGGCATGCACATCTCGACGCCCTCGGGGAGGGAAATAACGCCGGTAACGTCGGTGGTACGGAAATAGAACTGGGGACGATAGTTGGCAAAGAACGGAGTGTGGCGTCCGCCCTCTTCCTTGGTCAGAACGTAAACCTGGCCGCGGAACTTGGTGTGGGGCTTGATGGAGCCGGGTTTGGCAAGAACCTGGCCGCGCTCGATATCGGTCTTCGCGATGCCGCGGAGAAGAGTACCGATGTTGTCGCCCGCCTCGGCGTAATCGAGAAGCTTACGGAACATTTCGATACCGGTAACGACGGTCTTGCGGGGGGCATCCATAAGTCCGACGATCTCAACTTCGTCAGCCATCTTGACGGTGCCGCGCTCAACTCTGCCTGTTGCAACGGTTCCGCGTCCGGTGATGGAGAATACGTCCTCAACCGGCATAAGGAACGGCAGGTCGGCTTTGCGCTCGGGAGTGGGGATATACTCGTCGACAGCATCCATCAGCTCGATGATAGACTTGTACTCGGGAGCGTTGGGGTCGGTCGAATTGCTCTCAAGAGCCTGCAGGGCGGATCCCTTGATTATCGGAATCTCGTCGCCGGGGAACTCATAGCTGGAGAGCAGATCTCTGACTTCCATCTCGACGAGCTCGAGGAGCTCTTCGTCGTCGACCTGGTCGACCTTGTTCATATAAACAACGATATAAGGAACGCCGACCTGACGGGCAAGCAGGATGTGCTCGCGGGTTTGGGGCATCGGACCGTCGGCCGCGGATACGACGAGGATGGCGCCGTCCATCTGGGCTGCTCCGGTGATCATGTTCTTAACATAGTCGGCATGGCCCGGGCAGTCGACGTGCGCATAATGGCGCTTGTCGGTCTGATATTCAACGTGGGCGGTGTTGATTGTGATTCCACGTGCTTTCTCTTCGGGAGCCTTGTCAATCTGGTCATAAGCCATGAAGGCAGCCTGGCCTTTAAATCCGAGGACCTTGGTGATGGCGGCTGTGAGAGTCGTCTTGCCATGGTCAACGTGACCGATTGTGCCGATATTTATGTGGGGCTTAGTTCTTTCAAACTTTTGCTTTGCCATGAGTGGTAAACCTCCTTATACCAAATAAACATTCTAAAATCATTGCGAACATGCAAATATTGTACAGGAATCATAAGGATTTTGCAATAGTATTTTGCTCAAATTGGAGCTTTGGTGCGTTTATTCTATTTCAGGTTTCCGCGGGTTGCGACTATCTTTTCCTGCAGGCTCTTCGGTAGCTCGACATAGTGACTGGGCTCCATTGAGTACTGACCTCTTCCCTGGGTCCTCGAACGGAGGTCGGTAGCGTAACCGAACATCTCGCTCAGCGGGACAAACGCATCAATCTGCTGTGCACCCGCGCGCGCCTCCATGCCGTTGATCTGTCCGCGGCGGGAATTCAGGTCGCCGATAACGTCTCCCATGTAATCTTCGGGAACGGTGACCACGACGTGCATAATCGGTTCAAGAAGCACCGGATCCGCTTTTCTGCAGGCTTCCTTGAAAGCCATGGAAGCCGCAATTTTGAACGCCATTTCGGAAGAGTCGACTTCGTGGAAAGATCCGTCGTAAAGTGTAACCTTGACGTCAACCACATTGTAGCCTGCAAGGACGCCGGCCTGCATCGCTCCCTGGATTCCCTGGTCGATGGAAGGAATATACTCCTTCGGTATTACTCCCCCCACGATCTTATTGATGAACTCATAACCCTTGCCGGACTCGTTCGGCTCGACGATTATCTTAACATGACCATACTGGCCCTTGCCGCCGGACTGGCGTACATACTTGTACTCGACGTCCGCGGACTTGCGGATCGTCTCTTTATAAGCGACCTGCGGTTTTCCGACGTTTGCCTCAACCTTGAACTCACGCAGAAGCCTGTCCACGATTATCTCCAGATGAAGCTCTCCCATTCCGGCGATGATCGTCTGTCCGGTTTCCTCGTCGGTATAGGTGCGGAAAGTGGGATCCTCCTCCGCGAGCTTTGACAGAGCGATGCCCATTTTCTCCTGTCCGGCCTTTGTCTTCGGCTCGATGGCCACGCGGATAACAGGCTCCGGAAACTCCATCGACTCGAGAATAATAGGATTCTTCTCGTCGCAGAGAGTATCGCCAGTCGTCGTATTCTTCAGGCCGACGGCTGCGGCGATATCACCTGAGTAGACGGTTTCGATATCTTCACGATGGTTTGCATGCATCTGCAGGATGCGGCCGAAGCGTTCGCGATTGCCTTTTGTCGAGTTGAAAACGCTCGAACCCGCCGTAATTGAACCCGAGTATACGCGGAAAAAGCAGAGCTTTCCGACGAAAGGATCGGTTGCAATCTTGAACGCAAGCGCCGAAAAAGGCGCATTGTCGTCCGAAGGACGGGTGTCCTCTTCTCCCGTGTCGGGGTTCACTCCCCTGATGTCGGGGATGTCGGTCGGGGCGGGCAGATAGTCGACGATCGCGTCCAGCAGGTTCTGCACGCCCTTGTTGCGGTATGATGTTCCGCAAAGGACGGGTACAAACTTGTTTGCGATGGTGGCTTCGCGAATTACTTTCTTGATCTCGGATTGGGTGATCTCCTCACCTTCGAGATACTTGTCGGTGAGAGCATCGTCCAGCTCGGAAACCGCCTCTATCAGCTTATCATGCCACACTTCCGCCTCAACTTCCATATCGGCGGGAATCGCTTCCTCGCGAATGTCCTTGCCAAGCTCGTCGTAGGCAACATACGCCTTCATGGTGACAAGGTCGATAACACCTTTGAAGTCTGCCTCTTTGCCGATCGGTATCTGAACGGGAACTGCGTTTGTCTTCAAACGCTCGCGCATCATTTCGACCACGCGGAAAAAGTCCGCTCCCATGATATCCATCTTGTTGACATAGGCAATGCGAGGCACACCATAGTGATCCGCCTGACGCCAAACGGTCTCGGACTGCGGCTCGACACCTCCCTTGGCGCAAAAGACAGTTACCGATCCGTCAAGCACACGAAGCGATCTTTCGACTTCAACGGTAAAGTCTACGTGGCCGGGGGTGTCTATGATATTGATTCTGTGCCCCTTCCAAAAACAAGTCGTCGCAGCGGAGGTTATGGTGATCCCTCTCTCCTGCTCCTGCTCCATCCAGTCCATCGTTGCGGTGCCTTCGTGCGTCTCACCGATTTTGTAATTCTTCCCTGTGTAAAACAGGATACGTTCGGTGGTCGTAGTTTTTCCCGCATCTATATGGGCCATGATTCCGATGTTTCTGGTTAGGTTTAAGGGGTATTCCCTGGGCATCCGATTTCTCCTTTCAAGTATAGCGAAGCCGCTATGCGGCATATCCTCTGCCGCAAAATGGGGTAAAATGCTTGGGTAAAATGCTTACCATCTATACCACACCACCGCTTACTCGTCACGATTGTTGACGAGTAAGTGCGTGATCGCTTACGGCATATATGCCTGCGATCACTACCAGCGGTAGTGGGCAAATGCTTTGTTGGCCTCGGCCATGCGGTGCGTCTCGTCGCGCTTTTTAACCGCGTTGCCGAGATTGTTGGTGGCATCCATAATTTCATTGGCGAGGCGTTCTTTCATTGTCTTTTCGCTTCTCTGGCGCGAATAAAGCGTCAGCCAGCGAAGACCCAATGTCTGGCGGCGATCGGGACGGACCTCGATCGGCACCTGATAAGTGGAGCCGCCGACACGGCGCGCCTTTACTTCCAGCACGGGCATTATATTCTCAAGAGCCTGCTCAAAAACTTCGAGCGGGTCTTTGCCTGTCTTTTCCCTGATCAGATCGAAAGCCCCGTAGACAACCTTCTGGGCAACGCCCTTTTTCCCGTCATACATGATGCTGTTGATCAGTTTCGTTACAAGCTTGGAATTATACACCGGATCCGGAAGCACATCCCTCTTGGGGACAAATCCTCTTCTGGGCACTTAACTTCCCTCCTTCATAAGAATGATTTCATAGGTACTCGAAAGTGTCATCATCTTCCGTAAAGCATGCCCCGAGGATTCATACATATAAATATATAAAAATATATATATAAACCGTCAGGGCAAAACCTCAATCGGTTTTGCGTCACGCGAAATAACTCTTACTTTCCTGCTTTGGGGCGCTTTGCGCCATATTTGCTGCGGCCCTGTCTGCGTTTCGCAACACCCTGTGTGTCAAGCGAACCGCGGATGATGTGGTAACGCGTACCGGGAAGGTCTTTTACGCGGCCGCCCCTTATCATGACAACGGAGTGCTCCTGCAGGTTGTGCCCCTCGCCGGGAATGTACGCAGTGACTTCAATGCCGTTTGACAGCCTTACACGCGCCACCTTGCGGAGAGCGGAGTTCGGCTTCTTGGGGGTCATTGTTCTGACCGACGTGCAAACGCCGCGCTTTTGCGGAGACGAAAGATCTGTCTGGGTGTTCTTGATCGTGTTCAGACCCTTCTGCAGCGCAGGCGCTCCGGACTTGTAAGTCGTCTTTTCCCTTCCCTTGCGCACGAGCTGGTTAAATGTGGGCATGGTTTTCCTCCTTTCATCAGATTTTTATACAAAGCATTCAAAAGAATACACTGTATACTTTGCAATAAGGAGTAAGCTTTCTGTCGCAAGAACGCTGAATCGTTCAAAATAAGTATTTAAACGTAAGTTTTTTCATACGAATACGAAAGTATTCGTTGGTCAGCAAGCACTGATTATAACATTCGGCAACTTTAAAGTCAACAAATATTTATCAGGAGTCCGCCCGGAAAGTCACTCAAAAATATGGTTTTCCGAGTGGACTCCTTGGTAAATCAGAACAAAACTGCATTAAATCCGAACCCTCGGGGGTTTTTACGGGTTGGCATCGCCGTCGTCCTCGGCTTCAAAGTCATAGGCGTCGGCCAAAGGCGATCCGAGTTCAACGATTCCGGAACGGTCCTCGTCTTCGCCGCTGTCCTCGCTTCCTTCAGCATAGGTAACTTCGGTCTCTTCGATCTCCAGGGAATCATACTCGTCCTCGGAATCCTCGGGAACTTCCGGAACCTCGGGCTTTATTAAAGTCATGTCGAAGTCGCGGTACATCTCCATACCGGATCCGGCAGGCACAAGCTTTCCGATAATGACGTTTTCCTTCAGCCCGACGAGATGGTCGACTTTCCCTTTTATGGCCGCCTCGGTAAGAACGCGCGTGGTCTCCTGGAACGATGCGGCCGACAGGAAGGACTCCGTCGCAAGCGACGCCTTTGTTATCCCCATCAGCACAAGCGATCCGACGGCAGGCCTCAGATCGGTTTCTCCGGCTTCGATGCGCTGCTGGATCTTCCTGTTTTCCTCTTCAAAATCCAGTACGTCAACGAACGATCCGATCAGGAAATCCGTGTCGCCCGGTTCGTCGACCTTGATCTTTCTCATCATCTGGCGGACAATGACTTCAATATGCCTGTCATTGATATCGACGCCCTGTTGACGGTAAACGCGCTGAACTTCGCGAATAAGATAATTCTGCACGGCGGACGGGCCCTTTATTCTGAGAATGTCGTGGGGATTGAGCGCTCCTTCGGTGAGCTCGTCGCCCTCCTCGACCATCTGTCCTTCCCTAACCTTCATAGTGGACCCGAACGGGATGGCGATGCTTACGGCTTCCCCGGTCTCGGGGTTTGTTATCGATATGCTGCGCTGGCCGGCACGCTTGGGCTCCTCGCGGCGGACAATGCCACTGATCTCGGCCATAACGGCAAGCTTCTTGGGTTTGCGGGCCTCGAAAAGCTCCTCGACGCGGGGAAGACCCTGTGTGATGTCGTCTCCCGCGACGCCGCCGGTGTGGAAGGTACGCATCGTAAGCTGCGTTCCGGGTTCGCCGATCGATTGCGCTGCAATGATGCCGACCGCTTCGCCGACATTGACGGGAGCATTTGCCGCCAGGTTCGAGCCGTAGCACTTCGCGCAGACTCCGTGCCTTGACCGGCAGGTCAGGACCGAGCGTATGCGTACTTCGGTGATGCCCGCGTCCAGGATCTTCTTTATGTCGGTCTCGTCCATAAGTTTATCCTTGGGCACGATCTCATTGCCGTCACGGTCATGGATCGGGTCGGCGGTATAGCGCCCGCGGAGCCTGTCCTCAAACTTCTCGATTACCTGGTTGCCGTCGCTGATTTCGCGTACCCAAATGCCGTCCGTCGTTCCGCAGTCAACCTCGCGTATGATGACGTCCTGGGACACGTCGACAAGGCGGCGGGTCAGATAACCGGAGTCGGCCGTACGGAGAGCGGTGTCGGCAAGTCCTTTACGGGCGCCGCGCGAAGAAATAAAGTACTCAAGAACCGAAAGGCCTTCGCGGAAGTTCGAGCGGATCGGAATCTCGATGGTTTTACCGGACGTGTCGGCCATCAGTCCGCGCATGCCGGCAAGCTGACGAATCTGGTTCATGGATCCGCGCGCTCCGGAGTTTGCCATCATATAGATGGGGTTGAAGTAGTCGAGGTTATCCTGCAGGGCGGCGGTAACATCCTTAGTGGTTTTATCCCACTGCTCGATTACAAGGCGGCGGCGTTCCTCGTTGGTGATGAAGCCCATCTTGTAATCCTGTTCGATGCTGCTTATACGGGCTTCGGCTTCGGCTATCAGTTTCTTTTTGGCCGCCGGAACAGCCATGTCGGTAATTGATACCGTGATTGCTCCTTTGGTCGAATATTTGAATCCCAGCGCCTTAATATTGTCGAGCACAATCGCGGACTCGGCAAAGCCGTGCTTTTCGATGCAGCGCTCAATTATAACGGCGAGCTCATTTCTTCTTGTGACAAACGCCACTTCCAGGTCGAGCATGGTTTCCGGGTTTGTGCGATCGACAAATCCCAGATCCTGAGGTATGGCTTCATTGAATATTATACGGCCGACGGTGGCGTTTACGATGCGCGAATGGACTACACCGTCAATTTCCTTTGTCATCTTGACTTTGATCGGCGAATGGATTCCGACCGTACCCACATGATAAGCGACCAGCGCCTCTTCCGGGCTCATGAACGCCTTTCCCGTGCCGATTTCCTCGCGTTCCACCGTGAGGTAATACGCGCCGAGCACCATGTCCTGCGTCGGAACAGTTACCGGACGGCCGTCCTGCGGACGGAGTAGGTTGTTCGCGGAAAGCATCAGGAATCTAGCTTCCGCCTGCGCTTCGGCCGAAAGCGGCACGTGAACCGCCATCTGGTCGCCGTCAAAGTCGGCGTTGTACGCGGTACATACGAGCGGATGCAGCTTCAAAGCCCTTCCCTCGACAAGCACCGGCTCAAAGGCCTGAATACCGAGACGGTGGAGCGTGGGGGCGCGGTTCAGAAGAACGGGATGCTCGGAGATTATCTCATCGAGCGCGTCCCAGACCTCGGTGCGCGCGCGCTCAACCATTTTCTTTGCGCTCTTTATGTTGTTCGCCAGTCCGTCCTCAACCAGCTTTTTCATGACGAAGGGCTTGAACAGCTCGATCGCCATTTCCTTGGGAAGACCGCACTGGTATATTTTCAGTTCCGGTCCGACGACAATAACGCTTCTTCCGGAGTAGTCGACGCGTTTTCCGAGCAGGTTCTGGCGGAAGCGGCCCTGCTTTCCCTTAAGCATGTCGGACAGGGATTTCAGGGGGCGATTGTTCGGTCCCGTGACGGAACGCCCGCGGCGGCCGTTGTCGATAAGGGAATCGACGGCTTCCTGAAGCATGCGCTTCTCGTTGCGCACGATGATATCGGGAGCGCCGAGCTGCAGAAGCCTCTTCAGGCGGTTGTTCCTGTTTATGACGCGGCGGTAAAGGTCGTTGAGGTCGGACGTCGCGAAGCGGCCGCCGTCCAGCTGTACCATCGGCCGAAGCTCGGGGGGAATTACCGGGATTACGTCCAGGATCATCCACTCGGGGCGGTTTCCGGAAAGCCGGAATGACTCGGCGACCTCAAGGCGCTTTATAATGCGCATTTTTTTCTGGCCGGAAGCTTCCTTGAGCTCCGCGCGGAGCTCGGCCGACAGCTTTTCGACGTCTATCTCGCAGAGGAGCTCCTTGATGGCTTCTGCTCCCATTCCCGCCTTGAAGTCGTCCTCATACTTTTCACGCATTTCGCGATACTCTTTTTCGGAGAGAATCTGGCGCTTCATAAGCGGGGTGTCGCCCGGATCGATTACGATATAGCTCGCGAAGTAAAGCACCTTTTCGAGAAGCCTCGGCGACATGTCAAGTATGAGACCGAGCCTCGAAGGAATGCCCTTGAAATACCAGATATGGCTTACGGGAGCCGCAAGCTCGATATGGCCCATGCGTTCGCGGCGCACCTTCTGTTTTGTCACTTCAACTCCGCAGCGGTCGCATATTTTGCCCTTATAACGTATCTTCTTATATTTTCCGCAGTGGCATTCCCAGTCCTTGGTGGGGCCGAATATCCTTTCGCAGAAAAGGCCGTCCCTTTCGGGCTTCAGTGTGCGATAGTTTATGGTTTCCGGTTTCTTAACCTCGCCGTACGACCACTTGCGTATCATTTCGGGGGAGGCCAGACCTATTTTAATGGCTTCAAATTCAGTATAGCTCATAGACGGCTCCTTTCATCACAGGTCAAACAGATCGCCGGCATCTTCGTCATCGAAGGAAATATCCTGATCTTCTTCGGTGCTGTCGAGAATAAAGTCGTCCTCCGACACATTCCCGAATATATCATCCTCGTCTTCTATTTCGAAGCCGGAAGACTCAATCTCATCGTCGCTTGAGTAGGCAATCTCCGTTTCGGGTCTGGAGTAGCCGTCGTCGTCATCGTCGTCCTTGAGCTCGATCTCCTTCATCTGCTTGTCAAGCACGCGGACGTCAAGTCCAAGGGACTGCAGCTCCTTGATGAGGACCCTGAAAGATTCCGGAACTCCGGGCCTGGGTACGTTGTGTCCCTTTACGATCGCTTCGTAAGTCTTTACGCGGCCGACGATATCGTCCGACTTGACCGTAAGAATCTCCTGCAGGGTGTATGCGGCGCCGTATGCCTCGAGAGCCCACACTTCCATTTCTCCGAAGCGCTGCCCTCCGAACTGCGCCTTGCCGCCCAAAGGCTGCTGCGTGACAAGGGAGTACGGGCCGGTCGAACGGGCGTGGATCTTATCGTCGACAAGATGGTGAAGCTTCAGGAAATATACATATCCGACCGCGACGGGATTGTCGAACATCTCGCCGGTACGTCCGTCGTACAGTATGGACTTTCCGTCCCTGCGCAGTCCGGCAAACTCAAGCGTATTCTCGATATCCTCTTCATTGGCTCCGTCGAAAACCGGAGTCGCGATCTTCCATCCGAGGGCGTGCGCCGCATATCCGAGATGCACTTCGAGGACCTGTCCGATGTTCATACGGGAAGGCACGCCAAGGGGATTCAGCACGATGTCGAGCGGCGTGCCGTCCGGAAGGAAAGGCATGTCCTCCAGCGGCAGTATGCGGGAAACGACGCCCTTGTTTCCGTGACGTCCGGCCATCTTGTCGCCGACCGAAATCTTTCTCTTTTGAGCGATATAGCAGCGGACGACCATGTTGACGCCCGGACTCAGTTCGTCTCCGTTCTCGCGGGTGAACACCTTGACGTCGACGACAATTCCGCTTTCGCCGTGGGGCACTCTCAGCGAAGTGTCGCGCACTTCGCGTGCCTTCTCGCCGAAAATGGCCCGTAGCAGGCGCTCCTCGGCTGTCAGCTCGGTCTCTCCCTTCGGAGTCACCTTGCCGACGAGAATATCGCCCGGGTGGACCTCCGCGCCTATGCGGATAATCCCGCGCTCGTCCAGATCCTTAAGCGCGTCTTCACCCACGTTCGGAATATCTCGCGTTATTTCCTCGGCTCCGAGCTTCGTGTCGCGCGCTTCCGTCTCGTATTCCTCTATATGAATCGACGTGAAAACGTCGTCGCGTACAAGCCGCTCGCTTATCAGAATGGCGTCTTCGTAGTTATATCCTTCCCATGTCATGAATCCGACCAGCACGTTCTTGCCGAGGGAGATTTCTCCCTCGTAGGTGGACGGCCCGTCGACAAGCACGTCGCCCTTTTTGCATACGTCGCCCACGTCGACAATCGGGCGCTGATTTATGCACGTGCCCTGGTTTGAACGCATGAATTTCGTGATCTTGTAGGTCTTCACATGTCCCGAGTTATACCTCACGACAAGTTCGTCGGCGGAAACTCTCTCGACGACCCCGTCATCCTCCGCGATAATGCATACTCCGGAGTCGACCGCGGCTTTATACTCTATACCGGTGGCGACAATGGGCTGCTCGGTCTTGAGAAGCGGCACGGCCTGCTTCTGCATGTTCGATCCCATCAGGGCGCGGTTCGCGTCGTCGTTCTCGAGGAACGGAATCATTGCGGTCGCGACGGATACCATCATCTTCGGCGAAACGTCAATGTAATCGACGCGCTCGGGCTCGACCTCGATAAACTCGTCCTTGTAACGGCAGGACACCCTCTCGTTGACAAAATGACGGTTTTCGTCAATCGGCTCGCTCGCCTGCGCGATGATATAATCGTCTTCCACGTCCGCCGTCATATAGATTACTTCGTCGGTTACCTGATGCGTTTCAGGGTCGACCTTGCGGTAAGGCGCTTCGATAAACCCATACTCGTTTACACGGGCATAGGTTGAAAGATAAGAGATAAGGCCGATGTTCGGACCTTCGGGAGTCTCGATCGGGCACATGCGGCCATAGTGGCTGTAGTGCACGTCGCGCACTTCAAAGTTTGCCCGGTCGCGGCTCAATCCTCCGGGGCCCAGGGCCGACATGCGGCGCTTATGGGTAAGCTCCGCCAGCGGGTTGTTTTGGTCCATGAACTGCGAAAGCGGCGAGGATCCGAAAAACTCCTTAATCGCGGCAGTGACCGGGCGTATATTTATAAGGGACTGCGGAGTGACGATATCGAGGTCCTGTATTGTCATGCGCTCACGGATTACGCGTTCCATTCTCGAAAAGCCGATGCGGAACTGGTTTTGCAGCAGTTCTCCCACCGAACGGAGACGGCGGTTTCCAAGATGGTCGATATCGTCCACCGAACCGACATGATGGGCCAGGTTGAACAGGTAGTTAACGGACGCAATAATATCATCCGGGATAATATGTTTCGGAACCAGCGTATCCAGATTATCTTTAATGGCTTCCTTCAGCTCGTCGCCTTTGTACTTCTCAAGAAGCTCGCAGAGAACCGAGAACCTCACTTTTTCCTTAACGCCGATTTCCATGGGGTCGAAATCGACAAATCCGTGAAGGTCGACCATGCCGTTTGATACAATCTTTACCTGGGAACCGTTGTCAAGGCGGACCCAGATTTCCGAGACACCCCTGTTCTCAAGCTCGACGGCTTTGCTGCGCGACAATATCTGGCCTTCGTCGGCAAGTATTTCGCCGGTAAACGGATCGGCCACCGGTGCCGCAAGCGTTTTGCCGGAAGCCCTTCCGCTCAGGGAGAGCTTCTTGTTGAACTTGTAGCGTCCGACGTTCGACAGGTCATATCTGCGCTGGTCAAAGAACATGTTATTAATGAGAGTTTTCGCGGAGTCGACCGTGGGCGGCTCGCCCGGACGCAGCCTGCGATACAGCTCTATCAGGGCTTCCTCCTCGGTCTTCGAGGGGTCCCTGTCGAGAGTCGCCAGCAGATATTTGTCCTCACCAAATATCGTCTTCATCTCGGCGTCGGTTCTTACGCCGATCGCCCTGATGAGCGATGTTACGGGAATTTTGCGGTTTTTATCGATCCTTACATACACGACGTCGTTAAGATCGGTCTCGTACTCGAGCCAGGCCCCGCGGTAAGGGATAATCGTACCCGCGAAGGTATCGACGTCGGATTTGTCATCCTGCCGGTTAAAGTATACGCCGGGGGACCTTACAATCTGGGATATAATGACTCGTTCCGCGCCGTTTATAATAAAGGTGCCGCTTTTGGTCATGAGCGGGAAATCTCCCATGAAAATCTCCTGCTCCTTGATCTCTTCAGTCTCTTTATTGCGCAGGCGCACCCGAACCTTCAGGGGGGCGGCATATGTCGCGTCCCGCTCCTTGCACTCCTCGACGGTGTACTTCGGGTTGTTTTCGAGAACATAGTCAATAAACCGCAATTCCAGATTACCGGTGTAATCGGTAATGGCGGCGACATCGTGGAAAACCTCTCTCAGCCCAACGTCCAGAAACCACTGATAGGACTTTTTCTGCACCTCGATCAGATCAGGCATATCGATGATATCGCCAAGCCTCTGATAACTCTTTCTGACCGTTCTGCCATAACGGACGTCGGTCACATGAAGGTTTTTTACATCCGGCATTCAATCACTCCATTCCAAACTCTCTTGCTTCACTGCGCTGTTGTCCGGTCCGGCCGGAATCCCTGCGCCATTGTTCCCACGACCAAATGATGTCCTGCTTTTCGAGCAAAAGCCATACATCCGTTGTGATACGCCCGGATAAGTTGTTTCGAATTTCTTATCCCCTCTTGTGCAATTCTCCTATCGATGGTACAATAGCTTATGGTGGAAAATTGTCACGTTTGGCAATAATGGTGCAATATAGAATTGTAACATGCTGTTACTTTTTTGTCAACAGCTTTTTTTATTGTAATATTTTACCGGTAGGAATTTTTTTGATTTTACGGGTTCCGGTCATGCAATTGTTGGCTGATCGATTTTGTGATTTTTCTGTTGACAAAGCGAAACCTTCCCGTTATAATCAATATTGCGCTTTGGGGAAACCGGGAGCGCATCCCTCTCTCCACGTTAAATATGCGAGTGTGCTGGAACTGGTAGACAGGCACGTTTGAGGGGCGTGTGTCTATGGCGTACGGGTTCAAGTCCCGTCACTCGCACCAAATAGCAAGGGGTTGTTTATTCAGCCCCTTGCGCTTCTAAAAAGACAAATATGCGCGCGAGTGGTGGAATTGGCAGACTCGCTAGATTCAGGTTCTAGTGTGCAATACGCACGTGCGGGTTCAAGTCCCGCCTCGCGCACCAAAACAGGACACCAATTATGATATATAAAATATCACGGTTGGTGTCCTATTTGATTTTAAGAACGGGAGTTGAGAAGAGGATATGGAGTTCAGAAGAGTGTTCGACACGATCCCCGAGCAGTTTGACAAGTACAGGCCCCGTTACTGTGCCGAACTGTTTGCGGATTTGATCGGGTATGCGGAAATCGGCCCCGGAAAAACAGTCCTTGAACTTGGCCCCGGAACCGGGCAAGCCACGGACCCCATATTGAACACGGGATGCGATTACCACGCAATCGAGCTTGGCGAGCATCTGTGTGAAATGATGAAGAACAGTATGGCAATTGCCCGAACTTCAATATCGTAAACGACGACTTCATCACATATGAGTTCGGAAATCTTAAATTTGATATGGTTTATTCCGCGGCAACCATTCAATGGATTCCGGAAAAAGTCGCTTTCTCAAAGACCTATGAACTGCTGAAGCCGGGCGGAACACTGGCGATGATGGCGACCAGGGGCGATTATAAAACGCCGAACGAGAATCTGTACAATAAGATTCAGCAGGTTTATGCCTTGTATTTCAAACCGGAAACCGAGTATAAGCACGGAGGATTCAAATACGCTAATGCAGCCGTATACGGATATGAAGGATTTGAGAAGCGCGAGTATCACGGCAGACGCGAAATGACTGCGGACGAATACGTTGCGTATGCAGGCACTCATTGCGACCACATCGTCATTCCCGAGCCTTACAGAAGCGAATTTTTCAACGGGCTCAGGAAGGCGGTTTTGGAGGCCGGCAATAAAATCGTGTTTCTCGACACACATGTCCTGTACCTTGCGAAAAAGCCGTCATAAAGGGGGTGTTTCGCCTTTAACTCGTTTTAGGCGAAACACCCCTTAATTCTCACTTATATGCTAATTCAGTTTGAACATTCCTATTTCGTCGCGCAATGCGGCGGCCTGGGCCGACATCTCCTCGCTTGTGGCGGAGTTT
>ENA-UPSB01002970-UPSB01002970.1-bioreactor-metagenome-genome-assembly--contig:-NODE-2970-length-14410-cov-5.459422_pt1 | contig 14410 bp, 9 predicted proteins | sample MGYA00238182_ERZ773286 | MGnify/ENA primary metagenome ERZ773286 (study PRJEB29026, sample SAMN07631240) | bioreactor metagenome | isolation source: Switchgrass digestor | place: USA: Dartmouth... | reverse complement strand
GCCGTTCATGTTCAAAGGATGTTTTTCCGTCATCTTCTTCAACACTTCATAATACTCATCCGGTGTGGAAAATTCAGGAGAACCGATTTCCTTATACCAATCCCATCGAAGCTGTACAGCATAATCAGCAATGGGAAGCATCCCCCATTCCACTGCCAGCATGTAAAGATTTCCGTTTTCATCCCTCAACCTGTCCAGATACTTTCCCATTTTATTTTTTATATTTTGTCCGTATTCCTCTATATACGGTGAAAGTTCGATCGCTTTGCCCAGTTTCACCCACAGGGCTGCATCATCAGGATACATTCCTGCTATCACTTCGGGATAATCCCCGGAGGCCAGCATCAGATTCAGTATTTCATCCATTTCGGCATCATATACGATCTTGTTGATCCTAACGTTGAATTTTTCGAATATGTATTTATGGATTCGTTCCGTGCTTCTTTTCACCCACTCAGGATTATCCTTTCCGCCGTAGTAAGTAATCTCTATGGTTTCCTCCGGAACTTCCCAGCCGTATTCATTCATTACCGACTGTTTCGACTTCAGTTCCTGAGCCCCGCTTTTGTTTTTTGGCTCACAACCTGGGATGAAAGCAGTGATAAGAGCAAATATGAGAAATATGCAAGCAATTTTTTTCAAAGTCACCACCCCGCTTATTTTATTTTACATCAAAACCTTATATAAGTGTAATAAAATCCGGTGTATATAATTTTTTGCATATTTGCATGGGATAACTCAAACTTTATCTTTGCCGTTATTGGATGTATAATTGTTATGTATTCATAAAAACTATACATAAAACTCCATTAAAAAAGAGTCCAACAGAGGAGGATTTATGCCAAAACCGTCCGAAATTTTTAACAAAATAAGTTTCCGGACAAAATTAGTGCTGTCTTATTTGCTTTTAATCACAATACCGATAAGCGTCACCGGAGTACTGATTTACAAACAGTTTCTTTCCTCACTGAATGAAAGATCTTCTTCAATGATCGAGAAAAGATTGGAAGATGAAACTAAAAATATAAACACAACCCTGGATTATATAGAAAGTATAGGGTATCATTTATCATCCAATACAACCCTGTCTTCATTTTTGTATGAAAACACCAGCGTTGCCACAGATCTTTATGATGCCCTGAATAACAACATATATCCTATGCTTAATATGTCCAAGAACGCCAATCCGTATATCTCTAATATAAGCATTTTTACTTACAACAAAAATATACCGGAGGTAGGTGTGTTTTACCAGGCCCCGAAATATGAGAATGAGTCCTGGTTTATGGATGTCTTGAATAATACCCATATAGGTTCCCCCTTTTGGGAAGAATTGCACAAGCAAAGAGATTACCGGGTTGTGAAGAGGCACATAGATACCAGGTTTCCGGTGTACTCATTGTTTTACATAATGAATCCCGCATATGCGTCCGGTACCTCATATCTGGAACTGGAGTTATATCTGAAGCCCATCTTCAGCTCCCTAATCAACTCTACCATAGGAAAGGATGGCTTTTTTTCAGTAATAGATCATAACGGAACAATAGTACTGGAGAATGATAATAACGCCTTGTTGGAATCCCTTATCGGCAATGAAGAGTTTTTAAAAAGCCTCAGCCAATCCCATGGGGAATATATGTTCTCCTTTGGTGAAAACGATTATTTTGCTCAATTCAGCGAAATCAAACGCCTGGGTTGTTACATAATAGGCATAGTTCCCACAAGTGATGTGACTGAACTGTTTGACAAGCCCAAAAGAAACTATGCCATAACCATAATTGTTACTTTTGCATGTCTGCTGTTGTTGGCTTTTTGGTTGAGCAGGCTTCTTACAAAAAAAATCTGGAAGATCTCAAATGCTTTTTACAGGTTTCAGGAAGGGAACTTTGATATCCAGATTCCTGTAAAAGGCGAAGATGAACTGGACAAGCTGGCTATGGATTTTAACACAATGGCTTATAACATGAACCAGTTGATTAATAAGGTATATAAGGCGGAAATAGCACAAAAGCATGCCGAACTTTTTGCCCTGCAGGCTCAGATTAAACCCCACTTTATTTACAACACTCTGGAATCTTTAAAAATGCTGGCTGAGTTGCATGATGAGGAAAAAATTGCAGACAGCCTGGCGTCCCTTGGCAATATCATGCGGCAAAATAACTCCATTGGAAGGCATCTTATTGAAATTTCCACTGAAGTTGATAATCTGACCGATTATGTAAAATTACAGAACCTGACCAACAACGACAGAATAAACTTGAGTTTTTCTCTGCCTGACGACATCATGAAATTTAAAATACTGAATCTTGTACTGCAGCCGATAGTGGAAAACAGCATAAAACACGGTCTGAGAATTGGCAGGGAACCATTAAATATAAAGATTTCAGGTTACACCGACGGGTCTGATCTGTATCTGACTGTAAAGGATGACGGAAAAGGAATAGGTGCCGACAGGCTGAAAGAATTAAACGAAATAATAAACCGTGAACCAATTGTAAGCGATAAGCAGGAAACAGGGGGAATCGGCCTGGCAAACGTTAACAAGAGAATAAAACTATATTTTGGCAATAACTATGGCGTTAACCTCAAAAGTGAAGAAGGCAAGGGTACGGAGGTTATGATCAGGATTCCTGCCATGAAGTAGTTATTCGCAATAATATCTTGACTATTCAGTGTCCGGGAGGTTTATCTTTATGTACAAAGTTCTTGTTGCGGAAGATGATGATAACATCAGAAAAGGTCTGGTTAAAATCATAAGTAAAATGGATCTGCCTGTTGACTCCATATATGAAGCCATGGATGGGCAGGAAGCCGTAGACATCGTAAATGAATTCAATCCTGACATAGTCATTACAGACATAAAAATGCCCTTGCTGGATGGTCTACAGTTTATTGAAATAATCAAGAGTTCACATCCCCATATCAAGTTCGTGATCCTCAGCGGGTACGATGACTTCTCCTATGCTCAAAGGGCCATAACCTACAACGTAATGGATTATCTGCTCAAACCGATAAAAAAAGACGTGCTGTATAAAACCCTTTCCCGCATAATCGAAAAACTTCAGGAGGAAGATGCCATTTCCAGAGAAAATGCGATAAAGGATAAAAAGATCAAGGCCTATCAATCCATTGTACTAAAGGAGGTCCTCGAGGGCAGGTATCACAGGGACAGTATTTCATCGGTTATTGCCGGTTCGGACATCAGCTTTGGCAAAAAAGGTTTCATGGTCATTGCCCTTTACGGTCCTGAAAGCACTGATGCCGGTATAGACATGGCAAACGTCTGTTGCTCCTATGCAACAAAATATAATCACAGGATATACCTGCTAAATGTCAATGAAGATGAACTGGAAGCAGCAGTTAACAGCCTCAATGATTTTATAGCCACAAGAAACGGTAGAATATATGCAGGTCTCAGCAGCTGGAGTCCGGATGCTGACAGTCTGCCGTCTCTTGCAGAGCAGGCCGAAAAGGCATTGGATTTCAGGTTGCTGGACAACGCAAGAAATGTTTTTATATATTCCAAGCCTGGTGTCCCGGAAACATATATGTCTTCAATCGAAGTATATTGCGACAAAATAATGAATGCCGTTAATTCAGGCAACGTACAGGAATTGCTGAACAGTGCGGATGTCTTTTTCGATTTTGTTCTGAAAGGAAAATTTGCCACCCCCGAGCTGTTAAAGAATTCGTTGAATTATTTGATTATGTACTATTTATTGCCCAGCATGAAAGACATGCCCAAAAACAACTTTGATTGTGAAGCCATATATCAGGCTTCAGAATCGTTGACAGAGTTTAAAACCCAAATTAAACGGTTTCTCTTGTCCTTAATGCAAAAAAGCGACGAACAGGACATTAGCACCGGCAGCTACAAGGTGGCAGCAGCAATCAGGTATATCAAAAGCAAATACAACACTGATCTGAGCCTTGAAGAAGTAGCTGAACACGTCAATGCAAACACAAGCTATTTCAGCCATATTTTCAAGAAAGAAACCGGCATGTGCTTCAGCGACTTTTTGCAGATGGTCCGCATAGAAAACTCAAAAAAGCTTCTGATCCATTCCCATTATAAAATCTTTGAAATAGCCGAAATGGTTGGTTTTTCCGATGAGAAATATTTTCATAAAGTATTTAAGAAGTTAACCGGTTATACTCCCAATCAATACCGCAACCTGTCGGCAGGCTGAAAACTCATACCGTGGCTGCCCATATCCGTCCACTGCAATACCAGGCTTTAATAAGCATAGTATTGTACATGCCACGCGTTGTACTCCCTAGAATACTGGAAGCTTTGCCTTAATCGGCGCCATCGGCAAAAATCAATGTGACTGCCTGGACCAGATCCATTTCCTCGAATTTTGAAGGCGAAAAGAAGTCTTCAGTGGAATAGCTTCCCATACTGTTGCCGCTGTCATATATCATAATGGCAACAGGTATTTCTTTATTGAGCTCAATCTTTTGAAATTCTGACAGAAAAACTTTCGAAGATGCTACAACTTCATAATCGACATCCAGTTTATCGGTTTTATACAGAGACCTTCCCTTTGTATTGATGCAGAAATTGATTGCAAAGTTGTCTTTAAGCATCATTGCAAAGGTACCCTCCAGTCCGGCTTCCTGCCCCAGCGATACCTGCCCGCCTCCCGTAGCATCCCATGTTCCGTTATCTTTCAATAAATATACATTTACCTTAAGGCTTTTTGTATTTTGAGGAGCTTTGAAAGATATTATATTTGTATTCAAGTCAAGCCCCAAAGACTGCAGGAGATATATGTCACTCTTTGACAACTCATAGGGGGCAATGCCTTCCTTACTAAGCATCTTAGGCGCGCTTCTCTTGCTTGTACAAGCCGAAAGCAAAAGCATTATTGCTACACTAAGAAACATTGCTATAACCTTTCTCACTCAGATTACCTCCGTAAGCTAAAATTCACGTAAACCACATGTATAAGGATAACTTATTTAGCAGATAAATGTAAAGCAATTTGTATGTCTTTTTTATAACAATATGAAAATATGGTATCTTATAGACCTCAATACTATTATTGGATGTTTCTTTCCCATGTAAACATCCCTGTCCTTTTAGTGGTTGCGTTTTGCAGAGTGGGAAGTGTTATAAACAATTATACAGTAATCTTTAAAACCAATCCCCCTTTATGATAGGAATAATCCTTTGCTGTTTTTCTTTTTTCTCTACCTTAACTCTAACTGAAACCAAAAAATACTACCTTTGCCTGGCTCTGATACAACACCGTACTTGCCGTTGTGCATTTCAATTACCTTTTTCACGATAGACAGCCCAAGACCTGTGCCCATTTTAGGCCTTTTATGTTTTTTGTCAACCCTGTAGTATCGTTCCCAAATATAGGGCAGGTCGCTCTGCCTGATACCCTCTCCGTGGTCAATCACCTCTATTCTCACACTGTTCCCCATGATGATTTGCCGTACTGTCACTATCTTATCATCGCCGCTGTATGAAATTGCGTTGAGCAACAGGTTATAAAAGGCCTGGGTAATCTTTACCTCATCAGCAAACAAGCATACATCCCTGTCATGCTCGAAATACAGCCGATAGCCCTCGCTCCTACAGAGTTCCTGCATTCGATCGACGGTTTTTCGCAGGCTCTCAGTCAGGTTGTAGCTTGTTTTATTCAGTTTTGTCATACCTGATTCAAGGCTTGAAATATCCAGCATATCGTTCACAAGGGCGGTGAGACGCTTTGTTTCGTCCATGATGGTTTGAGTCTGCTCCGGTGTGATTTCGTCGGGAAAATCGTGCATCATTTCTGCATAACTGTAAATCAGGGAAAGGGGTGTCCGCAAATCATGCGAGATGTTTGCCATCAGCTCCCGGCGCAATCTTTCCACCTTGGAAAGCTCTGCTGCAGCCATGTTCAAGGTGTCGGACAGCTCTTTTATTTCCAGAAATCCTTTTCCGTTGAACTTCGTTTCATAGTTGCCCATTGCCAGCACTTTCGCGCTTTGATTGATCTGCTCAATGGGATTTGATATGTGCTTTGATATAATAATCGCAAGCAATGTCGCAAGAAATACCATGATTCCCGTTATGATAACCAGTTGCAGCTGCAAGGTTGACACTGTGGCATCGACCGGAGTTATGATGGCGTAAAAGGTAAGGGAAATTTTGTTTCCTCCCTTCACAACAAACTCTTTAACCTTTGTGATTGTTTCCGTTCGTCTTCGGCCATATCTTTCAGGAGCAGGACGGGCAGGGGGAGCAAAATTCTGGGTTGGCATAACGATTATCTCCTTGGTAATTTCAAGTTCGTGCAAAATATCATTAATATCCGGACTGTTGATGTTTTTCTCCACCAATGCTATGGCCTTGTCTATCTCGATCTTGCGGATGAATTTATACATGTCGCTTAAGAACACCGTCTGAAACAACCACAGGAATGCCAGAAGCAAGGCACAAAACCCCAGAAGAAAGCCAAATATCTTCCATTGCAGTTTGAGCCTATCCATCGAAGCGATACCCCAATCCACGCAGGGTTTTAATTAACTGTGCATAAGGGCCAAGGGACTTCCTCAGCAGTTTCATGTGCGCATCCAAAGTCCTGTCATCGCCGTAGTAGTCAAAGCCCCACACTTCCGCCATTATCTTTTCCCTCGGCACGGCAATATTCTTGTTTCGGATCAGAAAAAACAAAAGATCATACTCCTTGGGTGCCATATCCACTTCTATCCCGTCCACAAACACCTTGTAGGCTGTCATATCCACCCTGAGTCCGTCCTTTTCATAGATGACATGCCCATTATCGCCCGATCCGGCAGGTTTGCCTTTTTCCACCCTGCGCAAAATGGCATTCACCCTGAGCATGATTTCCTTTGAAGAAAAGGGCTTTACAACATAATCGTCCACGCCGAGTTCAAATCCCAGCACCTTATCATACTCTTCGCCCCGGGCAGACAGCATGATCACCGGCGTGTCGGAAGTCTTTCGAATTTCCCTTACAGCAGAGAAACCGTCCAGCCGGGGCATCATGATATCCATAATGATTATGTCAAAAGCATTGTCACGGCAAAGCTGCACTGCCTCCATTCCATCGCTTGCTTCAGTAACTTCATGGCCTTCAAATACGGCATACCTTTTTATCACGGCACGAAGCCCTGCTTCATCATCGCATATCAGTATTTTGGCCATTCTGCAACCATTCCTTTCCCAAAAGACAAAACTTGCCATTTGTATGATTCATATTTCAAAATCTGCTCTCATGTATTCAATTCTAGCATATAAACAGTTTGGTGCAAAGCTGCCCGCAGCTGTCGGAAGCAACGGTAAAACCGCAAAATGTCAGGAATTTTGCTGTTTCAAGATCAGTAACTTTTCCTGAACCTGGCGGCAAAAATTGTGGCAGCGATCAGCATGATTACAAGCACACCGTACAGAATCAGGTTGTTGTTTGCTAATCCCAGGTTTGCCGGAGCACCGGCATCCATAAAATTCGGAGCATTCATATTCTGTCCCCACTGTCTCATTTCACCAATGTTGCCTGGTGGTGTCCATTGTTCACCAACACCGCCAGGACTTGCCTTCTGTTCACCTGTATTATCAGGAGATGTCGCCTGTCCGCCATTATTATCGGAAGTTGTGTTCTGCCCTCCAGCATTATCAGGAGGTGTCATCTGCCCGCCGTTTTGTTTCATGCGGCCAAACCGTCCTCCACCCATTCCACCGGGGAACCCTCCGTTATTGCCTCCTCTTCCGCCCATCATGCTGCCCAGGTCGGATAAGTTTAAATCCCCTGCCGGAACAAGCAGATCAGGATTTGCGTTTTGCTCTTCTGTAGTGGACGGAACGGTTCCGTCAAGCTGACCCTGGACACTTTGGGCACGCAAAGTACCAAGGGTTATAAAGCTGGAAACAGCGGTCTTGTATTCTTCATAAGTGCAAAATGCTGTGGCGTCGTTTTTTACATGATCAGAAATCAATGCATCAAGCGTTTTTATTTTTTCTTCAAATTTACCATCCGCGAAGTAGTTGTCAATCAGCATTTGCAGATAGCTGTGATACCGTTCCAGATATTCAGGGTTTTCAAACAGTTTTTCAATCAACGGCCGGCTTGACATCTCAACACCGCTTACCGGGGTGTCAATAGGAAAATTGACCACAGAAGATGCGCTGCCGTTTTGAAATCCGCCCCAGGCAAGGTTATAGTCCCACGGCAGTATGGTAATCTTGCCATCACGCTCATAGATATAGTAGTTTTGCGCCATGCCGGAACTATAGCTGTCAAGGTTTACAACAATGGTATGCGCTGCCAAATATCGCAGAATCTTGTCAACATCAAAGTAGGTTTCCAGATCTCTGCCCTCGGAAAGCGCCTTGATGGCTTCTATGACACGTTTATAATCGCTCTCTGTGCCCTTTCCTGCCACATTGTCAAAAATGGAGCTGTAGCTTTCGATGTTATCATCAATATATTCAAGGCTGCCTCCCGAGCTGCCACGTTCGCCCATTCCCCTGAAACCTCTGCCCCTGTCGTTGGTTTCACTTTCCATCTGGGGAGGGGTTATGTTTTGATCCCATTGCGGAGGTGTCATGCCCTGACCTACCTGTGGAAGCGTCATGTTTTGATCACCCTGCGTAGGTGTTATGCTTTGGTTCCCCTGCGAAGATGGTATATTTTGATCTTCCTGTGGAGGTGTCATGTTTTGGCCTTCTTTCAGAGACGGCATATCCTGATCTGTATCAGGCTGCATGTTAAAACCAGGTGTCCCATTATCACCCTGTTGAAAAGCAGGCATATCCCCGGTATCATTTTGACTGTCCCGAGTATTTTGCTGTGCTCCGCGCCTTTGCTGAAAGTCACCAAAGGCGCCTTCTTGGAACATATTGTTTATCCTCCCCGGCATACCCTGGGCATTTGTGCCCTGCTGTCCCGGCTCATTTCCACCCATGTCCATGCTTTTCACATTGTAGAGCATTCCTGATGTATCACCGAAAACACGTTGTTCATAGCTGTCATTATATAGCTCCACCGCAAGATACAATCCCCAGTCTTCACCGTTTACCTTGATATTCGCAAACCCGAAATAGGGCGCATCCACACCGGCCTCCCGCATCAGGTCATATGAGATATACTCCTTCATGTAGGTGTTGTCCCCGAGCATGTTGTTAAGCACAAAACTCTCAAGGCCAAAGCATGTTTGGCCTTTTATATACTCGTCAAATTGCAGGCGAAAACTGTATCGATCGCTGTCGGAACTTGCCACTAGAGTCAAGCTGGAGTTGCCCTTTGGACGAATGCCGACATTTTTGAACTTTGTACCGTTCACCACCACATCCACCATGATAAACTGCTCGCTTATTGCGTTGTCCAGCATTTCCTGCCAGTCATCCTCATCTGCTGTAATTTCGATGGAGATGATATCGGTACCGAAAATTTTTGTTGCATATTCCGGCTCAGTCTTCGTGGTTCCGTTTTTGACCTGTATATTGCCAATCACCACAAGGGCAATGCTTGTAACCAGGGCAAAAACCACAGCTATCGCAACAATCGCATTTATCCTCTTATTTTCTATCATGCTTTCACCTCGATTTTCCCACGCTACGCGGTATATTCACCGTTGTAGCTTACGAGGCAGGCGTTATTCACACCGTTTACAGTAAGCAACTCATTAAGAAGTTTTGCCGACATGTCTAAAAGCCGCACTTCAACAGTAAGCTCGATGCCGTTTTTGGTGACCGTTTTTGCCTTGACCAGGCTTTTCTTGGTTTTTGCCTTTATTATTGCCATGCAGTCGCTTTCCGCCTTATCGTTTTCTATATTAAGCACTATGATATACGGTGTATCGGTGCTTTTCCTGTTGACAAACACAAGAAGCATCATGCCGATGAAAATTGTCCCTATGATGCCAAGGGGGATCAACCCTGCACCGATGACAATTCCTGCTGAAATCGCCCAAAACAAAAATGCAATGTCAAGAGGCTCCTTGATGGCTGTCCTGAAACGAACTATGGACAGGGCGCCTACCATACCAAGAGACAAAACAAGGTTCGATGTCACTGCAAGGATTATAAGGGTTGTGATCATGGTCATGGCCATGATGGAAACACCAAAGGATGCCGAGTACATAACTCCTGCATAGGTTTTTTTATAGACATAAAATATGAACAGTCCTATGGCAAAGGAAAGGAGCATCGCAAGCACTACGTCCAAAATTGAAAACTCCGCTGCCTTTTCCAGAAAACTTGATTTAAAAACATCTCTGAAACTCATCATAAATTACCTCCCATATAAATGATTCTTATACAATTCTTGTTGCTGCGTATTTTGAAAAAGCAGTACTGCTCCTGCCGGAAAGGGACACCACACCGCGAATTATCTCGGGCAGATAATTGTCATATTTAACTTCGAGAATATAGACTTTCGGAATCGGTATGGGAACAGGCTCGGCTGCTAAAAAATCATAAACGTTATAGCTTGTGCGGATATCATAATCAAGGGTTATACGAACGTTACCCATGGGATAGACAAAAGCCTCCCGCATATAATCCACGATATTTTTGGGCCTTAGCTGCTGGTAATGCATTTTGGCATACAACTCAAGACACAGGGAACTTCCGTTTTCCTTAAGCACACCAATATCGCCGTCCAGCAACCGCCGGCATTCCTTTTCCGTGATGACGGCGCTTTCTTTAAAACAAATGCCGTTTCTTTTGCTCTTTTTTTCAAGACGTATGAAAGACAGGTCATTGTTATAAAGGCGCAAACGAAATTTTTCCCGCTCATCCACACCATCAATCTTTTCCTTCAATGCCTTGTCATTGAAGTTGTCAAAATAGAGGCTCTTTACCCGGTAGCCATTCCTGTCTGTGGAATTCCCGTCAGGCGCGGCCACAAACGGGAGCCTTGCCCTAAGCTGCAGTACGTCGGAATAGTTTATATAATGCTTCAGTTCGTGTCTGCCATGAGGTTCTTTCATTTTTTCCCCCCTATTTTCTTTCTTTGAATGAGTTTATTCTAGACGATAAAGATGAACGAATATTGTATATTACCTGAACTTTATCTGAATTTTTAAATAAAAAATACCAGGCTTTTAATAATCCTGGTATTCAGCGAATATAAGTTAATTCATTATCTCATTAATATCATGTTTCTCTATTTTATGAACTCTTTACGTTAAAATCTATACTGTTAAGTTTAATCAGCCCACATCCCATCTATCTGTTTTCCTGTCTCTTCCGGGTAAATCTTGCTAAAATGTATCAACTCACAGTCTTTTCTCATCGGATAATTCTCAGACATGGTTCACCAGATTCCTCCTGTAATAACTGATAATCCTGTTTCATAAGGCAAAAACCATGCATGGAATTCTATTTTATTCAAATAAGCTTATTTGGGAGTACTTGGTGTACAAGTATGCATTCTCCAGCTTTTCATCCTGTTTTAAATCTTTGAGAAGCACGGGCTCTATCTCCAGAAAGTCTTCCTGCATCATATTTTGCCTTATTTTTATCATGTAAATGAGATCAAAGCTGTTGATGACTGACCCCTGTTTTATATCCGACAGACAAATCAGCTGGGTATTATATTTTTTTGCTATATCAAACATAGGTTTTAATAAATGTCCTGAAGTAATGGGTCCAAAAGGGTTGTCCATTATTAAAACCTTACTCTCCTCTTTCTTTCCAAAAGCCTCAATCCCTTTTACCTGTCTGCGGCTGTACGAAATCAGTGCCACCAGCAGGGAAAAGTATGCTACAAATTTCTCACCGCCGGAGTTTTTGACAATTATATCCTCCCAGGCCAGCATCCTGCGGTTTTTTTCATTCAAGTCCACTTTATAGGCTTTGATTTTGCAGTTTTCAAGGTTGCTTATCACATTGAGCAACTCCTTTGTGGACATATACTTTTCAATGTCACGCCTCAGCCTATTTTCGTCCTCATTTTCCTTAATGAGCTTTACCAGGCTCTGCAGGCAATCCTGAACATATGCATTCATCTTCTCCCTTGCCTTAAACTCATCCGTCATTTCCTCATACTGGATTTCCAGAACCTTCCTTCTCACGCCATCAATTTCCACCGCAGAGTTTTCAGAAATCTTCGGTATCTCGTGGTAAATCCGCCTGGCTTCCAAAAATGCATGCTCGGCTAAATCTTTCCGGCTGTGCTCAATCTGCTGCATCTTGCTCTCCATGACTCTGAGGATCTGGTTGAGCTGCTGGGTATAATACTCTATGCGCTCTGCCAGGTAATAAAATCTCTCATAAGTGCGATCCAGTGCCTCAATCTGGTACTGAAGGCTCTTTACCGCCTCTTTTGCCGTGCCTTCTTCATGATTTGCATACCGGTTTAAAAATCTGCTGCTGTTGTCACGAAACAGGGCTATGGAATTATTGGAACTTTCCATTATATCATTATATTTTCGCAGCATGGCATCAATCTCAGCCATGACTTCTTCAGCGGTTTTTTGAGCCTTTCCGTACGCTTCAGCATGCATTCCTTTTATGTCCTTGATCTCAGTCTCAATTCTTATAAGCTGTCTTGTCAGTTTAAGCTTATCTCCCTGGACCTTTTTTGCCATGGCTTCACTGTCAATCTTCTTCCTGCCCAGTTCTTCCCTTCTGGAAGAGAAATTGCCCCTGATATTCTCCCTAGGAATGGCAGGATTGCCCCCAAGGGCTTCCACTGCCATTTTAACCCTTTCATTCAACCGTATAATCTCTTTGTCGTACTTTGCATACTCAGCTTCCAAATCCCCTGTTTTCTTTACCAAAACTTTGCACAATTCTGTCAGCTCTGCTTCGATTCTCTCGGAATAGACTATGTTCTTGCATTCTTCAGGTGTCAGGTTAAGCTTCCTGATATCTTTTACATAATCCTGGACATCTTTTGACAATCTTTTTATCTGCTCGCTGAGATCCGATACTTCATTGCTTCGCTGTCTTTTATAAGCTTCCAGCCTGCCTTCCAGCTCGGGGATATCGGCATCAATCATTTCATCCTCAACCGAGTCTGCAACCTCCCTGTATCTGTCTCTAATGCTTTCAAGGTCTCTGCTTTTATATTCCATTTCTGTCTTCAGCCCGTTTGCGTATTCCCCCAGCTTTGTCACTTCATCCTCATGCTTTTTCTTTAATGCAGATAATGCATCAATTCTGCCCTCGAGCTGTCTGTATCTGCGAAGGTTTTCCACATAAGCGGCATCTTTTGCCAGATACTCATCAAAATCCTTTATTCTGTTCTCTTTTCCGGAAAGTTCCCTTTTTAAATCCTCAATTTCCACTGCCAGGGTTTCCTGCCGCCTGTTTACATCATCCATTTGCTTTTCGCAGGCATTCATGGCCTCATGGTTCATTTCCAGCTGCTGCCGGTTGATCCTCAGCCTGTTCTCCAGTTCCGCCGCTTCCTCCCTGGTCCACTTGAATCCGTTAATGATCTGGTAATCGTGATTTCCCCTGTCAATGATTTCGGTAGTTTCTTTTAGCTCCAGAAGCTTTTGCTCTTTCTTTTCAATCATATCTTTGATCAAACTGCCGATATCCTCGTTGGACAAGAACATGTTTTTGGGAGACGAAATGAATTTCCACGCCGTATTTTCCATGTCTGTTTCCTGATCTCTGGAACTAAAACGCACAATCGGTATGATCTGGCTTAATTCCATCCCTGATGCCAACTGCTCGATCAGCGGAATTTCCTTTTCGGTGGCTATGATTGCATAGGGTAACAGGGGATCTTTCTCCAGCAGCCTGTTTTTGGCATCTTCCCCAATCCCCCTCAAATACTGTTCGCCGGTATAACACGGGAGACCGTTTTCCTGTAACAGCGCGGTGAAGCTCGCCGGAAGGTAACTGACCCCCTTTTCTATTCCGAAGATCTGCCTTTCCAGCTCGCTTATTTCCATCTTTATGTTGTATTCCTTGTTTTGCCAGCCACTCAAATATTCCCTGGCACATTTCAAAAGATATGCGGTATCATATATATTTTCCGCATTTATATCAAATCTCCTAAGAGCATCGAGGACTGCCTTTTTCTCATCCTGGAAAGCCTTCACCCTGTTTTTGATTTCAGATTCCTCCACCTTAAGCTCAGTATGCTTTCTGGATAGCTCTTCTTTGTTTTTTTGCAAACGGGCATAGGTTTCTTTATGCCTTTCCGCTTCTTCCTTTTTTTCTTTCAGGAGGTTTTCAGTTTCCTCCTTTTCTTTCCGGAGCTGCTCCCTTACCTTTAAGACTTCCTTTTCATCCAGCTCTTTCAGCAGCGGATTGCGATATATTTGAATGCCCAGCCTCTGCAGAATAACTGGTTCTGATTTTTCGAAATTTCTGATTTCCGTCTCTATGCCGCCAATATCCTTGTTGAGCATATCTATTTGTCTCTGGCATTCCCTAGCTTCCTCATTGTTCTTTTTAATATTCTCCAGCACATCTTTCAAACGG
>ENA-UPSB01002969-UPSB01002969.1-bioreactor-metagenome-genome-assembly--contig:-NODE-2969-length-14412-cov-5.695340_pt1 | contig 14412 bp, 13 predicted proteins | sample MGYA00238182_ERZ773286 | MGnify/ENA primary metagenome ERZ773286 (study PRJEB29026, sample SAMN07631240) | bioreactor metagenome | isolation source: Switchgrass digestor | place: USA: Dartmouth... | reverse complement strand
ATGCAGGAAATGGCAACGGAAATTCAGGAGGACACATCCTATATCAACAATATAAATGAAGATATGGCCTCATCGGTGGGGGATGTTCAGAAAACCCGCAATATTTCCGTTGAAATAGCCGGTAAGTCAAAAGAAATGTATGACAGGGTGGATAATGGTTTCAGAAAGATGCAACAGGTTGACAGTCAGATAAAAATAGCCGCTGACGCAATTGTGACAGCAGCTGCAACAGTTTCTGATTTGAAAGGCAGGATGGAACAAATAAATGCTATCCTTGAAAGTATAAAGAAAATTGCAGAACAGACCAATCTGTTATCTCTCAATGCGGCAGTTGAGGCAGCCCGTGCAGGAGAACACGGCAAAGGCTTTGCCGTGGTGGCATCTTAAATAAAAAAGCTGGCAGAGCAAAGCAAAAGGTTTGCAAAGGATATAAATCTGGTAACTGAGGACTTGTTTGAAAAATCAAAGGAAACCTATCAGAAAGTCAGTTATGGCAAAGATGCAGCTGAAGAGGGAAGAAAACTGGTGGAAGATGTTTCTTCGTACTTTGGCATGCTCAAGGAAACCTTTATTGCCATGGATAAGGAAATAGATGAAAGCATGGCATACATAGACGGTATTGCCGGCAGGTATGCTGATGTTCAGAAACAGGTTGAAAACATGGCCGGCATGTCAGAGGAAACTGCGGCTTCAGTCCAGGAAGTTCTTGCTACGGTTGAAAACCAGTATGGCAGAATCACGGAAATAAACACCAGCATCAGGGAGATACATGAGATGTGCAGAAAACTGAAAGCCATAATTGCTTGACTTCCGTTTGATTTCTGCCCAGGTCTTTGCATTATGAAAAGTTCTTTACATAAATGTTACATTAGTATATAATTCATATATGAAATATTCATACATGCATAAAATTTAACAAGGAGAGAGCTTTGTGAATGAACAGCTTATGTTGAATGTCTATCAGACCCTTAGACAGGCCGGCAACGATATCAAGAAAGACCTGAAAAACAGGCTGGCCGAAAGCGGGATCACCTGGCCCCAGTTCCACGCCCTTTACCACATAGGGGAAGAGGGAATAGCCGCTAATGAACTGGCAAAGGAGCTTAACTGCAATGCCAGCAACATGACCGGGCTTATAGACAGGATGATGGAAAACAACTGGGTGTACAGGGAGAGGTGTGAGCAGGACAGAAGAATATGGCTGATCAAGCTTACCGAAGAAGGAATGAAAGTAAGATCAAAGCTCATTCCGGAGCATAACAGGAACATAATTGACCGCATGTCCGTATTGGATGATGAGGAGCTCAAAACCTTGAAAAACCTGCTGGAAAAACTACTTCAGTATGAAACGGGGGAAAAGGAAAAATGAAAGAACTCAAGGCTTTGCTGCGGTTTGTGAAACCTTATAAATGGTTCGTGGCGCTGGCTACGTTGTGCATGATAACAGTTACGGCAATGAACATGTTAGCTCCATGGATGATACGAAGTTTCATTAAAATGTTGACAAACATGACTTCCGACCAGTTAGACATGAATCAGATTGCCCTGCTGGCTCTAATCGCACTTATTGCATATCTCCTGAGGGCTGTTTCCCAGTTTGGATCTGATTACGTATCCCACTATTCAGCCTGGCATATGTTAAATGACATCCGTCGGTACATGTATGAGCATATGCAGAAACTACCGCTGAAATATTTCCAGGACCGGCAGACCGGAGAGCTTATGTCCCGGGTGCTGAACGATACAAGGAATTTTGAGGAACTGCTTGCGCATGCAGCTCCGACGATGATAGTGAATTTTCTTACGTTAATCGGTGTTTCCGTCATTCTTTTTTCCATGAATGCCAAACTGGCATTGCTGACTCTTCTTCCCATACCTATTCTTGCCTGGATGGTTTTAAAGTTCAGCAAGATTTCCCGACCGAGATTCAAAAATGCCCAGGTGCAGATTGCAGAGGTAAATTCCATCCTCCAGGACAATTTTACAGGAATTAAGGAAATCAAGGTGTTTACCAAGGAAGAGCATGAGCTCAGAAGAACAGGCAGCAGCATACTGGCATATACGAAAGCAATCCTGCAGGCCGTGAAGCTGTCCAATCTTTTTCATCCCGGTATTGAATTTGTATCCAGCCTGGGAACGGTTATCGTTATATTTTTCGGTGGCCTTCTTGCATTGTCAGATCAGCTGTTGCTGGAGGACCTGGTGGCTTTCCTGCTTTACCTGAACTCCTTTTATCAGCCGATAATAGCTTTAGGCAGAATAAATGAGGGAATCCAGCAAGCCCTGGCCAGTGCAGAGCGTGTTCTGGAAATACTGGATGAGGATACGGAGGATTACGCTGTGGAAGATGCTGTCAAAGTGGACAGAATAAAAGGAGATATTGAGTTCAGAGATGTCAGCTTTGAATATGTGAAAGGAATCACGGTATTAAAGGGAGTTTCCTTCAAGGCAAAGGCAGGAGAAACCATAGCCTTGGTTGGGCCTACCGGGGTGGGGAAAACCACGCTGGTCAATCTGATACCCAGGTTTTACGATCCCGACTCCGGACAGATTCTGATAGATGGCAGGGATATCCGGGAATTTGATCTTACAAGCTTAAGAAAGCAGATAAGTTTTGTCTCCCAGGATGTATTTCTTTTTAATGGCACAGTAAAAGATAACATATTATACGGAAAGCTTGATGCCACTGATGAAGAGGTGATTGCTGCCGCGAAAGCCGCCAACGCCCATGAGTTTATAATGGAACTGGTGGATGGATATAATACACAGGTGGGAGAGAGGGGTGTTAAGCTTTCGGGAGGACAAAAGCAGAGGATATCCATTGCCCGGGCAATTTTAAAGGACGCTCCCATTTTAATACTGGATGAAGCAACATCATCGGTGGATACCCAAACCGAAAAGCTGATACAGGAAGCTTTGGATGAATTGATGAAGAACAGGACCACAATTGTGATCGCCCATCGTCTTTCCACTATCCAGAAAGCAGATCAGATCCTTGTCATCAAAGAAGGGGAAATAATCGAAAAAGGCAAGCATGAAGAACTGTTGGAAAAGGAAGGATTGTACAGCCAGCTGTGCAATGCCCAGGGAGTAGAAAGCCTGGTGGCAGTTTCTTAACCTGTGTTTGCCGTGTAAATACAAAATACCATTGATTAACCGGGATTATTATAATATCATATAATGGCTGAACTTGTTGCAGCATATATATTTATGCGGTAACAGATTTAGGGAATGTTGAAGGTGAATTAAACCGGAAAGGGGATATTTTTATGCAGTATAAAGATTTTGGAAAAACAGGTATCAAAATCTCTGCCCTGGGTTTTGGTGCCATGAGGTTACCCCAGAAAAATGTTGACGGCAAAAGTGTTTTTGATGTGGAAAAAAGCATTGAGATGATACATAGGGCTTTTGAACTGGGTGTTAATTATATAGACACTGCACCGGGATATTGCAATGGTGAAAGCGAGATCATAGTAGGAAAAGCTCTTAAGGGGTGGAGGGACAAGGTGTATCTTTCTACCAAAAACCCTATTGATGACGATTCGGGAGATCATTTCCGTGAAAGACTTGAAAAGTCGCTGAAAAAGCTGGATGTGGATTATATAGACTTTTATCACATGTGGGGAATTGACTGGGATACATATGTGAACAGGATTGATGTTAAAAACGGGCCGCTTCAGGCAGCTTTCAAGGCAAAGGAAGAGGGCCTTGTCAGGCATATCTCCTTTTCTTTTCATGACAAACCTGAAAACATGATAAAAATTATTGATACCGGTAATTTTGAAACCGTACTGTGCCAATACAATCTTTTGGACAGATCCAATGAGGAAGCGATAGCCTATGCAAAGGAAAAGGGCCTGGGTGTGGTTGTAATGGGACCGGTAGGAGGAGGCAGGCTTGGAGCCCCATCCGATGTGATAAGGAATCTGCTTCCGGGCAGGATGGCAAGCAGTGCTGAAATAGCCCTCAGATTTGTTATTTCCAACCCAGGGGTGTCATGTGCATTGTCCGGCATGAGCACAATAGAGATGGTGGAGGAGAACGCCAGGACGGCATCCAATGAATCTCCGCTGAGCGAAGCAGAGCTGGACGCCATAAAAGCTTCCATGGAAGAGAACAAACGGATGGCTGAGTTATATTGCACGGGATGCAATTATTGCATGCCTTGCCCGCAGGAAGTGAACATTCCGCTGAACTTCCAGCTCATGAACTATCATAGGGTTTATAAACTTACTGATTATGCCAGGGAACAGTACAAAAAGATTGGTACTGTGGACTGGATGAAGGGCAAAAAAGCTGAAGAATGCGTGGAATGCGGAATATGTGAGGAAAAGTGCCCACAAAAGCTGAAGATAAGAGAACAGCTTAAGGAAACAGCAAGGGCGCTGGCATGATAAAGGTGAATTACGGAATCAAAAAACAGGGACTTTGACAAGTCCTTGTTTTTACAGGATTTTTCTTTTCATGAAACAACCAAGAACCATACCGTTAAGGAAAGCTATCGCCAGTATTCCGGCTGCCGCTCCCATACTGATAACTATGCTTCTGTCTTTTTTTTCCTGGCAGGCATGCGCGCTGTTTTGCAGAACGCTTTTTGCATCACAGCTGCCGGTTTTCTTATATGAACGGGGATATTTTCTGTTTCTTTGGTAAATCATCTGTATTCCTCCTATCATTGACTAAAACGGGCATATATTCTTTGCAGTCATATTATTTACACTAAATCCTTTTTATATTTAAACAACATTAAATCGAAATGTAAATTCGCCATGCCGTGATCTTGCTGCAATGCAGCAAGAATAATAATCGGTCTGAACTCAGCCGGTTGAACAGGTGGCTTTTGAGCGCATGATGCTGATTGTAACTGGTGCAGCCATAAAATGGGTGATTTCTTTCTTCCATATATTGAATATTATAGCGGAATTTTATTATACTATAAGTATTAAAATATGGAAGGAAGGTAAAGATGCTGGATAGATACAATAACGCACAATTATATAAAATTGACTCCTTTAGCGGAATAACCATTTATAATCTCAAGACTGAAAAATTCAAGACCAACACCATCAATATTTTTTTTCATGACAATCTCACCAGGGAAAATGCGTCCAGGAATGCTTTACTGCCCGCTGTTTTAAGGAGAGGATGCAGCAGGTTCCCCACGTTCCGGGACATATCCCTTTACCTGGAAGAGCTGTATGGTGCGACTTTTGACTGCGGTGTCACAAAAAAGGGTGAAATGCAGATAATCCAGTTTTACATAGACTATGTCTCTGACAGGTATACCGGGGAGAATTCCAGGCTATTTGAAAAGGCCTTTGACCTTTTGTTTGAAATTATCACATCACCGGTGCTGGAAAACGGAGTATTTAAAAATGATTATGTCGAGCAGGAAAAGGATAACCTCCGGAAACTCATAGAAAGCAGGGTAAACGACAAGATGCAGTATTCCGTTGAAAAATGCCTTGAAGAGATGTGTAAGGATGAACCTTTTGGAATCTATGATTATGGTTCTGTTGAGGAACTGAAAAAGATAGATGCAAAAGGTTTATACGATTATTATGTGACTTTCCTGCAAACCCTGCCCATCAGCGTATATATTACAGGAAATGTTGAAGAATCCATGATTGACAATGTCATTAAAAAACTTTCTAATATTAAGCGCGGGAACATCAAGGAAACAAATACCGGCGAAGTAGTGAAAGAAGTGGCTGAAGTCCGCAATATCACAGAAACCATGCCGGTGAACCAATCGAAGCTTTCCCTGGGCTTCAGGACGAACATTTCATCTTCCGATGAAGATTATTATGCGCTGGTGGTATACAACGGCATTTTGGGAGGCGGCATACATTCCAAGCTGTTTCAAAACGTGAGGGAGAAAGAAAGCATGGCCTATTATGCTTTTTCACGGCTGGAAAAGTTTAAGGGCCTCATGGTTATATCCAGCGGGATCCTGAAAGAGAACAAGGACAAGGCGATAAGGATAATAGAGGAGCAACTGGAAAGCATGAGGAGAGGCAATATCTCTGAATATGAGTTTGACTCCACCCTGAAAACCATAGAAACAGGGATGAAATCCTTGATGGACAGCCAGCTCCAGATAGTGGATTTTTACCTAAGCCAGTCCATTGTAAATACCAATGACGACTTCAACAGTTTTATCGAGAAGATAAAGAAAGTCACAAAAGATGATGTAATCCGGGTTGCCAACAAGATAAAACTGGATACGATATATTTCCTGACAGGAACGGAAGCTTAGACTCTGAGAATTCTGAAAGCAGACAGATGAAAGGAAGGTGTCCTTTAAATGGATATAAAAACAATAGAATATAATGAAATAAACGAAGTAATGCATGTATATGAACATTCCAGCGGCCTTAAGGCCTTTGTGATACCCAAGAAAGGCTATTCAAAGAAATATGCCACTTTTGCCACCCACTACGGGTCCATCAACAATAAATTTGTTGTGCCCGGTGAAAGTGAAGCTATCCGGGTTCCTGACGGAATAGCTCATTTCCTTGAACATAAACTGTTTGAGCAGAAAGACGGCAGTGTGATGGATAAATTCTCTGCCCTCGGTTCAAGCCCCAATGCTTATACATCCTTTAACCAGACGGTATATCTGTTTTCCTGCACTGACAAGTTTGATGAAAACTTCCAGTTGCTTTTGAACTTTGTTCAAAATCCTTATATTACCGATGAAAGCGTAGAAAAGGAAAAAGGTATAATAGGACAGGAAATACAGATGTACCAGGACGATCCGGAGTGGAAGGTATTCTTCAATCTGCTCAGGGCCTTTTACAAAGAAAACCCTGTTAGGATCGACATAGCCGGAACCATTGAGTCCATAAGCCAGATAAACCGGGAAGTGTTGTACAAGTGCTACAATACTTTCTATCATCCATCAAACATGGTGATATTGGTGGTGGGTGATGTGGATCACAGGAAAGTCTTTGAACAGGTTGAGAAAAACATTGAAATCAAACAGGAAAAGCCGGAAATAAAGAGGATTTTTCCGGAGGAAAGCAAAGAAATCAATGAAAACTATGTGGAGGAAAAGCTGGCCGTGGCGATGCCGATATTCCAGGCAGGTTTCAGGGATAACAGGCTGAATGTTCAGGGGATTGAATCATTAAGGCAGGAAGTGGCGGTAAAGATACTGCTGAACATGATAATGGGACGCAGTTCCAAGCTTTATAACGATCTTTACAATGAAGGGCTGATAAACAGTACCTTTGATTATGACTACACCATTGAAGAAAGCTACGCCCATTCCATGTTCGGAGGGGAATCACCGGACCCGGAAAAGGTTAGGGACAAGATCGTAAAGGCTATTGAGGATTTGAAAACGAACGGGCTGGACAGGAACAATTACGAAAGAATAAGAAAGGCCATGAAAGGAAGGTTTCTTAAACAGCTGAACTCTGTCGAAAGCATTTCCCATACATTTATGTCGGTATATTTTAAAGGGGTTACAATATTTGATTATTTCGATGTGTATGATAAAATTACCTTTGAGTATATAAATGATACATTTGCCGGGCACTTTAATCTTGACAACCTGGCTTTGTCAGTTATCAGGCCGGCTTGAGGGGGAACACGGGGATGATAGAATTTCCAAAACTCGGATTGGAGTTTGAGATCAGCAGGGAAACTTCCATCAAAATATTCGGTCAGCCTGTTTATTGGTATGGGGTGCTTATAGCTGCTGCTTTCATGATAGCAATTTTGATTGCCCTGAGGGAATGTGAAAGGTTTGGAATAAATCAGGATACCATAATTGACCTGATACTGTTTGAACTGCCTGCATCTATAATCGGGGCAAGGTTGTATTATGTGATATTCACCTGGGATGAGTTCAAAGATGACATATGGTCCGTTTTCAATACCCGGCGGGGAGGGCTCGCAATTTATGGAGGGATTATTGCCGCGCTTGTCGTAGCCTGGCTTTTCGCCCGCTGGAAAAAGATACAGGTATGGAAACTCATGGATTTTGGTGTCGTCTACATACCTTTGGGACAGGCAATAGGAAGATGGGGTAATTTCATAAACCAGGAAGCTTTTGGTACCAATACGAACCTGCCCTGGGGAATGACCGGGGATGAAATAAGGGAACAGCTTGTCAGAATGAAAGCAAGCGGAATGAGCGTGAATCCCGATTTGCCGGTGCATCCTACATTTTTATATGAGTCTTTATGGAATATAGGAGTGTTCTTGATCCTTCACTGGTACAGGAAAAGGAAAAAAGCAGACGAGGAGGTTGTCTGCCTTTACATGATTCTTTATGGCCTGGGAAGGTCATGGATAGAAGGTTTGAGGACCGACAGCCTTATGCTGGGAAATATCAGGGTATCCCAGCTCCTGGCTATTGTATTTTTTATAGCGTTTTCCATATTGTTTTATGTACGCCGAAAGAAAACCCTTGAACTGGAAGAAGAAAGTACAGTTACCTATACCAGCGAGTTTGGAAATATACTGAAAATGATGAGAGAAGATGAAATGAAAGAAGCAGTTGCATTTCCCGAAAAAGAAGAATTGTCCGAAGAAACCTCGACAAGCGGAGAGAACGAAGCTGCCGGTGAAAAAGAAACAACCGACATGGAAGTCCATGAGGATACACTGACGGAAACGGATTACAAGCGTGATGATTCCGACACAGCTGATGAAGCTGCGGAAGCAGGGGAAAACGATAGCCTGGGAGATGCAAGATGATTGTAGTAACATAAGACTGCTGTAATAAAAAAACGGTGGTGGCATGCAATGATCAAGTCCAGGATTGAAGCACTTAAAAAAGAGTTGAACAGAAGAATCAGCGAAGGGGCTGATTTCAAGGATGTATATGAGATAAGTGTAGAATTGGATAAGCTGATCCTACAATATTACAAGACACGAAATGGTGACGGTCGATTGATTTGAAGTGCTTCATGAGGTGGACTTCCGGCAAAAGTTTACTACAAGTTGACACGGGCAGATGGGATAAATATAATGAAATATATAAGCAGTATCAGGCTCTTTATATTTATGAATATAAAGAGCCTGATTAATTTGACTGTGTACCGGCCAATAAACCAGTGTTGTCGAAAGTTCATGGAATTGTCAGGCAAAGATTTGACACGTCTCGTAAACCGGATGGAATATTCGGGATTTTGGACAGTTGCAGCTTTTAATATGGGTCGGTTGCTGTAAAGGTGAAATTATATGTATTTTGTAGAAAAAACCAGAGGAATTAACGTATTAAGACAATTTGATTATCTTCTCTTTGGGACGGTACTGGTATTATCCGCCATGGGACTGGTGGTGCTGCGGAGTGCGAGCCTGACCATCAACGGGGGAGATACCATGGTGATGAAGCAGGCATTGTTTCTGGCAGCCGGGGTGGTCGCATCTCTGGTCATCAGCATTATCGACTACAAAGATTTGAAAGTTCTGGGCATACCCCTTTATATAGCGAGTGTAGCCCTGCTCATATATACTTACTTTAGAGGATACGGAAAAGAAACCTGGGGGAGCAACAGCTGGATAAATGTTGCAGGCTTTTTCAGTTTCCAGCCTTCTGAAATTGGAAAGATAAGTGTCATAATAATTGCATCCATATTTCTTGAAAGGATAAAAGAGGGACAGGATGTAACCAAAAACATAGTAAAACTGATTATTTACTGCGCGATTCCGGTTGTCCTGGTAGTCTTGCAGCCGGATTACGGGACGGCCCTGGTCTTTTTGTTTATTATCTTTGTCATGATATTTGTATGTGGTCTTCCGTACAAATACATACTGGCTGCAGTTGTAGCGCTGATCCCGACAAGCTTGCTGACGTGGTTTTTTCTTCTGAATGACAAGCGCAGGGAAAGAATTCTGGTTTTTCTGGATCCCAGCAGGGACCCTCAGGGTGCAGGATGGCAGGTGAGGTATGCCATAAGGGCCATAGGGTCTGGCCAGCTTTTTGGCAAAGGCCTTTTCAAAGGGGTTCTTAACCGAAGAAACATGGTTCCGGTAAAGGAATCGGACTCCATCTTTGCTGTTGTGGGCGAGGAATTGGGTTTTGTAGGATCTATGTTCATGATTGTGCTGATATTCATAATTATCTTGAGATGCATACACATAGCGAAGAACTCCAGAGATTTGTTTGGATCCTTTTTGTCGGTTGGAATATGTGGAATGCTGGGATTTCATTTCATTCAGAATATAGGAATGAACATAGGATTACTGCCTCTGACAGGCATACCTCTGCCTTTTGTAAGTCAGGGAGGAAGTGCCATGCTGACTAATTATATCGCAGTGGGAATTCTGCTGAGTATATCGATGCGACGAAAAAAGGCTATGTTCATCAGTTCGCAGTAGGAATGTGCAACAGGCCTAATCATCATAATAAACCATCATCAATGTATTACAGATTACAGAAAAGAGATGTCTCAAAAGGCATCTCTTTTTTTGTTCTTCTGGTCTTAGTCATCCTCTGAATGGTTATCACATTTCAATCGGGTATCCCATCATCCCTCGAAGGATTGTACCATTGTCATGCATGGATACCTTGGGGCATTGTGCCGAGCCCATTGTAGGACCTTTTGCCTATTTTAAATTTTACACCCAGAAAATAGTAATTTGATCTTGATTATTTTTTAGTTATACAATAAAATAACAATAGAAGTGGTACAAAGTGGAGGAAAGTGGTGTTCGAATCCAAAACAATGGGGTGAATTAATTGTTCTATGGTGAATACCAGCATACAGTAGACCCTAAAGGGCGGGTTATAATACCAGCAAAATTTAGGGAGGGTCTTGGGGAGAGGTTTATTCTGACCAAGGGCCTGGATAACTGTTTGTTTGCGTATTCTACCGAAGAATGGAGCAACCTTGAAACGAAACTGAGGTCACTGCCTTTCACTGATAAGGATGTAAGAGCATTTATAAGATTTTTCTTTGCTGGAGCTTGTGAATGTGAACTGGACAAGCAGGGAAGAATACTGATGCCACAAAATTTAAGGGAATATGCCGGTTTGGAAAAGGATGTCTATATCATAGGTGTCTCAACAAGAGTTGAGATTTGGGATAAGAATAAATGGGAAAGCTATAGTGGGGATGAAAATATGAGTGCTGACAAAATCGCGGAGAAAATGGCTCTGCTGGGAATATAACAGCATAAAGGCATTATGGATTTCCCAACATATTACATACTTTGTCTTGTATGAGGTGCCAAATGGAGTTTAGTCACAAGCCGGTCATGCTTGAAGAGTGTATTGAAAATCTGAATATCAAACAAGATGGAATTTATATAGATGGAACCATGGGTGGTGCAGGCCATTCCAGTGAGATCTATAAAAGATTGGGCAAGAACGGGATTTTGATTGGAATTGATCAGGATTCCTACGCTATCCGGGCTTCTAGGGAAAAGCTGAGCAGCATAGGCGGACAAGCCAGGATAATTTATGAAAATACCAACTTCAAAAACATAAAGGATGTTTGTAAAAAACACTATATAGATCACGTTGACGGCATTCTTTTGGATCTTGGGGTTTCATCCCATCAGCTGGATGAAGAGGAAAGAGGGTTTAGCTATCAGAAAGACGCTCCTCTGGACATGAGGATGGACAGGCGTCAGACTCTCAGTGCAGAGGTGGTTGTCAATGAATATGATGAAGACGCTCTTAGAAAAATTATACAAGATTATGGCGAAGAGCGCTGGGCTGGGAGAATAGCTTCATTTATCGCAAGAGAGAGGCAGAAAAAGAGGATAGAAACCACCGGAGAACTGGTAGATATAATTAAAGCTGCAATTCCCAGTTACGCCAGAAGAGAGGGGCCTCATCCTGCCAAGAGAACATTTCAGGCAATAAGAATAGAAGTAAACAATGAACTGGGTATTCTGAAAGACGCCATTGATGATGCAGTATCAGTGCTCAAACCAGGAGGAAGGCTTTGCATAATTACGTTCCACTCACTGGAAGACAGGATAGTCAAGCATGCTTTTCAAAAAATGGCAAAACCATGTACATGCCCTCCCGGCTTTCCTGTATGTGTGTGTGGCAAAGTTCCCGAAGTGGTTCTTGTTTCCAAAAAGCCGATATTGCCATCAAAGACGGAGATAGGTGAAAATCCCAGAGCAAGAAGCGCCAAATTAAGGGTTGTAGAAAAGGCATATAACCCTTAATCTGATAAATCAAAATAATTACAAAGGATAAAGCTTGTTACAAAGGCAAAAAGAAACATAAGATAAAACTCTGATTACTTGGAAACAAAAGATGAAGCTTAAATCAACCAAAGAAGAACAGAAACACAATAAACACAAGATGAAGCAGTTGATTGATTTTACCGAGGACTGACTTTTGCGGTCCTCGGACTTGTTGTTTTTGTTTTCAACGTTACTTTTGCGGGATGGAATAAAAGGGCATTGGGGTGAATATAATTGACTAAGGCCAATAATCAGTATATATATGGTTCTGCTGTGGAAAAAGTTGAATACGATGTGTATGAAGAGAATAAAGTTTTAAAGGCAAAGAAAATACATAAGCAGAACAGAAAAGTAAAGTTGAAAATGGTTTTTAACGTTATGCTGCTGTTTGCATTAAGCTTTGCTGTTATATATAGATATGCAATTATAACCGAACTGAGTTATGAGATTGATAAGCTTGGAAAAGAATACGAATCCCTGCTGGAAGAGAAATCGGTATTGGAATTTGAGCTGGAAAAGGGTATGAATCTGGCTACAGTTGAGGATGTAGCCACAAACAAGCTGGGCATGGTAAGGCCGGATAAAAACCAGGTAATAGGTGTCAGTGTACCCAAAACCGATTATACGGTGGCAGCAGTGGATGAAAAAAGTGAGACTGACAAACAGGGACTGTTTGAATCCTTTTTGTATAAGATCAACAGCTTTGCAAGTTTACTGTACTAGGTATTTATATATCAAAACTTAAGTCTACAGAAGTCAACCTCACTTGAATTTACATAAGTCAACCTCGTTAAGGCAACGGAAGCGGTTGTCTGTAATTGCAACACACCGTTTCAGCGGGGCAAAGGTTATCCTGTGCTACGGCAAATAACGGATACTTGCCGCCTTAAATCCTATAATGTGGCAAAGTATTTACACAGCCTCGTTTTATTGGAATTCCTCAGTACAGGTAGACTGTGGATGGTATAAAAATTATTTTTTATACAGTCTACAGTCTATTTTGCTATTTAACTAATCTGATTTCAGGGGATGGGATGTATTTTGGCAGGAATAAGTTTGCTTATGAAAAAACGACTGCTTGTAGTGTTAATAGTTTTTACCGTTTTGATTATAGCTTTGACATGCAGGACAGGATGGCTGCAGATAGTCAGAGGAAGCGAATTTCAAAAACTGGCATTTGAACAGCAAAACACCAATAGGCAGATACCGCCCAAAAGGGGAACTATATATGACAGGAACGGAAAGAAACTGGCCATCAGTGCTTCGGTTGAACAAGTCACTATAAACCCCGGCCAGGTCAGAGATTCAAGCGAAAATTTGGAAAAAACCGCTGAAGAACTGGCAGGGATTCTTGGCCTGGACCCTAGGAATGTGCTTAAAAAAATGCAAAAAAACACCGGTTATGAATCCATTAAAAGAAGAATAGATAAAGAAGTGGGAGACCAGGTAAGAAAATGGGCAAAGGAAAATGAACTGGCAGGTATCTTTGTGGATGAGGATACCAAGAGATATTATCCAAACGGAAATCTGGCCGCTCACATCATAGGTTTTACCGGTGCGGACAATCAGGGTTTGAATGGTATTGAGCTGATTTTTGAAGAATATCTGAAAGGCGTGCCGGGTAAGATATTGTCCGGTTCGGACGCAGTGGGAAACAGTTTGCCCTTTGGTGAAGAAAAATATATAGATGTGCAGAACGGAATGGATATCGTTCTTACCATAGATGAATCGATACAGTATTTTGCCCAGAAAGCCCTTGAAAAAGCAATAGCAGACAATGAGGTGCTGAACGGAGCTGCGGCTATAGTGACGGATCCCAGGACCGGGGAAATCCTGGCGATGGCATCCAAGCCCGACTTCGATTTAAATGATCCCTTTGGCGCTCCCGAGGGGATAAGTGACGAGGAATGGGCCAATATGACCCAGGATGAAAGAATGAATATCCTGTATGGCAAGATATGGAGAAACAAGGCAGTGGTTGATACCTACGAACCAGGTTCCACCTTTAAGGCGATCACTGCTGCTGCTGCAATTGAGGAAGGCATAGTTACGCCTGATACCCCCGTAAATGACTATCCTGTTACCGTGCAGGGGCACAAGATCAATTGCTGGAGAAGTTACAACCTGCATGGAGAAGAGACTTTCAGAGAGGGTGTGTATAATTCGTGCAACCCGGTATTTGTGAGAGCCGCCCAGGCTATGGGAATAAGTACATTTTATAAATATGTGAAAGCCTTTGGTTTTAGG
>ENA-UPSB01002966-UPSB01002966.1-bioreactor-metagenome-genome-assembly--contig:-NODE-2966-length-14422-cov-77.615856_pt1 | contig 14422 bp, 16 predicted proteins | sample MGYA00238182_ERZ773286 | MGnify/ENA primary metagenome ERZ773286 (study PRJEB29026, sample SAMN07631240) | bioreactor metagenome | isolation source: Switchgrass digestor | place: USA: Dartmouth... | reverse complement strand
AGCTCCTTTGTTGCAGAATTTGTGAAAAGTTATGTAGTTATTTACTATTATACTTTTTTTTATTGGAACTTCAATCAACCAGAAAGGGATAAATTCTATAGTTAGTTGATAAACTTGCACTGCAGAATTTTGTCCATTGAGCAGGTACCTTTGTTCTGGCAATTATGAATAAATTTGGCACATATGGGGAAACTTCAGGTTTAATTGAGGAGCTGTTATAAAAACAGACTGTCAGGGAAAGGGTGTTGGGAAGTAAATGATGAGGTGAGATAAATAAGATATTATTTCTACCCATACATTGGAAATATTGGAAGTGATAAAGTTAAACATCCATGTTGACATAGATAGATTCATATTGTAGACTATATTATAAAATTTAATATGAAAACCTCACTTTAAAAGGTGAGGTAGAGGCGCGGTATTTAACAGTCCTTAGTGGAGTGTGAGAAGCGATGAGGCTAGGGAGAAGGAAATATCGCCGAAGCATATAATATTTCTCGGTATTATGTGCTGGGACTGCAGTTAAGAGCTGCAGTACTGTCTCAATAAATACCCGGTTTATTGAGTTGCGCTATCTCATTTTGGGAAGGTAGGGGTTTTAGGTTCATTTGTGTATACTGCACCTTGGAACACCGAAGGTGTTTTATTTGCAGTAGACGACATTGAAGGCTAGCCACCCAGATGAAGGGTGGTTTTTTTAATAAAATCAATATTTTAAAATAAATTAATCGAAGGGAAGAGGAAGAAAATATGAAGAAAGGGTTATCAATCTTAATTGCGCTGTTATTGTCAGCGGCTATGTTACTGTCAGCTTGTGGAAAAAAAACAGATGAGGGAAACTTACCAGGAAAGACAAATAGTGCTTCACAGGATGATACCTTCAAGACAAATGATAATTCAAAGGAGGACAATACCTTTAAGGTTGGACTTGAGGCAGGTTATCCTCCATTTAACTGGACCCAATTGGATGACTCCAACGGTGGGGTAAAAATCCAGAATGCTGCCGAGTATGCCGGTGGATATGACGTTGAAATTGCTAAGATAATTGCAGCTGAACTGGGTAAGGAGCTGGTTATTGTTAAAACAGAATGGGATGGTCTTATACCGGCCCTGACTTCTGGAAAAATTGATGCAATTATTGCCGGTATGTCACCTACTGAAGAGCGTAAGGAAGCCATTGACTTTACAGACATTTACTATACATCCGATTTGGTTATGGTAGTAAAGAAGGGTGGTAAGTATGATAATGCCAGCTCCATACAGGATTTTGCAGGAGCCAAGATAACAGCTCAGTTAAATACCTTCCACTACACAGTAATAGATCAGATAGAAGGAGTTAACAAGCAAGCCGCTATGGATAATTTCCCCGCTATGAGAGTAGCTCTTGAATCCGGTATTATAGATGGGTACATTTCAGAGCGCCCTGAAGGTATCAGTGCAGAAGCTGCCAACAGTAACTTTAAGATGGTAGAATTTGCTCCGGGACAAGGCTTCGTAACATCACCTGAAGATACGGCAATTGCTGTAGGTATCAGGAAGGGAAGCGATTTGATGGACAAAATTAATGCGGCATTAGCTAAGGTTTCTGAGGAGCAGCGTAAAGAACTTATGGATAATGCTATAAAGAATCAACCAGCAGCTGAGTAAAGTTTATAAACCGGGCGCAGCAAACGGGCGCTCGGTTTATATATTAGGGGAGGAACATAAGGTGGAACTAAATGTTATAATAAAAACTATTTCTAAATATTGGCCTATGTTTATACGGGGTGCCGGTGTGACACTGGTAATATCCATTATTGGTACCATTATTGGTTTCATAATAGGATTAATAATAGGCGTGATACGTACCATTCCAATGCCGGAAAAAGGATTTAAAAGAATCCTGCTGAAGATTGTTAATGCAACACTTGCGGTATATATAGAGGTATTCCGTGGAACCCCCATGATTGTGCAGGCTATGGTAATTTATTATGGCTCAAAGCAGGCCTTTAATATAGACATGACTCCGTTGTTTGCCGGAATATTTATAGTTTCCATAAATACAGGCGCTTATATGGCTGAAATCGTCCGTGGAGGTATTGTATCTATTGACAAGGGACAGTTTGAAGCAGCATATGCCATAGGAATGAGCCATGTTCAAACGATGGTAAATGTAGTGTTACCGCAGGCAATCCGAAACATCTTGCCGGCGATAGGCAATGAGTTTGTTATTAATATTAAGGATACATCAGTACTTAATGTTATTTCTGTAACAGAGCTTTTCTTCCAGACGAAATCTGTTGCAGGAAATAACTTTAAATATTTCGAAACTTTCTTCATTGCTTCCGCGATCTATTTGGTTATGACCTTTACTGTGACAAGGATATTAAGGTTCATTGAAAGAAAAATGGATGGTCCGGAAAACTACATTATTTATGCCAATCAGATGCAGGTAGAGACACCTGAGGATGCCCTGCGCAGAGAACAGCTGATGAAAGGCAATAAATAGGAGAGGGGGAGCAGGCATGAAAAAAATAATCGAGGTGCAGCATTTAAGCAAGATATTTGGTGAACATGAGGTGTTAAAGGACATTGATTTTTCGGTTAGTAAGGGAGAGGTTGTATGTATTATCGGCTCCTCCGGTTCCGGCAAGTCAACCCTGCTTCGCTGCATTAACCTATTGGAAAAACCCAGCGGTGGACAGATTCTATATAATGGAGAAAATATATTGGACGACAAGCATGATACACGTACCTACAGAACAAAGCTGGGTATGGTATTCCAGCAGTTTAACCTCTTCAATAACCATGATGTCTTAAGCAATTGTATGATTGGCCAGATTAAGGTTTTGAAGCGTTCAAAGGCAGAGGCCAGGGAAGTGGCCATGAAGTATTTGAAGGTAGTTGGAATGGAGCAGTTTATCAATGCCAAGCCCAGGCAGCTCTCCGGAGGACAAAAGCAACGTGTGGCTATCGCAAGGGCTCTGTCGATGGAACCGGATGTAATGCTTTTTGACGAGCCAACCTCAGCTCTTGACCCCGAAATGGTGGGAGAGGTTTTAAAGGTTATGAGGGAGCTGGCGGAGTCAGGCCTTACTATGCTGGTGGTAACCCATGAGATGGGCTTTGCCAGAGAGGTTGCCGACAGGGTGGTATTCATGGATAAGGGAGTAATAGCAGAGGAAGGCACTCCTGAGCAAATATTCAATAACCCGACACAGGAACGTACAAGAGAATTCCTAAAACGGACACTGCAGCAAAACTGATATGATGTGACCTGTAATTGCTATTGTGGTTTCTGAGAGTTTATAAAGAGTTTAAGAAGCTTAAGGCTCGCTAAATGCGGGCCTTTTGTATTAACGATTGACTGTAAAAAGCAGGTAAATTGGTTGGCGGCTGAATGCTTTAGGCAGGTAAAACGCCCGTTAAGCATGAATATGGCTTTAGCTGCAGATTATGCTTCCTTACGGGCATATGAATAAGATTTTGCTTCCGTTCATCGAAAAATCAAAAAATCTGCTGGAATAATTCCGGACTGGACGATACCTCTTCTTTATGATAGAATGGTCTTCATCGGCAAAATTCGCATTGGAGGAGCATATATGAAGCAATCCGCATCAACAGGCCTTTTAGACAGACTACGGAGTACATTTATAGGGGATCGCAAATTTTACGGCAAGGTATTTATGCTGGTGTTGCCTATTATTGTGCAAAACACCATTTCAAATTTTGTTAACCTTCTTGATAATATTATGATAGGGCGGGTAGGAACTGCCCAGATGTCTGGTGTAGCTATTACCAACCAGCTTATGTTTGTATTTAGTCTTGCTGTTTTTGGTGGGCTTTCAGCTGCAGGTATATATGGTGCACAGTTTTTCGGCGCAGAAGATCATGACGGGCTGCGAAATACAGTACACTTCAAGCTTTTGACGATTGCTGTCACCTTAGTAGTCGCAGTAGTTGTATTTATGACATGTGGAGAACAGCTGATCAGCCTGTATCTGACCGGTGACGGTGATGCTGCTGAGCGGCTATGCTTGAATATGGAAAGAGTTATCTTCGCATAATGCTTTGGGGCTTACTGCCCTTTTGCCTGTCACAGGTATATGGTGGAACACTCCGTGAAATGGGAGAGAGCCTGCTTCCTATGATAGCCAGCCTGATAGGTGTATTTACCAACCTCTGTCTTAATTACATATTAATTTATGGCAAGCTTGGATTCCCTGCATTAGGTGTTGATGGTGCGGCTATAGCTACAGTTATTTCACGTTTTGTGGAGCTGGTCATTATAGTAGTCTATGCCCATAAAAATTCCGCCAAATACAGGTTTATTAAAGGGCTTTACAGAACATTTAAAATACCTAAAAGCCTTGCCTTAAACATAATAAAAAAAGGAATACCTCTGCTTCTTAATGAGTTCTTTTGGGCATTGGGCATGACAACTTTGACGCAGATTTTTTCAACCCGAGGATTGAATGTGGTTGCTGCGCTAAACATATCAAGTACTATATCGAATATGTTCAATGTGATTTTTATATCCATGGGTTCAGCAGTAGCAGTTATGGTAGGTCAGGCTCTTGGAGCCAATGATGTTCCACGGGCAAAGCAAAGCGCATGGAGGCTTATATTCTTCAATTTTGGCATCTGTATTGCAGTAGGAGCTATACTTTTTGCCCTGTCTCCCATCCTTCCGCATATATACAAAACCAGCGATGATGTGATGAGGCTGGCGACCCGTTTCATGCAGACAAGTGCCGTATATATGGCGGTTAATGCCATATCCCACTGTTCATACTTCACAATACGATCCGGTGGAAAAACCTTTATAACCTTCCTTTTTGACAGCGCTTATACCTGGGTTATCTTTGTTCCCTTTTCCTATGTACTCACACATTTTACAGGCCTGGATATTGTCGTACTGTATCCGCTTTGCTATATGGCCGACGTAATAAAGTGCATAATCGGTATAATTGTTGTCAAAAGCGGCTATTGGGCCCATAATATTGTCGCAGATGCTGCATCAGCCAGGAACATAGAAGCAGATGAGTCGGTTTAAGTTGTGGATGCTCCTTGAGAGCAGGAGGTAAGTATGGGACAATACTGAATAATGTGCGGAAGAATAAGGGCTAATGAAAAGTTTTCAGGAAAAGGGCATATCCTTCAATACTTAGTAAAGCAGCCCAATTATGCTATGGAATGATTAACAAGCATCCTTTTATAGATGGAAATAAAAGAGTAGGAATTTTAGCTATGCTGGTATTTTTAAAAGTAAATAATATTATCATAAATTGTCAGGATGATGACATTATTGAACTTGGATTTGGTATTGCCAGTGGAAAATATAATTCATCGTATATTATGGAATGGATTATCTCACACTGTCTGAGTTTAATGAAATATTTTAATATAACCAAGCCTTAAATACATGGCTTGGTTTTTAATATATTCTAAATTTTATTTAGCAAATTTTAATCCAACTCCTGATAAAAATGTGCTACAATACCATCAATTAGCTGAAGGGAGATGTTATTTATGTACAAGAATATAAATGAGGAGCTGCAGAAGGCCCAGGAGGGGATGCTGTGGGAGGCTTCTTAGCGGATATGGTTAAGCACTCTCATATAGATAAAGCTCAGGAAGCAATATCAAAGGCCCAGAAAAAGCTGGCCAGGTTCCGCAGTGAGCTGGCCGATGTAAAAATAATGAATAATCTGTCCATAAACATATCGGATTTTTCTAAATTTGCGGATTTTTTCTTTGATGGATTATTTGCTGATTTGAACATGCAGTCTAAGATTAAAAGTTCTCTTGAGAGTGTAGAGAATACCAAAAATCAGGTAAGCAAAGTTCTGACAAAGCTTAAGACCATGAAAAAGCAAACAGTAAACAGAATCAATTTGCTGGAAGAGGAGATTGATAAGCTTATTAGCAATGCATAATTATCTTTGCAAAAGTGAATAAAAATATCTGAAATTACACATCTTGATTATAATAAAGCCAACCTGGTTCAGTCCAGATTGGCTTTATATATGTAAGGATAACGCACATTACAACAGGCTTTTAGTCAGAAGGAGCACCTGATTTTTGATTATCGGCAGAGTTTTCGGGAAAGGCCACCATCAGAGTGAACAGATTTTGTGTGTATTCTGTTTTAACATAGCCCTTGTTTGCAAAAACAACCTTTCTTCTATTCTGCAGGCCTATTCCATGGTAGGGCTTATCCTTTGTACTTATAAAACGGCCATTCTCATGCTTAATGATACCGTTAAAGGTGTTGGTTATTTTAACCAAAAATTGATTATTTACTGTTCTTGCTTCCACAGAAACATAGCGAGTCTCCTGCGGGTCCAGCTTTTTACATGCCTCAATAGCATTTGCCAGGCCATTGCCAAGTACCACGCAAAGATCGCTGTCCGTGACAGTAAGCTTTCTTGGAATCACACAGGAGGATTGAAAACTAATATTTTCATCCTTAAGACGAAGTGAATAATATCCCAGTATTGAGTTGGCTACTACATTTTCGCAAAATATCGGTAAAGGCTCCATGTCGGTTCTTTTAGTATATTCACTCAAAAAGCTGCTGAGCTCAGAATAATGGCCCTCATTTACCAAATGCTCCAACACACCGACAAAATGATGAAAATCGTGTCTGATAGCCCTGATCTCGTTGATTTGGGCACTGAGAGCATTATAATATTCTGTCTGCATGACAATTTGCTCTCTGGCAGACATTAGTTGTACGGAGGAAAGAGCATAATCACGGACTATATTGGATGCCTGAATTGATGAAACCAAACTGAGTATCATTAAATATGCCGTAAACAATAACAGCAAAACCAGTGACATATTCCAATATACATTACCGTTTATGTAATAGCAGTCGATAATCAGACCGGTAATCGACAGAACAGCTCCCAGATAGATTACCAGACCATATTTTTTCATATGCCTTCGATTTCGGTATATCTTAAAGAAGGAGTAAGTTTCTATCAGAAAGCTCCCTATAAGAAAAAACTGTCAGGTAGCGATTATAAAAGCCCTGTGGTATAAAAAGATACGCAAAGTACAGGATGATATAGTATATTAGCAGGCCAAGCTTTTCCCTGCCAGAAAACATAATACCCAAAAGATCCTGAATTAAAAAGATAAGAAGGTATTTAAGTGCAAAGGTAATAAAAAACATAATTGGATTGACATCTTCATATGAAAGGTTAAAAAACACTATATCCTGCCAAAAGCTATAAAATTCTGTGGTGAGCATAATGCGCAGCAAGACAAACAGGCCCAGGGCCGGAAGAAGAAACAAACGCTTTTCCATGCGATAAGACAAAATATAACCTATAACCAGTACAAAAAAGGAAAAGAGTGATACGCCGAATAATAGAAAGCGCAGGTTATTGCGGAAGCTTTTATTGCTTACGGCGCTTTCATATTCAGTCAATACGGGAGCCATGTAAAGGCCTGAAAAACGTGTGGTGGCAACCTCAATGATAAGCTCGTGCTCACGGGACTAAGAAAGACTGACAGGGTAGAGGTTCACTCCGGTGGTGGTGTGTACATTAGCAGGGGTTTTCGAAATAATACCACTTTCAGCAGTGAGCTCACCGTCGATAAAAACCTTATAAGCACTTCCGAAATCAGGAATATAGATTGTGACCGGCTTATCAAAGGAATGTCCTTTAATATAAGTCTGTAGCTTGCAAAACCGTCAGCAGGCAGATATTTTCCGTTCAGCTGCAATTTTGTCCAGTAGCCCGGAACACGGATATAAAAATGATCTCCCACTTCTTCCGGATCGGGATCACTTATCAAAAGCCTACTCCAGTAAAACTCCCATTCACCGTCTAAAATGATACGCTTATCCTGAATATTAGACAGGGAAAGGACTGCATTGCTTGCTGAGGGGACTTTAGTTATTTTATGGTAAAGCAGGGATAGGGATACCGGGATATGGGAAACAACTGTTGAAAAAAGCATGTCAAAAATAAGCAGGAAACTGACAAGCTTTTGCTTTTTCATAGCGGATGTCCTCCATCCATACTGGAAAACAGATATGCATAATATTTATCCTTTACATCCTTCCAGTATTTTTTTGAAATACTAATTAAGGATTTACCAATACGGAAATATTTATCTCCCATTTCTGACACATGTGAAAGATTTACTATAAAGCTTTGATGGCAACGCAGGAAATATTGCTTTGGCAGTTCCCATTCGATTTCATCAAGCTTATCGTAACAGCGCAGGATATTTCCATCTGCAAGAAAATAATGAAGGAACCTGTTCTGGCTTTCAATATACAGAATATCACGGCAGTCAATAGTGTGTGAAATGCCTTTGTATTGGACCAAAATTTTGTAATTATCTGTTTTGCTCAGCTCTTCAAGGGCTCGATGCAATACAGTATACAGCTGCTCCGATTAAAAGGCTTTACTATGTAGTTAAAGGCAAAGACCTCATATGCCTGCGGATAAAAATCCCTGCTAGTTGTAATAAAAATAATTAACAGATCCTTTCTTAAAGCTCGTATCTGCTGTGCTGTCTGTATTCCGTCAAGTCCAGGCATAAAAATGTCAAGGAACAATATATCAACAGCAAATTCATCTTCCAGAAGCGCATCCATCAGTAATGCACCATCGGAGTAGCTGATGATATTAAATGTATGATCGTAATTAAGGAGTACCTTTGACAGTTTCTCGATGTCCTCTGCCGAATCGTCGCATATAGCTATTTTAACAGACATGTCCTCACCTTAATATGCAAATTATTCCATTGAGATACTTTATTTTTTTATTATACCATATTATTTAGTTAAATAAATGGTGTTTTTATGATTTATTTATCGTATTTTGTAATATATTACATTATCTCAACGAATATTTTCTTCATTGATGAAGCAATAGCGGCATGTTATTATATTTACATAATTACTCATTTCTTTCTTACGGTTGGCCATATAAGACATATATGGAGGTTGTTATGAAAAGCGGGATAGCAGCATCAAAGGGTTATGCGATCGGAAGAGTTATTATAAAATCCAATCAGGAAATATGGATAAGCGATGAATTAATTACCGACAGCATTGCAGAGAAGGAAAAATTAGCAACAGCTGTCCGTGAATGTAAGAAGCAACTGGAAAATCTGAGAAAGCAAGCCGCTACTTCTATGGGAGAAGAGCAGGCCAGGATTTTTGATGCACATATTATGCTTCTGGATGATATAGAGTTGATTGATGCCATTCATTATGAGATAGAAGTACATAAGCTAAATGCGATGAAGGCAGTAAGTAAGGCAGCAGGCAGATTTATTGCCCGGCTGGAGAAAATAGAAGATGAATACCTGAAGGAACGGGCCACAGATTTAAAAGATGTAGTAAACCGCCTGATTGCCAATCTGAGCGGGGTTGGTACGGATAGAGTTGGCATGGATTTCAGCATAAACGGGGAAAATCTTGTCCTTGTAGCTCATGAGCTTGCTCCTTCCGATACTGTCATGTTGGATAAAAGCAAGGTCATAGCCTTTTTGACGGATCTGGGCGGTTATACGAGCCATACAGCCATAATGGCAAGAAGCCTGGAAATTCCTGCAGTCGTTGGGATGGGGGACATTACAAAAGCTGTTAAGAATGGAGATCTGGTTATTGTTGACGGCTTTGAAGGTAAGGTAATTATTAATCCAGGCAATGAAGAGCTGGCAGATTACAGGAGAAAAATTAGCGTTTATTGCAAGGAGCAGACAGGCTTAAGAAGGCTGGCCGGTGCCAAAGCTGAAAATAAACAGGGAAAGAGAGTAGTTGTTGCCGGTAATATCGGAAGACCTGATGATGTATACCAGGTTATAGAAAATGGAGGAGATGGTGTAGGCCTGTTCCGTACTGAGTTTTTATACATGAGTCAGGACAGGGAGCCGGATGAAGAGGAGCAATTTGAAAGCTACAGATTTGTACTGGAGAAAATGGGGGGTAAAAAAGTAGTAATCAGAACGGTTGATATAGGAGGGGACAAACGGCCATCCTATATGAAGCTGCCGGCTGAAATGAATCCATTTCTGGGATATAGGGCAATCAGGCTTTGCCTGGAGCAGAGGGAGCTGTTTAAACGCCAGCTCAGGGCCTTGTTACGGGCTTCCGTGTATGGTAATCTGAGCGTTATGTTTCCCATGATATCAGGGGTAGGGGAATATCTGACGGCCATGGAAATAGTGGAGGAGTGCAAAAGGGAGCTGGATGCATCCGGTATCCCATATTCAGATAATATCGAATGGGGAACAATGATTGAGATTCCTTCTGCTGCATTGTGTGCTGAGGAATTGGCTAAGCATGCAGACTTTTTTTCAATAGGAACGAATGATTTAATTCAGTATACCCTGGCGGTGGATCGCAATAATGATAAGGTAGCCCATATTTACGATCCCATGCATCCGGCTGTGTTAAGACTGATAAAAATGACTATAGACGCTGCCCACAAGCACGGCAAATGGGTCGGTATGTGCGGAGAGATGGCAGGGGATGAAAAAGCAATTCCGCTTCTGCTGGAATATGGTCTTGATGAGTTTTCCGTGAACCCTTCTTCAGTATTACAACTAAAAAGGATGATTATGGAACTATAAATATTATCTTATTCAAGAAAATGCAATCTCCAAGTGTTTTTTATCTGCTAAAAGAATTACAATCTATACGGTACAATACCCTTGATATGCAAAGCTAGCGTATCAAGGGTATTTCTTTATTTTATTCATCCAGCTAGAATAGATCGTCGAGGGTCTTGCCCAACGCCTTGCATGTTACTATACATAAAATGATTGTGAGATTGGAGTTGTCGATTTCAATCATATTAATGGTCTGTCCTGATACTCTCACCATGTCCGCCAGTCAGAGATATAGGAACAATCTGCTAAACTAGTGTGAAATCAAATAATTTAGTTTAAATTTTATTTTATATTTCGCAAATATAAAAATGTAGTTATTAAAATAGTTATTGACAAAATGTTTATCAATGTTGAAATATGTTATATAATAACAATAAAAGATAAATATAACACAACAAAACATGATAAGTAAAAGGAAGTATAATTATGGAGCAAAAGCTAGACTTATTTCAGAATATATGTTATGCAGGTAAACTTAATTCATTTATTATTAGTACAAATGGTATTATTCAAAAGTGTTCATTAACTGAAAGTGATAATGAAGATAATAATATTGGAACTATAAATAATGGTAAATTTGAAATAGATGAAATTAAAAACTTAATATATTGTACTCCTGATTATGAGGGAATGTATAAAAATGGTTGCTTTGACTGTAAATATATGCCATTGTGTTGTGGAATGAGTTGTCCTAATGCAAACATAAAAACCGGAGAAATACGATGTACAAAAAAAATGATAAATTTTGAGGAGATAATAATACATGAATATGAAATGTCAAAATAAGCCGCATATATATACTTTTAAACTGTTAAAATATATTTGGTCGTTTGATAAGCAATCAATTATATTAACTTGTTTTACATCTGTTATATCTGCATTTATATCATTGGTAATATTATATTTACCAAAAGTATTTATTGATTATATACTTAATGCAAATATAACCAATGCACTATTTATAATTTTGCTCTATGTTCTAGTTGTTATTTTATTTAATATTGTAGTGGGTATTTCCTCATATATTTTGCAAATTAATGAACAAAAACGTTTATTTCATATTGTTCGAGATATGATGTTGCATACACTTAAAATTAATTATGAGTACATTGAAAATAGTGAATTCCTAAATGCCTATAATAGAAGATTAAATAACATGCAAAATGCATGTAAGCAGGTAATTGCATTATTAAGTAACCTTTTTAATCAGATATTGACTATAGGTGTTATTATAGGATTATTTGCATCTTTAAATATGTATGTAATTCTTATAGCTTTAGTTATGGTGATTGTAGATATTGTAATATCACTAATTGTTAATAAATTAGAATACAAAATGTCTATAGAAAGTCAAAAGCAACATAAAAAATTTAATGTTCTTGCTAGAATTTTTTATTTATATAATAGCATAAGAGAAATAAAAACATTAAACATCAATAAAGAAGTAACATATAAATATGATGAAACTGTTAACGAAAACTTGAATATATATTCAAAATTTAAGAAAAAAAGCTCTTTCCTTAATATAATAAGTAGTATTATAACTGAATCAGGTCCGGTTATACCTATGATAATGTTTGGAAAATTTGTATTAGATAAGATCATTAGTATAAGTACGTATTTTCTATATATAAATGCTTATTCTGAATTTAAGAATTCAATAAAGTTAATATTTGGTATTATACCGCAGTTATTTGTAAATGAGCTATACTGTAAGGATTTTTTTGAGTACATGGAAGATGAAACTTTAACTACTATAATTAATAATGATGGCATTATATTAGATGAAATAAATGAAATTAGATTTGAAAATGTATCTTTTAAGTATTACGGATCTGATAAAATGATTTTAAACGACATATCTTTTGTTATAAAAAAAGGTGAAAAAGTAGCTTTTGTGGGACATAACGGTGCTGGTAAATCAACTATTATCAAATTAATGTGCGGACTTTATAAGCCGGACCAAGGTAATATATATATTAATGGTATTAATATTCATGATTTCAAAACTACATCATTTTATGAAAAAATAAGTATTTTATTTCAGGATTATTATGTTTTCCCTTTTACAATACGTGAGAATATTACCGCATTCAGAAAAGAAGTTAATGAAGAGCAAATAAATAAAATGATAAATTTGTTTTCATTACAAAGCAAAATTGAATCACTACAAAAAGGATTAGACACTGGTGTTGGGGGAGAATTTTATGATGACTATACCCAATTATCAGGAGGAGAGCAACAAAAACTTGCGATTATACGCTTACTTAGTAAAGCAAATACTGATGCATATATTTTGGACGAGCCATCTAATAATTTGGATCCTAAGTCCGAATATGAATTATATAAATATATATTTAATGAATTCTTTGATAAAACCATAGTTTTTATTTCACATAGATTAACAATGGCTACAAAAATGGATAAAATATTCGTTATTGAGAATGGAAGAATAGTCGAAGAGGGTAATCATGATAATTTATTTAGTAATCATGGCATATATTACGATATGTTCATAACACAAAGTGAGAAATATAAATGAGTTGTGTAACTCTGGTAGGGGGTGTGAGAGGTGCTTGAATATGCTTTTCGTATATATGGTATAAATGTATATACTAATTATGATTTAAGAAAGTATATAAGAATCAATAATATACATAGTAATGTTGCTGATGATCTTAATAATGTTAGACTAATAATAAGTTTTATTGAACCCAATGTAACAAAATTATTTTGGATATGTTTTGCTTGTCATGTAGAGCACTTGGTATAAGTGTGGAAGATGAGATGCTAAATTTTGCGTTGGGTAAGCATAAGATAAATGACTTTGTTTTTAAATCTACAACTAAAAACTCTGATATTAAAAATTACCTAGAGAAAAAAATCGGAACGAGGGTGAAAAGATTTTAGTCTATGAGAGTGTAAAAATTTCTGTGTCCGAAGTAAGGATTTGATTATCAATAACGTTCGGCAAGAATCAAATATGCATTCTCAGTGTCGAATTATGTTCTTATCGTAATCGGTAAACCATGCGTACATTCTACATTGCTAAGAGTTTAAATACGTGAGATAATGTTGTAAAAGTGTAAAAAGATGGTAAGCGGTCAATAACAAAGGTGCCTCGTGAATATTAAAAGACCAGCTATAATATTGGTTCTATAATAAATGCAAGCTTGACGGTGAACCTTATGATGGCAGTAAAGTAAACATGGGTATTAAAAAGGCAGACGTATCAGTGGTTACATTATTGGCCTGAGCAAGGATATACGGCAAATAATCGGCAAGCAGCCGGGAGATATAGAAGGGTTATTATTAGAGAAAGGAAATAGCTATCATGTGGAAATGTCCAGACTGTAACCGGGAATTCAAGAATACAAACCAGCAGCATTTTTGCGGTGTACCGGAAAAAACGGTGGATTCATATATTGAAGCTCAAGCTCTGGAAATAAGACCATTACTTTATCAAATAAGGGATACTATCCGCTGTGCGCTTCCTGATGCGGTAGAGTGTATTTCCTGGGGCATGCCGACCTATAAGAAAAAGTATAATATCATCCATTTTGCGGCACATAAAAAGCATATAGGATTGTATCCCGGTGATAAGGCAATAGAGCATTTTGCAGATCGCTTGTCTGAGTTCAAAAAAAGCAAGGGAGCAATTCAGTTTCCCTACGATGAGCCGCTGCCCCTTGAGCTTATTGCAGATATTGCGAAATGGTGCAATGAGACAGGAAATTATCATTAGTGTTATTACCGCTTTTCTTTGTCCAAAATCAACCGATATCTTTTGTCCACA
>ENA-UPSB01002964-UPSB01002964.1-bioreactor-metagenome-genome-assembly--contig:-NODE-2964-length-14428-cov-6.315870_pt1 | contig 14428 bp, 9 predicted proteins | sample MGYA00238182_ERZ773286 | MGnify/ENA primary metagenome ERZ773286 (study PRJEB29026, sample SAMN07631240) | bioreactor metagenome | isolation source: Switchgrass digestor | place: USA: Dartmouth... | reverse complement strand
AAAGCTGGAAGAATACGCCCAAGCTATTGCCCGAGGGATTTTGGCCTATTTTGGATCAACTACCGGACTCCTTCCCAGCCTTTGCCTTCCGGCGAGCCGGTGGTGGAAAACGAAATCTACGATATGCAGGAGCTGTTGGAACAGCGCTACGGCTTTGGCCTGAGGCCCACCGGGCGGTTTGACGAAGCCACCAAAAAAGCCGCGGTGATTGCCCTGCAAATCGAGTTAAACGGCGCTTACGACGCTCAAATTCCGGTGGACGGCATTTTGGGCCCTCGCACGTTGAATGCTATTCGCCCCTTCCGTCAGGGAAGCAAGGGGGGATTGGTGGCTCTGCTGCAGGTGCTGCTCATCCTCAACGGCTACGACCCCGGCGAGGTGGACGGCAACTTCGGCCCAAAAACTTCCGCCGCTCTGCGGTTCTTCCAGAGAGATCATTTCCTCACTCCCGACGGCATTGCCGGCCCTAAAACCTTTGCCGCTTTGTTAGGCGCTTAAGCTACATACGGTTCCGGAGTGGTCCCTTACCGGCTCTTGTCCGCAACATTGTCACTTATGACAAAGAACACCGGGTATCCTCGCCGGCGGTTTCCGCAAAAATGGAAAAAATATAATTTGGCCTTGACAGGTCAAGGAGCCTTGTGCTATTCTAGCAACCAAACAACAAAGCAAACCGTTGAGTGGGAGTAAGTAAGCATCCTGCCGAAATCACAGAGAGCCGCATGTTGGTGGAATTGCGGTATGGAAGCGGATGCCGAATGGGCCCATGAGGGCGGGGCGAACGGTTTAAGAACCAAGTAGCTTCCGACGGGGACTCTGCCCGTTATCAGTTGAGAGCGCATGTTGGTGCGCGCGAACGAGTGGGCGACATCGCCAATTAGGGTGGTACCGCAGGAGTATTGCAACTCTTGTCCCTTAACCGGGGGCAAGGGTTTTTTGTTGTTTGCCCAGCCCCCAACCACAAAAGAGAAAGGGGTAATTGTGCAATGGCAAACAAAGAAGTTCCTTACAAAATTTATTTGACGGAAAGCGAAATGCCCCGCCAGTGGTACAACCTGCGGGCCGATATGAAGGAAAAGCCCGATCCCATGCTGAACCCTGCCACCGGCAAACCCATCACTTACGAGGAGTTGCGGCCCATTTTCTGCGACGAATGCGCCGCCCAGGAGATGGATTTCACCACTCCCTTTATCGACATTCCGGAGGAGATTCTCAACTTCTACCGGATGTATCGTCCTTCCCCCGTGGTGAGGGCTTACTGCCTCGAAAAGGCGTTGGGCACACCGGCTAAAATTTACTACAAGTACGAAGGCGCCAACACTTCCGGTTCCCACAAACTCAACTCGGCGGCGCCCCAGGTCTACTACGCCAAAAAACAGGGGCTGAAGGGACTTACCACCGAAACGGGCGCCGGCCAGTGGGGCACCGCCCTGTCCATGGCGGCGGCCTACTTTGATATTCCCCTGCAGGTATACATGGTCAAGGTATCTGCCGAACAAAAGCCCTATCGCAAGGCCATTATGGAAACTTTCGGGGCGCAGGTGATTCCTTCACCTTCTCCCACCACCGCCGTGGGCCGCAAAATCTTGGAGGAGGACCCCAACACCACCGGTTCCCTGGGCTGCGCCATTTCGGAGGCGGTGGAAGTGGCCGCCGGCACCGAAGGTTTCCGCTATGTGTTGGGCAGCGTGCTGGACCACGTGATTCTCCACCAGAGCATCGTCGGTTTGGAAGCCAAGGCGGCTTTGGAAAAATACGGCGAGTATCCCGACGTCATCATCGGCTGCGCGGGCGGCGGCTCTAACCTGGGCGGTTTGATCGCTCCCTTTATGCGGGATAAGCTGCTGGGCAAGGCATCCCCCCACTTCATCGCCGTGGAGCCCGCCAGCTGCCCCTCTCTGACTCGGGGCAGGTATGCCTACGACTTTGGGGACACCGGCTGCATCACCCCCCTGATGCGGATGTACACCCTGGGTTCCCACTTTATCCCTTCCCCCAACCACGCCGGCGGGCTTCGCTATCACGGCATGAGCCCCATCATCTCCAAGCTCTACCACGACGGCTATTTGGATGAGGCCAGAGCGGTGGAGCAGACCAAAGTCTTTGACGCCGCCAAATTGTTCATCAAATCGGAAGGCATCCTTCCAGCTCCCGAGTCGGCCCACGCCGTCAAGGTGGCCATTGACGAGGCTCTGCGCTGCAAAGAAACCGGAGAAGCCAAAACCATTCTCTTCGGCCTCACCGGTACCGGTTACTTTGACATGGCGGCTTATATCAAGCACAACAGCGGGGAAATGACCGACTATATCCCCACCGACGAAGACTTGGCAATCGGATTTTCCATGTTGCCCAAAATTCCGGGCATTCAGGAGTAACATTAGAAAAGGCAGCGGGCACAAAGATGCCGGCTGCCTTTTGCTATGCGTTCTTCATGGCGATCATTTCCAAGAGGTCCGCTACATGCTCGCAGGTGTCGCAACAGTCCTCAAATTTGTCCAGCAGTTCGCTCCAAACCAGAATGTTAACGGGGTCGGATTCTCCTTCGTACAACGAGCGCACCGCGTCGATGTAAATGGCGTCCCCCTTTTCCTCCATGATGTTGACATCCACAATGGCTTGATGGAGCACCGTGGATTTTTGGAAGTTGGGGAATTCCTTCATGGCGTGGAGCAGGGCTTTGCAGCAGTCCGCAATGACGTCGGCAAATTGGACGGCCACCGGATGCACTTCCTTGACGTTGTACATATACATGCGGATGAGAATGTCTTCGATTTTATCGGTGACGTTGTCCAGCTCGTTGGCCAGCCCCAGGATATCCTCCCGGTCGATGGGGGTGACGAATTCTTTGGCCAGACGCTTGAGTATCTCATGCTTGAGGACGTCTTCGGCGTGTTCGATTTCGTGCATTTCTTTGCGCTGCTGAATCATCCATTCGGGTTTATAATTTCGCAGGGCTTTCTGAAGGTATTCCGCCGCCCGGCAGGAGTATTCCATCATGGAGATAAAGTCGTTAAAATAAGCGTTTTTCTTTAAATTCTTCGCCATTTAATTATCCTCCTACGTTATAGAAAAGCCAAAAACAGCTTGGCCATAACAAATCCAATCAATCCGCAGCCGGGGAAGGTGAGTACCCAGGTAAGCATCATTTCGCCCACCACGCTCCAGTTGACACTGCGCAGTCGCCGCGCGGCTCCCACCCCCATAATGGCGGTGGTTTTGGTGTGGGTGGTGGAAACCGGAACGCCGGTCAGGGAGGAAATCAGCAGGCAGCCTGCTCCGGCCATGTCGGCGGCAAAGCCTTGATAGGTTTCCAGCTTGACCATGTCCATCCCCACAGCCTTGATGATGCGGTACCCTCCGATGGAGGTGCCCAGCCCCATGACCAGAGAGCACAACAGAATCAGCCAAAAAGGAATTTCAAAGGTGGTGACGTTGGCCTGCCCTTTGCTCAGAGCCATCCCCAACAGGAACACGCCCATGAATTTTTGCCCGTCCTGTGCGCCGTGCATAAAGGCCATGGCGGCCGCGCCGGTGATTTGGGCCTTTTGAAAGAAACCGATGGTTTTGCGCCGGTCCGCATGGCGAAACAGCGCTTCGATAAACTTTACGAACACATAGCCCATGGCAAAGCCCAAACCGGTGGAAAGTACCAGCCCGTACAGCACTTTGACCCATTCCGCGCCGTTTACGCCTTCCAGACTGTTGTGAATTGAGATGGCGGCGCCGGTAAGCCCCGCAATCAACGCATGGCTTTCGCTGGTGGGAATGCCAAAGTACCAGGCGGCGACGGCCCACAGCACAATGGCAACCATGGCGGCGCACAACGCCACCAACGCCTCGTGGGAATTGTCCCCAAAATCCACCATGTTGTAAATGGTTTCCGCCACCTTCTTGTTGAAGGTTGTCATCACCAGAATTCCTAAAAAATTAAACACGGCCGCCACCATAATTGCCGTTTTCGGGGCGATGGTGCGGGTGGAAACCGCCGTGGCAATAGCGTTGGGCGCGTCGGTCCAGCCGTTGACTAAAATGACAGCCAATGTCAGGAGGGTTGTGACCAGCAGCGCAGGAATCTGCATGACCTGTGCAACATAATCCAAAAAACTAATCATCACATATCCTTTCCCAGAAATTTTTTACCGTGTCCCGTTTTTGTTTTCAAGTCGTTCATGTGACTTGTAAAGGAATCTTTTCTTATCTTTCGCCAACCTTTCTTAAATACTAAAATTCATCATCGTATATATAGTAATTGGAAAACATTACATTTATTGCAAAGTTTATTAAAATATTAGTAATATTCAACGCCAATGATGCCGGGCCTTTGCAAAGACTACCGTCATCATTGGCGTTTATGTCATAATCTAGCGAATCAAAGAGAACATCAGAAAGATGGAGGACATTAAAGAGGAAACCAAAGACACCACCGTAATCTGGGTGTTGATGGAGGGACCGGCGGTATCCTTAAAGGGGTCTCCTACCGTGTCGCCAATCACCGCCGCTTTGTGAGCGTCGCTGCCTTTTCCGCCGTGCTGGCCGGCCTCGATGTACTTTTTGCTGTTATCCCACAGGCCGCCGGTGTTGGACATAAACAACGCCAGCAAAAGCCCGGAGATGATGTTGCCGGCCAGATAGCCTCCGATGGCGGTGACACCGCCGATAAACCCCACCACGATGGTGGCGAGAATGCTGGCAAGACCTGCGGGAATCAGCTCCTGAATGGAGCCGAGGGTGGCGATTTCGATGCACTTTTCGTACTCCGGCACCACGCCTTCCTTGCCTTCCCGCAATCCGGGGATGGTGTCAAACTGCCGGTGAATTTCCTCCACCATCCGCTGGGTGTTGCGGTCCACGCCCAAAATCAGCATGGCGCTGAAGACGGCGGGAATGGCGGCGCCCACCAGCATGCCGAAGAACACGGTGGGATTGACCAGGTCAAAGCCGCTTAAATATTTTTGCCCGACTTCCACCAGGTTGAGGGTAACGGCCGCTTCGTTTACTTCGCTGATAAAGGCGCCCAGCAGGGAGATCACCGTCAGCCCGGCGGCGCCGATGGCAAAGCCTTTGGTAATGGCCTTTACCGTATTGCCGGCGGAATCCAGGGTGTCGGTGATTTCCAGTACTTGGTCTCCCAATCCGCCCATTTCCGCAAGGCCGCGGGCGTTGTCCACTATGGGGCCGTAGGCGTCGTTGGAGATAATCATGCCCACAATGGACAGCATGCCCACCGCCGCCATGGAAATGCCGAACAGGGCGTATCCGTCTCCAAGAGGATCGCAGAGCTTATAGCTGATCAGCGCCGAGAGGCCAATGCCCACCAGGGCGGGCAGCACCGACACAAACCCATACGCCACACCGGAGAGAACGGTGAGAGCCGGCCCTTTTTCGCTGGCCTTGGCGGTTCTCTGCACCGGCAGCCTGCGGTCGTCGGTGAAGTAGTCGGTGGCGATGCCGATGATGACTCCCACCAGAAGGCCCACCGCGGAAGCGCCCCAAATGCGCCATTCAAAGCCAAAGGCAACGGTGGCCAGCGCCGTCAGAACGGCATAGATGCCGGTGGTCACGTAGGTGCTGGAGTTTAAGGCAAAGGTGGGGTTGTCGTTTTTCCCCATGCGGGCGGTGGCGACTCCGATGATGGAGGCCAGCAGGCCGATGGCGGCGTAACTGAACACCATGGCTACGTTGACGGTGCCGCCGACTGCTTTGTCGATGGCGGCGGCCATGACCAGAGCGGCAGCCATACTGGCGACGTTGGAGTCGAACAGGTCGGCGCCCATTCCCGCCACGTCGCCGACGTTGTCTCCCACGTTGTCGGCAATGACGGCGGGATTGCGCGGGTCGTCCTCGGGAATGCCCAGTTCCACCTTGCCGGTGAGGTCCGCCGCGATGTCGGCGGTTTTGGTGAAGATACCGCCGCCCGCCTTGGCAAACAGCGCCAGACTGGAAGCGCCAAAGGAAAACCCCAGCAACGTGGAGGTGTCACCGGTCAACCAGAAAATCAAAGTCACGCCCAGCAGAGAGGAGCCCACCACAGCCATTCCCATGACTGCGCCGCCCCGAAAACCGGACAAAAAGGATTGGCGAATCCCTTTTTGAGCGGCTTCTGCCGTCTTTGCGTTGGCAAGGGTGGCCACCTCGATGCCAATCTTTCCCGCCAGCGCCGAAAATGCGGTTCCAACTATGTAGGCTATGGCCATCATCAAATTGGCAGGGAAGGAACCTTTCCAAATCGGCGACGGCAAAAACAGCAGAATGAGAACCGCCACGACTCCTGCAAATTTGGCAAGAACCCGGTATTCTCTTTTGAGGAAAGCGGCGGCGCCGCGGCGAATGTAACCGCTCACTTCCTGAATTCGCCGATTCTCGGATGGTTGTTTGTTGACCCAGCCATACAGCCAGCCTGCACAAACAAAAGCCAATACCGCAATGACCGTGGACGACAGTAGAAAAACATTCAAGCCCACCATCATCATTACCCCTTCCAATGTAAACTAGTCGCTTTTGCTCGCCGGAAATGTTTTGATCCGCCTCCTTTTCCGGTTTGCAGAACAGGTGAAATCCGATTGCTGAAAGGTCTGATTATTTTTAGTTATCCAATATTTAGTATTTGTATGCAATTTCATTATCTCAAAAAATACATAAAAAAGCTGCAAAAAATTCGTCCAAGATGACTGGAGCAATTCTTTGCAGCTTTTCATCATGGGAGATTGGGTTCCTTATCATTTTCCGGCTCGTCGCTGTCGATCATGCGGTATCCCACGCCGATTTCGGTGAGGATGAACCGGGGGTCGGCGGAGTTGCTTTCAATTTTGCGCCGCAGATTGGCCATGTTTACCCGCAGGGTGCGCTTGTCCCCCACATAAGGCCCCCACAATTCCTTGCAGATGGCGGAATAGGTGACCACTTTGCCGGCGTTGCGCGCCAAAAAGGCCAGCATTTTGTACTCGGCGGGGGTCAGGTGCACCTCCTGCCCGTCCACCGTGACAATCCGCTTGTCGTAGTCGATGATCAGGCTGCCGTTTTGGAAGGACAGGCGCATCTGATTTTGATCCGCCTTCCATATGGGATGCTTGCGCAGCGCGTTGCGGATCCTGGCCATTAAAATGGCGTTGTTAAATGGCTTGGTGATGTAATCGTCGGCACCGTTGTCCAAAGCCTGGACGATATCTTCGTCCCGCTGGCGGGCGGACAGCACCACAATGGGGACGGAACTCCATCGGCGAATGCTGGCCAACACCTCCATGCCGTCGATGTCGGGCAAACCCAAATCCAGCAGCACCAAATCGGGACAGTGGGAGGCCGCCAGGGAAGTAGCCTCCTTGCCGGTGTAAGCTGGAATGGGGCGATACCCCATGGTTTTGAGCTTGGCCATCAGAATGTTGCTGATGACCGTTTCGTCTTCCACCACTAAAATAACCGCTTTGTTATCCATCGGCTTCCTCCTTCGCGGTTGTCAAAGGCAGGCCAAAAAGGAAGCGGGCGCCGCCCTTTGGCATATTATACGCCTCAATCCAGCCTCCGTGCGCTTCCACAATGGCCTTGCACAGGGAAAGCCCAATTCCCAACCCCCGGAAGGAGTCCTCCCGCTTCTTGGAAGGGGTATACTGGGCGTCAAACAAGTGGGGTAGCCGGCCGGCAGGAATGCCGGGGCCGTTGTCGGTGACCGAAAACAGAGCCATGCCGTCTTTGGAGGACATCTCCACCTCGATTTGGGTGCGGCTGCCTCCTCCGTGACGGTAGGCGTTTTCGAAAAGATTGTTGAGCACCTGGGTGATGAGGATGGGGTCCATGGGGACCAGCAACACCTCGTCGGGGGCGACAATGTGAATTTGCACTTTGGGATAGCGACGTCGGAACTGGGCTGCCGCATTTCCCACCACCTCTTCCGCCACCTCTTCGTTTTTTTGAATTTTCATATTCTTGTGAATCTTGGTGACGGAAAGGACGTTTTCCACCATGCTCAGCAGCCATTGGGAGTCGGAGTGAATCCCCTCCACCAACTCTATTTGGGTGGAAACCGGCAACTCCTCTCGATTTTCCAAAAAGGTGGCGCTGGCTCCAATGATGCTGGTAAGGGGGGTGCGCAGGTCGTGGGAAATGCCCCGCAAAAAGCTGTTGCGGGCTTTTTCGGTTTCCGCCATCACCATCGCCTGCTGCTTGTGAACGGCGAGGGAATGAACCCGAAGGGCTTGGGCGGTTTGTTCCACCATCAGGTTTAAAAATGCCTGTTTGGAGGGAGGAATATCGCCGGAAAGTCGCGAAATGCCAAACACGCCGTAGACGGTCTCCTGCGCGATGATGGGAAAATAAAAGGCAACCGCGTCGGTTTGCGGCTGTTTCTTCTGGGCGGCCAGGATGGCGTTGTGCCAACCGGCTTTGGAAATAAAATAGTCGGAGGTAATGTCCCCTTCGGCCTGGCGAAAGTAACAGCTGGGGTGCTCGGCGTCGTCCAACGAGGTATACAGGGCGATGGAGCGGCGTAGGTCTTCTTTCAAATAATCCATGGCATACCGGGCGATGGAAGCTTCGTCCCGGCATGCCAGCAGCTTTCGGTTGATGTCGTAAAGCATTTCGGCCCGCTGCTCTTGGTAGCGGGCGCGCTTGGTTTGTTTTTTCATGCGGGCGGTGAGGGTGCTGGTGGCCAGCGTCACCAACAGCATAATGGCCAAAGTGACCGGAAAGCCCTTGACAAAGCTAAAACCGAAACGGGGGGGCGTGACCAGATAATCGTAAAGAAATACGCCGGAAAGGGCTGCAACCAAACCGTAAAGGTATCCGTCGGTGAAGGCGGCAACCATAAACACCGCCAGTACCATCACCACATTGACGTTTTGCTCGCCATGCTCGATGCGGTACAGTATCCGACACAACAGAGAGGCAAACAGCAAAATGAAAACGGTAGTCAAGCTGTGGAATAATACCCGCTTTTTATCGGTGGGTGGGGCGCAATATCGCCGAATTCCCCTTTTCAGTTTGGTTTGGAAGAATGTTCTCTTATTGCTGGTTGGTGGAACCCCAATGATTTGACTTTTCAATGTTGTTCTCCTGTTGCCGTCATCAACTCAAAGAACGCGATGTAATTTTTTAAAACCGGGTGTATCCGTCATAGCCGACCATGGCTTCCAGCTTGTGCCCTGCCTGGCACAACACACACTGGGACGGCCGGTACACCTGATAGCCTTGAATGTCCTGGCTGTTGAACAGCGCGTGGATTTCGTATCCGGACACCTTCGGGGCGGCGGTGAAGATGGCGGAAATCCCCACCAATTTGCCGTTGTAATACTTTAAGCAGTCCAAGGTCCGGTCGACGGTCATTCCGCTGGCGGCGGACGCCACCAGAAGGATGATGTGCTTGTTGTCGATAAACCGTTCGGTGCTTTGCTGAAAAATCAACTGCCCGTTGACATTGATGCGGGGTGTCAGAACATGGATATCCCGCTCGCTGTTGACAATCATGCCGTTTTCGATGAGCTCTTCCGCCAGATAAGCGCCGATGACATCCATTTCCTCCATGCAGACGATGGTTTCCACCAAATGGTTGGAAAGGTAGGGAACCGCCATTTCCCGCGCCACATCCCGCGCAATCAGGGCATTGAATTTTAGGCGGCTCATGTCCAGATAGTGGGTGAGGTGGGAAGTGCTGTTGGTAAAATGCCCGGGGATAACGTCCATGGTGATGAGTTTGTTCTTGGGGGATGTTACCGTAAACGCTCGATAATCCATCTCTTTGATTCCTCCAGCTTGATACGCCTTTTATTCTACCGAAAGTCATATAAAATTGCCGTAAAGATTCAAAGCTGAAGACTGCAAGTATATCATATCCCCGTATTGGATTCCCGTCAAGCAACGTGGCGTGAACCTCGCGGTGCGATGCGCTTTACGACTGCCTGGAGTTTTTCCTTTCTTCTCCCCAAACCACCACTCTGGATTTCCCCTTTCCCTTGGCCTGGTAGAGAGCCTCGTCCGCTTTTTTAAAAAGCGCATCGTATGGTTCCGGGCCGGTCACCAGGGCGATGCCAATGCTCAGGGAAACGTTGACCCTGCCGTAGGTGGTTGCAATTTTTCCAATCTGGTTGTTTAAGTGCATGCATTTTTCCCGTACAAAATCTACCGATGGGACGTCCTTAAGATACACGCTGAATTCATCCCCGCCGATTCGGCCCAGGATGTCGGTGTTCCGAAACGTTTGCCGCAAACGGGTCGCAATCTCCTCCAACACCTGATTGCCGACAAAATGCCCTTCGGTGTCGTTGATTCCTTTAAAGCTGTCGCAATCCATCAAAATAAAAGCGTCAAGGGCATGCGGGTTCTTTTTCTGAATCCGTTCCGCGATTAAATCCCTGGTGGTGGTGGCGTTGTACAGCCCTGTTAATCCGTCGGTTTGGGCTTTCACCAACAGTGCTTCTTTTTCCAGCACCTCCTCGCTGACATCCACCAGTTTTCCAATGATGTAATCGGTGTTTCCGCGACGGTTATAGATGTGGGTGTTGATGGCTTTGAAGTACCCGGTCTGACCGTCGGGAAGATGCAGCTGGATAATATGGTTGGACCAGTCGGTTTTTTGGTCTAACAAAGCCTGTTTGAGAAGATTGGTCACCTGGGCGATGCTTTCCGGCGTGGAAAACAAATTTCGAAAATGGTCGGCAAGCGTTAATTTCTGATTTCTGACATGGTACTCGAAGATATACTCGTTGGATATTTGCGAAAGCACCTCATACTTTTTGTTTTGCTCTTTTAGCTGTCTGCTGACACGGACATTATTGATGATGACTACCACCAAAATAATGACCACAAGGGTTGCGACCAGTATGATTTCGTGAATGTAAACATACAAATCCGCCATGGAAGCGGCAAGCGGTTGCTTGATTTCAGATGGGATGAATAGATTTATAGCCTGCATTTGATGGCCGACCATCGGCCCCAAAGCCTTGTTGACCATGGCAAGGAATACGGCGCCCCTGCCAACATTGCAGGATTTCCGTCCAAGAGGAGAAAGAGTCTGTCCGATATCATCTGCTTCTCTTTTTTCCAGCGCGCTGAAGAAAACGTGGTTTGTGTCACACAGAAACACATTTTCTTTGGCCATTCCGTTGTTTTGTGGTTTGAGGGAGAGAACGGATGAAGCGGTTGAAACACCGTGAGCGGCGGTAAAATGCTCAGCCCGTTTTTGAACAACCTGTTGTTCCGGCAAAACAGACGCCTTCAGAATGGCGACCGTCACCGCCAGCGTCAAAATGGCAAGGATAAATATTTTTGGCTTTATCTTAGTTTCATCGTTCATTATTTCCACCTTATTTGGGAGCTCCTATCGTGGTTTCATATCCGGAGAGGAACTGAATGGCCGCTTCTTTGGAAAGGGGCCTTTGAATCAAGTATCCTTGCGCTTTATCGCAACCCCACTTTTTCAGGTAATGCAGCTGTCTTTGCACTTCTACGCCCTCGGCCACCACCCGATGCCCTAATTTGTGGGCCATGGAGATAATGTCGCTGATGATGGCCCTTTCGGGATTGGTGTGCATGAGTTTGTCCATAAAGTACTTGTCGATTTTCAAAAGGTCCACATACAGTTCCTGTTCACGGGCAAGAGAAGAGTAGCCTGTGCCAAAATCGTCGATGGCCACCTGAATTCCCGCTTTTCTCAACTGGGTAATCACATTGTTGACTTCTTTGTAATTGTCGGAAAAGATGGATTCGGTCAGTTCAATGACGATATTCTTGGGGTTTACCTGCATTTGGTCAATCATGGCAAATAAATTTTTGACGAAATCACTTCGCATGAGCTGTATGGCCGAAACGTTGATGCTGACGGAAATGGCGGGGTGGCCCAGCGTTTCCAGATCTTTAAGGAACTGCAACGCCTGCCGGAGAATTTTTTGCCCGATGGGAATGATGAGCTTAGTTTCTTCCGCCAGGGGAATAAACTCCAGCGGGGGGACAAAACCCAGTGTGGAGCTGCTTAACCGGCATAACGCTTCAAAGCCGTAGATCTGATTGGATTCCAGGTCCAAAATCGGCTGATATTGCAGGAATAAGCCGCCGTCGTTGCTATCATCCACGATATGGGCAAGTTCTCGCTTGATTTCATCCTCCCGCACCAACTGCAGCTCCACGTCCATGTCGTAAAAACAGGGCACAAAACCGGAGGCATACTTTTGAATGGATTTTTCCGACGCAATCAGCAGTTTTTTGAAAAGCTGGTCCGGGTTCTGGTCTTGATGGCGGTGAATTTCCAGAATGCCAATGCCGCCGCCAATCCGTTCCGTCTTGAGAAACGATTCCAAAGTCCGGGAGAGAATGGCGCAGAAGGCAAGCAGCTGGGCTTTATCTTCATACGTTTTCAAATAGAAAACAAAGCGGTCCCAATAGGTGTAAAACAGCATGCACTGCTCCGAACAGAATTGTTGCAGCAGATTGGCCGCGTTTTGCATCAGTTTCTCGGTGTAATGAAAGCCGTAGGTTTTGGTCAACGTCTGAATGGTGCTCAAATTGATGCCGATGAGAGCGCGTGGTTCGGAGGTGTTTTCCTCGGCGTCCTTTATCAGAAGGTTTTCCAAAAAGCGCCCGTTATATAACCCCGTCAGGGGATCGTGTTCGTTGATGTATCTTAAATCGTTCTCCATTTTTTTGCGGTCGGAGATGTCGAGGATAATGCCTTCCAGAGCTTCCACTTCGCCCTGGCTGTTGAAGATTCCCTGTCCCAGCTCCAGAACCCATTTCTTTTCATTGTTGGCGGTTATGATTTCGTATTCCGCCCGGAAAGGAGCGCCCGTCGCCAGGTTTTCCATCCATTTGTTCCGCAGGTACGCGCGGTATTCCGGCGAGATGATGCTTTCAAAGGAGCGTTCCCGATTATGCAGAAGGCTTTCGGGAGGGTATCCGGTTAAACCGAGACAGCCGGCGGAAACAAACAGCATGGTCCACTGGCCGTCATACTTGCACCGATAGGCCAGTCCGGGCAGGTGGGAAATAAGTACCGATTTGCTGCGTTCGCTTTCCGCCAGCGCCTCGGCGGTTTTCTTGCGGGACGTGATATCTTCCACCAAAAAGAGATACAAAGATTCCTTGTTGGGCAGACCGACGAGAGGGGTGATTTTCACATTGGCCCAGACACTGGATCCGTCCGGCCTTAACAGACGCTTTTCCGTCGAATAACTTGCCACGACGCCCTGTTTTAACTGTTCCTCCCACTCCCAATTGGCCTGCTGATTATCGGGGTGGGTGATTTCCAGCCATGTCATTCCTTCCAATTCGCTTTGAGTGCGCCCAAGCACTTGTTCAAACATGGGGTTGATGCTCTCATACCCCAATTCGGACTGGGAGATGAAGCGATTGTCCTTAATGACCGCAATTCCAATGGGCGCCTGGGAAAACATGTTGCGGTACAGGGCTTCCTGATAGGAAATTTTCTTGTTGAGGTTTTTTAAAGCGGAATTTTGAATGGCGATGAAACTACACGCAAACCAGAGGATGAGGACACCGGTCACGATTAAAACATCCGGAATCATCTGGGCTCGCAGGTCGGACTTCCAATCCTCAATCGCAATATCCATGCCGAACACGCAAAGAATGTGGTGGTCGGTGGGGTCTTTTACCGGCACCAAAGCGCTCACCCAGGTGCCCCAATGGTCGGTGACCTGTTTGGCCAACACCGTCTTGCCCGTGCGAAAAGGCTGACGGTAAATATCGTCGGCGGCTTCGTAAATTTGTCCCGGCTGCACGTGGTCCGGCGAATCATCCGGTTCCGAATCCAATAAAAAAACCAGCTGACCATCTCGTTCATCATATAAATAGGCAAAGTGTATCGAGTCGTTGGATTGTACGAGGCGGATCAGACTGTTTCGTGCTGTAAGATATTCCGGTTTTTCCAAATCGTCCATTGTTCCCGACAGCGCAGCCACATGTTCGGGGTGAAAGAGACTTTCCAGCGATTGTGCCAGATTTACAATTTCATGGGAGGCATCCGATACGTATCGATTCCAGGTAAAACGCAAATAGAGGCCACCTAACAGAATCACCATCAATGTCGAAACACCGAACAGAATCAAACCATGTTTAAACTGTGACCCACCTGCGGCAAAGTATTTTGGCAGGCCGATTGTTCGGATGATCTTGTTCAGTAATGTCATGGCAGGCTCCTCCTTAGTCGCTAACCTTCTTTCTCTTTAAACTTCTCACCACAAGTGTTTTCTGGTGCCTCTTTCGACTATAGCCGTGCCTGTGGCAATCCACATGGATTATCGAAAGTAAGTTATCTTTATCTACCATGTTGGATAAATTTATTATATTTTACAAGATATATAAAGTCAACCAAACAAAGGAGATGAAAATGATGCATAATAAAAAATATCCCCGGTGTGGCTACCAGGGATATTTTTTATTGTCTAGTAAAACCACTCGCTAGGCGAGTGGTTCAAAAGAGGCTTTTGCCGAT
>ENA-UPSB01002958-UPSB01002958.1-bioreactor-metagenome-genome-assembly--contig:-NODE-2958-length-14465-cov-96.382929_pt1 | contig 14465 bp, 12 predicted proteins | sample MGYA00238182_ERZ773286 | MGnify/ENA primary metagenome ERZ773286 (study PRJEB29026, sample SAMN07631240) | bioreactor metagenome | isolation source: Switchgrass digestor | place: USA: Dartmouth... | reverse complement strand
CAGCTGAGGATTGATTATCCGGAGGCTTCGCTGAAGGAGCTTGGTGCGATGCTGTCGCCGCCAATCGGCAAATCGGGTGTAAACCATAGATTGCGTAAATTAAGCATGATAGCTGATCAATTGCGGGAGCATAAGGAGGAAGATATTAATGATAACTAAGGAAATGGTAATAAGAATCCCTGACGGTTTGGATGCCAGACCTGTCGCCCTGCTGGTACAGGTGGCAAGCCAGTATGAAAGCAGCATATATGTTGAAAGCAAGAACAAGCGTGTAAACGCAAAGAGCATCATGGGGATGATGAGCATGGGTATTGCATCCGGGGAAACTGTAACAGTAACAGCAGACGGTCCTGATGAGGAAGCGGCTATAGAAAACATCGAGAAATATCTCAGCAGCAAATAATAGTGTAAGAGGGTTTAGGGACACAGTGGTTGACTGTGTCTTTTTATTCTTCAAAATATCAGCCCATCAGGCAGAATTAATATTTTTGTCAAGAAATATATCCAAGGATGTGTTATACTGGATTTATAAATTATCCTTGATATGAATGGGAGATAAGTATGAATAACAAAAAAAGAGATCATAAAAGGAAGAACAAAAAAATACGTGTACTACTGGGCATATTGCTTGTAGAACTTGTTATTCTTACGATTATATTTGGCTCCTACAGTATTTATGTGTATTTACAAAAAGGCGGGAGCGTTCCGGGCCTTCAAACTGATCTAAAGGACGAGAGTTCAAAAAAAATGTCCCAGAAGGAGCTTGAGATAAAGCAGGAGCAGGAAAGACTGCAAAAGGAATATGAGGAAATGAAGCAGCTGGTTGCAGAGGCTGATTTGCTGGCTCTGGGACATGATTATGACGGAGCGATAGAATTGATTAAAGGCTTTAAGGGCTCGGCCGGAGGCTATGAGCTGTATACCTATCTGCTGGAGACCGTAAAACGTCTTGAAAAGGAAAAATCCTCCCTGGTAGCCTTTGGAGGAGAATATGCCTCCGTATTTGAAATCAGTCATTTATACTTTAATCCACTGATTGCAGATGTGAACAAAGCCTTTGACGGCGACGGCGATTCAAAGAGCTATAATATGTATAACATAACTGTGAATGAATTTAAGGCAATATTGCAGGCTTTGTACGATCAGGGCTATGTCCTTATCAGGCTGTCCGATATAGCAACGGTGCAGGTGAATGAGGATGGAACAAGTAAATATGTCCCGGCAAAAATATATCTTAGGAAGGGCAAAAAGCCCATCATTATATCGGAGAATGATCTAAGCTATCATAAATATATGCTGGATGACGGCTTTGCATCAAGGCTGGTTCTGGATGAGGAGGGCAACGTACTCTGCCAGATGCAGCAGCCTGACGGAAGTGTAGTTACAGGAGCATATGATATAATTCCAATTATTAATGATTTTGTAAAGGAGCATCCGGATTTCTCCTATAAGGGGGCTAAAGGGGTGCTTACCCTGACAGGCTATGACGGGATCTTTGGTTACAGAACTAACGATCCTGATTCGCCTTCATATGAGGAGGATAAGGAGGCTGTAAGGCAAATTGCCCAGGCCCTGAGGGAGAACGGCTGGGAGCTTGCCTGCCATAGCTGGGGCTATAAGGATATGAAGGCGGCGGATTTGGAGCTGTTAAAGAAGGATACGCAAAGATGGCTGGAGGAGGTAGGCAGCCTGGTTGGGCCTACCGACATATATGCCTTCCCCTTTGGCAATGATATTGAGTCAGCTTCAGGCACCTATAAAAGTGAGAAATACAGATTTTTAAAAAGCAGTGGCTTTAACTATTTCCTGGGTGTATATAAGGAGCCCTGGCTCCACGTAAAGAACAATTATGTCAGGATGACCCGCAGACCGGTGGACGGTCAGGCCCTGCTGGAGTTTCCGGAAAGGCTGGCTGATTTGTTTGATGTTGAGGAAATCATAGATTCACGCCGTCCTGCTAAGGACTGGTAGCATGATCGGGAAGGAGGATACAGGGAGGATATGAATTTTACACATCTGCATGTTCATACCGAGTACAGCCTTTTGGATGGCTCGGGAAAGATTAAGGAAATGGTTCGTCAGGCCAAGGCACTCGGGATGGACAGCCTTGCAATAACCGATCATGGAGTTATGTATGGTGTTATTGATTTTTACAAGGCCTGTATAGCTGAGGACATCAGACCGATTATCGGCTGTGAGATTTATGTAGCCCCCAATTCCAGGTTTGACAGAGAGCCGGGAGCCTCAGATGAGCGATATTATCATCTGGTTTTGCTGGCTGAGAATAATATCGGCTACCAAAATTTGATGAAAATTGTATCCATAGGCTTTACAGAAGGCTATTATTATAAGCCCAGGGTGGATTATGAAATACTGGAAAAATACCATGAAGGCATAATAGCCTTAAGCGCCTGCCTGGGTGGTGAGGTGGCCAGCAATCTGCTGAAGGGCTTTTATGAGGAGGCCAAAAAGGCAGCCCTGAGAATGAAGGATATTTTTGGAGAAAACAATTTCTTCCTTGAGCTGCAGGATCATGGCCTGCAGGAGCAGAAGGCGGTTAATCAGGGCCTGATGAGACTGTCACAGGATACAGGGATAAGGCTAATTGCCACCAATGATGTCCATTATACCTTTGCGGAGGACATGGAATCCCATGATATTCTGCTTTGTATACAAACCCAGAAGAAGGTGCATGATGATGACAGGATGCGCTACGTGGGCGGCCAGTATTACCTGAAGTCACCTGAGGAAATGCATCAGATCTTTCCATATGCAAAGGATGCTTTGGAACGTACCCATGAGATTGCCCAGCGCTGTGATGTGAAAATCACCTTTGGGGAGTACAAGCTGCCGGTATATCCTGTTCCTGATGGCCTAAAGGCTTATGATTATCTATATAAGCTATGCCTTGACGGACTGCATAAAAGGTACAGTACGGTTACAGCAGAGCTTGAGGACAGGCTCCGTTTTGAGCTTGAGACTATAGACAGCATGGGCTTTGTTGATTACTTTTTGATAGTCTGGGACTTTATCAAATATGCCAAGGACAATAATATAGCAGTTGGACCGGGACGGGGCAGCGCAGCCGGTTCACTGGTTTCATATGTGCTTGAAATAACCGATATAGATCCCTTAAAATATAACCTGCTCTTTGAGCGCTTCCTTAATCCGGAGCGTATAACCATGCCGGATATCGATATAGATTTTTCTCCGGAGCGAAGGCAGGAGGTTATTAACTATGTAACGGAAAAGTACGGTAAGGATAAGGTTGTGCAGATTATAACCTTTGGAACCATGGCCGCCAGGGCGGTTATCCGTGATGTGGGAAGGGCCCTTGATCTTCCCTATGCCCAGGTGGATATGGTAGCAAAAATGATTCCGATGGAATTAGGAATTACGATTGATAAGGCATTAAGCAGCAATAAGGATTTAAAGGAGCTGTACGATACAAATCCGGATATTAAGTACCTGATTGATATGTCCAGAAGGCTTGAGGGGCTACCCAGGCATACGTCGGTTCATGCTGCAGGCGTGGTGATCGGCAGTGACAGCATGGACAGGTTTGTCCCCTTGTCCAGATCCTCCGATGATATTATCACCACCCAGTTTACCAAGGACACAATTGAGGAGCTGGGCCTGCTGAAGATGGACTTTTTAGGCCTTAGAAACCTGTCGGTGATACAAAATGCTGTGGCTCTGGTGAATAAATACCGGAATGAGGGAGACCGGCTGAATATTAATAATATAGATTACAATGATCCCAAGGTATATGAGCTTATTTCGTCAGGTAAAACAGAAGGTGTATTCCAGCTGGAAAGCTCGGGTATGAAAAGCTTTATGAAGGAATTAAAGCCCAAAAGCCTTGAGGACATTATAGCAGGAATAGCCCTATACAGACCCGGCCCTATGGATTTTATACCAAAATATATTGAAGGAAAAAACAACAGCGAGAAAATAAGCTATGAATGCCCGCAGCTGGAGCCTATACTGGCTCCTACCTATGGCTGTATAGTCTACCAGGAGCAGGTTATGCAGATAGTGCGTGATCTTGCAGGATACAGTTATGGCAGAAGCGACCTTGTCCGCCGGGCAATGGCCAAAAAGAAGGAATCCGTAATGATAAAGGAAAGAAACAACTTTGTCTACGGCAATCCCGAGGAGGGTATACCGGGCTGTGTAAGCAGGGGGGTTCCTGAGGATGTGGCAAACCATATATTTGATGAAATGATGGACTTTGCCAATTATGCCTTCAACAAGTCACATGCGGCGGCTTATGCTGTGGTGTCCTATCAGACAGCCTATCTTAAGGCATATTACCCTTTGGAGTTTATGGCGGCTTTGATGACCTCGGTTATTGACAATCCCGGCAAGGTGGCTGAATATATATATAACTGCCGTCAGATGGACATTAAGATACTTCCTCCTGATATAAACGAGGGTGAGGCTGATTTTACAGTTAAGGACGGGGCAATCCGTTATGCCCTGTCGGCAATCAAGGGAGTCGGCAGGCCTGTTATTGAGGCAATTGTTGCTGAAAGACAGGAGAGGGGACCCTTTAAGAGTATCAAGGATTTTGCCCAGAGACTTTCCGGAAAGGAAGTTAATAAAAGAACTGTTGAGAGCTTCATAAAAGCAGGAGTGTTTGGCAGCCTGCATTCAAACCGCAGGCAACTGATGCTAAGCTACATACAAATCCTTGATCAGGTTGCCGAGGAAAAGAAAAAGTCTCTTACCGGCCAGATGTCCCTCTTTGATTTGATGATGACGGAGGGGGAGAAGCTGGAGGATAAGCTGGAGCTGCCTGAGGTGGAGGAATACTCTGACGAACAGCTTTTAGCCTTTGAAAAAGAGGTTTTGGGCATCTATGTCAGCGGACATCCGCTGGATTCCTATATGGATTGCATCAGGCGAAACGTAACCTGCTATTGCAGGGATTTTCAGATTGATGAGGAGAGCAAAAAACCAAAGGTTGAGGACGGAAGTGCCCAAACCATAGCCGGAATGATAACATCCAAAACAGTTAAAGCCACCAAGAATAACAATATGATGGCTTTTATAACGGTGGAGGATATGTTTGGGGCTGTTGAGGTAATAATATTTCCAAATGATTATGAAAAATACAAGACCATATTGGGAGCTGATCAGAAAATCTTTGTAAGGGGCAAGGTAAGCATAGAAGAGGAAAAGGATGCAAAGCTGATTTGCCAGGAGATAATCACGTTTGATAGCCTTCCCAGGGAGCTGTGGATAAAATACAGCGATATAGCCTCCTTTGTAGGGGATGAGCAAAGATTGTATTCACTGCTGAATCTTCATGACGGCAACGATTCGGTGATTATCTACTGTGAAAAGGAAAAATGCATTAAAAGGCTTCCAAAAAGCAGGAGTGTCAAGGCCTGCAGGGAACTTATGGAGCAGCTGATTTCGGTATATGGTAAAGAAAATGTTCGGATTAAAGAAATCGGTATTGAAAAGTTTCGAAAAATAGATTAAAATGCATAAGAAATTTTTATTTACTTATATATGTAAAGGCAGTACGGAGGTAAAGTAATATATGGAAAGAAAGGTAAAGACGATTGGAGTGCTGACCAGCGGCGGAGATGCACCCGGAATGAATGCTGCAATCCGAGCGGTTGTTCGTACAGGTTTGTCAGCAGGCTTGCGTGTAAAGGGTATTTTGCGTGGATATAACGGATTGCTGGAAGAAGACATTATTGATATGGATTCCAAGAGCGTGTCTGAAATCATACAGAGAGGCGGCACCATTCTGTATACTGCGCGATGCCTGGAAATGATGAAGGAGGAATATCAGGACAAAGCGGCCGAGATTTGCAGAAAGCACAGTATTGACGGTCTGGTGGTAATAGGAGGTGATGGCTCCTTCCGTGGAGCACAAACACTGGCAAAAAGAGGCATTAATGTAGTAGGAATTCCGGGTACCATAGATCTTGACATAGCCTGCACCGATTACACTATAGGCTTTGATACGGCGGTAAATACGGCTATGGAGACGATCGACAGGATCAGGGATACATCCACCTCCCACGAAAGATGCAGCGTTATCGAGGTTATGGGAAGACATGCGGGCTATATAGCCTTATGGTGCGGAATAGCCAATGGAGCAGAGGAGATTCTTATCTCCGAGCGTTACGACTATGATGAGCAGAGAATCATCAACAATATTATAGAGAAGCGTAAGATAGGAAAGAAGCATTACATTATTGTAAATGCCGAGGGTGTCGGTGATTCCAACGGTATGGCCAAGAGAATTGAAGCGGCTACCGGAATGGAGACCAGAGCTACTATTATTGGACATGCGCAGAGAGGTGGCAGCCCGACAGCCAGAGACAGGCTCTATGCATCCATGATGGGAGCAAAGGCGGTTGATTTGCTGCTGGCTGGAGCAACACAGCGGATAGTTGCCTACAAAAACGGAAAGTTTGTGGATTATGATATTGAGGAAGCGTTGTCAATGACAAAGGATGTGGATCAGTACATGTATGAGCTGGCCTACAGACTGGCAAGATAAGGCAGATAGTCGTTTGGCCCGTTTAAAGCGGAGAGCCGGACGACTTTTTTTTAGCAATCAATCCGGTAATCGATTGACTGCTTTAGGCAGGCAATCGGTTTTGACAAGGCTGGTTGCAGCTGCTTTGAGTGTTTTGCATACGATACTCTATTTGAACTAAGAGTATAAAATATAAAGATTATAATTTTATTTTTTTCAACAAAAATATAATCAAATGGAACTAAAATTTCTTAGACAGCGTCTAATTGTTGAAAGAAAGGAAAATATGTTTATATGTTTGATTAGGCTTTGCATCCATTTTATCATTTACATCAACTGTCAGGACATGTATACTAGAATAAGTAATTAAAATTGACAATTCTGTAAGGAAGCGGACAGTTGATAAAATAAGATCATTATAGGGGGATAATAGGATGCAAAAGGATGTGCCAAATGAAGGCCTGGAAAAAACTCCTGCTTATGATATAGAGACTCTTATCCGGCAATATGGCAATGATGTGCTCAGAACCGCCTACATGTATGTTAAGGATATTCATTCCGCAGAGGACATTTTCCAGGATGTATTTATCAAGGTTAATCAAAAGCTTTCTACATTTGAAGGAAATTCCAGCATAAAGACATGGATTATAAGGATTACTATAAATACATGCAAGGACTATCTGAAAAGTGCATGGAGCAGAAAAGTAGTACCCATGATGGAGTATCAGGAGGACTCTATAGTAAGTGAAACTGATTTTGATGATGTCGAAAAACAGGATACGAAGGAATTGATTATGAAGGAGGTTCTTTCCCTGCCATCAAAATATAAGGATATAGTACTTTGTGTTTATTATCAGCAAATGTCGTTAACAGAAGCGGCCAATGTGCTCAATATTGCTGAAGGTACAGCCAAAAGCCGGCTGTCGAGAGCTAGAAAAAGGCTTAAGGAAGCATTGGAAGGGAGGATTTCAGATGAACTATAATAAAAATGAAGCAGATGACCTGAAAATAAAAGCGCATCTGGACGCTTCTCTTGATTTAAAAGGAATAAGTGTATCAGAGGATTTGATTAACAGGACCTTGGCGGCTATTAAGGCAAATTCAGCTGAGGCTGAAATAAGCGGGGATATAGATTCGGCAAAAATCGAAAGGCTTCCCTCATGGAGCAGATATATTTATGGTTTTGCCAAGGTTGCGGCAGTGGTGCTGATTATAGCTGCCGGCTATGCAATGTTCAGAAATTATCCCTCTAAAAAGGATGCAGGTGATTTAAGTATGGATATGAGTACCACCGACAACAAATCGGAGGAGCAGCTGGCATATGAATTTGCAGCTGGCAGTGCAGATTCAGGAAGCAGTACGACTGCTGACAGTGCGGATGATGGAATGCTAAACGGAAGCTATGGCTTGACTTCATTTAACAGCGAAGAGGCAAAGGAGTATGATGCCGACAGGCAAGAAAAAATGTCCTTTACAATGAAGCTGGCTCCGCAAGCTGATGTTTCCATCCAGGATGTGATTTTTACTGAACCGGAGCAAATTCAAAGCCTTACTGTCAGGGAGGGAGACGGTGCAGCTGTTGTTCTGACAGGCAAGGATGAGATAAAGGAATTTTGCGAGCTTTTAGCCAGGTATCAGTACACCAGTGTGGGCGTAGATGGTGATAGCGGCAGCAGTGACTATGTAATTGTTGTCAGCAAGCAGGATGAGACGGAATATACAATCTCTGTCGGCAGCAGAGCTGTTATGGAATATATGGAGGATGAGAGCCTGCGGCAGCAAGTTTATGAGCTGGAGCATATGGAGCTGCTGCTTACCGATCTGCAGGAGCTTTATAATAAATATAAGTAAATCTGTCTGTGATGATAATTATTCCAGCAAGGCTGACCCGTCTGGGTGCAAAAGAAAGAGTTTCGCAAGCGAAACTCTTTCTTGTATGCATACGCAGGAAAACGCACAGCTATTGATTATCCGCTTCCTCTTCGGTCTCGGGTGAAATCTCATCAGCTTCTTCCACAGTGCTTACTTCCGGTGATATGTTAATGGGAACATATTCCCTGGACTCTTCTGCTGTATCAACTTCGGGCTCATCGAACTCATCCTCAAAATCATCAAAATCCTTTGCAGAATCCTTCTTTAAAATATTCTTATAGAGATAATAGGCTCCTGCCACCAACGATGTAACAGCAAGAGTACCAAGTATGAACTTAGCTATCTTCTTCATAGGCAGTATCTTCCTTTCAGTTTTTATTAATAATTATATACCATTATTATTTAATTATAATTCGGATCTGGAAAAAAATAAAGTAAAAGTTCTATAAATTATTACCATTTCCATATCTGGAAATAGCTGAAATGAAACAAAAGGCCTGAAACGAATTATACCTTTACTTTTAACAGATAATAATTTATGATTATTTTATAATTATTTTATGATTATTAGGGCCATATGTTAACGCATTATGGGGAAAGGCAGGAAAAAGCATGAATATTGGCTTGTTTACCGAAACCTATTATCCTGAAATTAACGGGGTTGCCAATTCTGTCTATATGTTGAAGCATGAGCTTGAGAACAGGGGACATAATGTGTATGTTTTTACAACTACGACACCAAATGCTCCTGAGTATGAATATAACGTTTTTCGGGTACCCAGCGTTCCATTCATATTTATCACCGAACGCAGAGTTGGTTTGTTTTATCAGCCCAGTCTTGCCAGTATAATCAAAAAGCTTAATCTTGATATAATTCATACCCATACGGAATTTTCCCTGGGTATTTTTGGACGAATTATGGCCAGAGAACTTAAGCTTCCCATAGTGCATACCTATCATACCATCTATGAGGATTATACCCATTATCTGACACGTTTTAAGCTGCTTGACAGAAGAGCCAAGGCATTTGCAAGAATTTATTCAAAGGTCTGCTGCAACAGTGCCCGGCGGGTTATTGTACCTACGGAAAAGACAAAGCAGCTATTGATGAGATACAAGGTTCATAAGGATATTTCTGTAATACCTACAGGAATTGATTTGAGAAAGTTTGATAAAAGCAATTATTCTAATGATATGATAAGAGCCCTGAAGGATAAGTATAATATTAAGCCAGACGAGAAGGTTATGATCTATGTGGGCAGGGTTTCTCAGGAAAAAAATCTGGAGGAGCTGGTGAATGCTATGCCTGCCTATATGAGCAGAAGGACCGATTTAAAGTTTGTAATAGTCGGCAGCGGGCCTGCCCTCGAAGGATTGAAGGGCCTGGTAAATCGCTATCAGCTTCAGGAGCGCTTTGTCTTTACAGGAGCCCAGCCATGGGACAGTATAGGCCTGTATTACAGGCTCGGGGATGTGTTTGTAAGCGCATCAAGAAGCGAGACCCAGGGACTGACCTATATTGAGGCAATGGCATCCGGATTGCCGGTGGTAGCAAGAGAGGACAGGTGTCTGGATGATATACTCAAGCAGGGAGAGAACGGATATGCATTTACCGATGAAAAAGGCTTATATGAAGGCCTTGATCAGATTCTCTATCTGGACAAGACTACAGATTACAGCGCTAATGCCGAAAATACCGCCAGACAATTTTCCGCGCAGGAATACGCCCGGAAGGTGGAGGAGGTATATCGGCAGGTGTCAGGAATTACAGATCCTGCCGGCCAAAGAAACGGCGGTGAGATGATTAAAATTTAAGTATATGATCTATACCATAAAACTTTAGGTATAGAAATATACAAATGAAGAAAATTTAAACATTACGACAAGATTTTGACAATAATTTTTTGCTATGATACTATATGATGTAGATATGTATATATGCAAAAGGACTAAAGACTTTATAAATGAAACCTGGGAGGAATGATGATGAAAAAAAGTAGATATCTGGCAATGCTACTAGCAACAGTATTTTTGCTGACAATCCTGTTATTGAATATGGACATGGATATTGTCAGTGCAGCGGCCACTCCATCCTTCGAAAAAACCAAGATCGAACTTGTTGGAGAGGGAGCAACCTATCAGTTGGTAATCAAGGACAAGATTGATAAAAGCACTTACAGCTGGTCATCATCAAATACCTCGATCGCCAAGGTAAATAAAAACGGACTGGTTACCGCAGTAGGAAAGGGAACTGCCAAGATTACATGCAAGGTTACATACCCGTCAGGAAAGACGACGAAGACAAAGACTCTTACCTGCAGTGTTACTGTTACGGTTCCGGCAACAAACGTCAAAATAAATAATGCAAAGCTTGTAAATGGTGCCCATGTATTGACTGTGGGTGAAAGCTTTGATTTTAACTGCGAGCTTAAGCCCAGCAAGACATCGGATAAAGCCTTCTGGTACATAGCCGGCGGTGACGCAGACTGCCTTCGTATGGATGATGCCCAAAACGGCAAGGTTACAGCCTTAAAGGCCGGTAAGGCAATACTGGCGGTTGCAGCAGGAAAATCCGCTACAAAGGAAGCGGCTGATGCAAGCCTTATACGAGACATTATAGTTGTTGAGGTAGTGGAAGCTGCCAAACCCACATTGACAGTAAAGAGCGTAAAGGTTGAGAATTCCAACCGCATAAATGTTGAGTTTGATAATCCTGTAGTGTCAAATACGGTAGTTACATCTAACGGTGAGCTGAGCTCCAATATAGAGATCAGCATGGGCAAGGATGCCAAAAAGGGCATAGCCGATGATCCTGGCAAGCTTAAGGCCAGCCTGTCATCTGACGGCAAGCTCCTTACCATAAACACGGAAAAGTCCTTAAACGGTTCATATGTTATCAGCTTTTCAGGTCAGATACAGTCGACAGCCGGTGCTTCACTGATTGAAGGCTTTAAGAAAATTACCTATAGGGATGATATACCTCCGACTGTAGTCAGCACCGTTGTTGATGATACCGGACTGGTGGCTACCATTATCTTTTCAGAGCCTATTAATTTTACCAATATGACAATCAATGAGGTAGGTATTATTTCTACCTCAGGTGAGACGGCAAGCAGCAACACATTGAGCATAATAAAGAATCCTATGAATTACATACCGAGTGAGGACAAGTCCTCCCTGACCATTGATCTGAGCAATATTGCCTATACCGACAGGAACAAGATCTTTAAGGTTGTAATAAGCGGCATTACAGATATGGCAGGAAATTCGCCTGCTAAGATGTATCTGGAGGCTTACGTAAAGACCGATACCTCCTATAGGCCCCAGGCCAGAATACTTAGCGTGACACGTAGCGGCTATAATACAATAACAGCGACCTTTGATCGGGCAATAGATCCCTTGTGTCCGGGTTATTTACAGCTTGATGGAGGGGTTAGCATCCAGGGCAAGGTTGATTCAAGGGACAACAAGAAGGTTAACTTTACCATATCAGATGCCGATGCCAGCTACGTAGGCGTAAAAAAGGTTTCAATCGGTTTCTGGAACAGCTATAATGTTAACCCCTACGATAACAGCGCAAATAAGTACTATGAATTTAATATTTACTTTGTTGATGACAAGACGGCTCCTTTATTGCTGAGCTATGAGTATGATTCTGAAACCGGCCTTCTGACCCTTAAATATAATGAGGAGGTATCAATTACCTCAGCGACAGGAACCCTGTCATCAACCTATACATCATCAAATGAGGATATCAGACTGATTAATATCGGTTATACCGAGCTGGCGCATAATGATGGCAATAACATCATTAAGCTCAGGGTAACTAACCTTACCCTGGCGGGTAATTACAGCATTACAATACCACAGGGCTTCGTTACCGACAGCTTCAGAAATTACAGTGTTTCAAGAACAATTGCAATAACCACAACCAGCAGCAGCCAGTCTGGCACGGAGCTGCCTCCGCCATACTATGTTGCCCAGAATACTGATGATTTGAATAAAATTACCATCAGGTTCATGGACAAACTGGATACTGCATCCGCCCAGACACTGGGGAATTACAGAATACCCGGAGTAAACATTACAAGTGTGGCATTGCTTGAAAATACGGTGGAAACCGGAGCAACGGTTGTTCTGACAATGGCTCCGGACTCGGTTGAATACAATAATCTGAATTATAAGCTGATTATATCCGGTGTTAAGGGCTATAATAACAGCTACTCGCCGATCAGCTATTATGAATACCAGTTACCTATAAAGGAAAACAAGAGGCCTGCGTACAAGCCGCAACCGGTGTTTGACAAAACATCCCTTAATATTATCAGACTGAACTTTACCGAAGCGGTTCAGGGAACTATGACAGTTAAGGTTACACAGTCGTACGGCGGCAGCTCATATGAAATACCCGTCAGCATGGTAGAGGTGAATGGAAGCACTGCAACGATTTACCTTTCATCACCACCTGCCAATAACAGCGTGTTATATATTAATGTTGTATCCTATGAGATAAAGGATCTCAACGGAAACAAACTGGTTGCTATGCCTAGCCCAATTCCGGTGGTAATCAATTATAATTAGTAATTAATAATGCATTAAAATTTATAAGAACACAGGTGCTCTCAAAGCTGCAGGTAGCATTTGGGAGCACTTGCATAAATGACGGTTTAATTTGGCATAATTAACAAAAGATGCAGTTTAGTATATTAACGGATGGCGCAAGGGATAGTTATAAGAAACGGAGGTCAAAAATGTACGAATTTAAGGAAGAGTTCAGGGTAGGAATTGACTTTATTGATGACGAGCACAAAAAGCTTTTTGAGATTGCCGACCGGGCCTACAATGTTTTGATGGACGAATTTATACCGGACAAGTACGATTACATTGTGGATATAATCAATGAGCTTAAGGATTATGCAGCCACTCATTTCAAGCATGAGGAAGAATATATGGAAAGCATAAAATACCGCAGGCTCTTGTCCCAGAAGGTAATGCACAATGACTTTATGGAGGAACTGTCAAAATATAATATATATGAGCTGGACAATGAAAACCAGAAGGAGGTAATACTGGAAATACTTAATTTCCTGAATGACTGGCTGATAAACCATATATTGAAGGCCGATATGCTGATTGGAAAATAAAGATATTCTGATTGAAAAAGAAAATATTAAAGAATAAAAAAGCAGATATGATCTGTATTGGCTATTAGCTATAAAGTATACAGACATATCTGCTTTTGATAATTTACATTCTGTTTAATAATCTGAATTATTCAAATACGTTTGACCATACCTTGTTCTTTACGTTCGGGTCAATACCCTTTTGTTCAAACAGCTCAGTTATGGTAACAAAGGTAAAGCCTTTGTCCAGCAGGCCGGTAATCATATCCTCCAGGGCATTTACCGTATTCATGTTTCCGGAAAGATCGTGCAGCAGGACTATATCGCCATCCTTAGCATTATCCAGAATAAGCTGCTTCCTTTTCTCGGCTGAAACTGTCGGGTCCCAGTCAAGGCAGTTTACCCCGCAGATAAATGGCAGGTCAATATTATCAAACATTTCCTGGCTGGTAACAATGTATGGAGGACGGAAAAATTTTGCTGTTTGGCCTGTTGCTTCATAAATGACATCGCTGGTATCCTTGATTTCCTTACGTATCTCTTCCGGAGTAAATTTGTCCATAAATGAGTGGGTCCATGAATGATTATGTATGTCGCAGCCAAGCTCGGCTTCTCTTTTCAGGACAGGTATTGTTTCCTCGGTTACCAGCTTGCCGATGATAAAGAAGGATGCCGGTATTTTGTGCTTCTCAAGTATGTCCAGCACCAAAGGAGTAGTATCGGTATTGGGGCCGTCATCAAAGGTAAAGGATATTAATTTTTTCTCTTTAATATTCTCACTCATATTATCTCTTCTTTCTCCATAAGGATTTATTTTATAGTATTTGGATATCCTTATTATACCTTATTATACCATAGTGTGGACAAATATTAAACTGACAAATAAAAAAGCACCAAAGTTAAAATTTTATGGTTGATTGTAAAATCAAATTGAACAACTAAATAAAAGAGATCCATGTCGG
>ENA-UPSB01002957-UPSB01002957.1-bioreactor-metagenome-genome-assembly--contig:-NODE-2957-length-14474-cov-4.726819_pt1 | contig 14474 bp, 10 predicted proteins | sample MGYA00238182_ERZ773286 | MGnify/ENA primary metagenome ERZ773286 (study PRJEB29026, sample SAMN07631240) | bioreactor metagenome | isolation source: Switchgrass digestor | place: USA: Dartmouth... | reverse complement strand
GTCGTATTTGTCCTTGCGCTGACGCCAGCCTGCGCCCCCCGGGCGGTTGACTCACAGACGGCTGCGACCGATCCGGCCGGGACGGAAGTCCCGGCCGAAACCGGCCAGCCTGCGGAAACAACGCAGCCGGCCGTCACCGAACCGGCAGTGACGGAGCCGGAACGGCTGAAAGAACCCCTGCCGGACCTGGCGCTGGAAGCTCCGAGCGGGTCGGCGGCCGAAGCGGCCGCCCGCCTGGCGGAGGGGCTGGCATCGGCGCAGACGGCGCTGGAGGCCTACCCGCTGGTGGTGGAGCTGCTGGCCTGGAGCGGCATCCCGGTGTACGATTCGGAGACGGCCGAACTGCTGATGCCGGTGGTCGAGCCGGCCGCGGAGCTGACCTTCTTTGACTTTGAGGCTTACGGGTTCGCGCTCGATATCATCAACGGCAGCGGCCTGCTGCTGTCGGAGACGGCTGAAGCGCTGGCCGAGGCTGAGACCGCGCTGAACGATATCCCCATCAGCACTGAGTACCTCGAAGAGCTGCTGGCGCAGTGGGTGCTGATCGCGCAGGAGCTGGACCCGGAATCCTGGGAGGCCTTTGTCCCGCTCTACCTGGCTGAAAGCGCGCTGCGCAAGCCCGTGGCCATTGACCTGACCTACCCCGGGTACGGGGAAGACCTGCACTACTCGCACGTGGAGTGGCTGCTGTTCTTCGCCGCGCAGGTACGCACCGGCGCGGAGGTGCCCGCCTCGCTGGCCACGGCGGACTCCGGCCGTGGGCTGGCCGCTCCCGCGCGGCTGGACATGTGCACCCTGTACCAGAAGGCGCTCAAAAAGCTGGGCGATTACCTGGCCGGTGAGATCAACAGTGCGACCGGAGAAGCCCTGGGCAAGGCCACAGAAAAGGCCGGTGAGGTGCTGGGCGGCGCGGCCGGCACCGCCGCCAGATGGACCGGCAAAGGCCTGGGCTGGATGATGGCGCTGCTCTCGGTGGTGGCCAACAGCACCGCCTGGCGCATCGAGGTGACCGGCAGCCCGGACCCCTCACACTACCGGCATGATGAGTCCAACGAGGTGACCGCCCAGTTCATCACCCGGGTGACGCTGGAGGAAAAGTGGCCCGAGTGGTTCGGCTCGTGCATGAAGGGCCTGGGTATGGACGTGCCCGATCAGGATTCGATCAAGAGCGCCAAGGTCCGCTGGCGCGGCGTGCGCGGCTTCCCGAAACACGCCACTATCAGCGCCGACGGCATGAACGGGCAGCTGGAGTCGCGCTTCAACGACGCGGGCGAGGCGAAGATGAAGATCATCCTCTCCCGGGAGAAAAACTGGGACTGGACCACCGCCCCGCAGAAGGAAGATACGCTCAAGGTGAAGGTGGAGCTGCTGTTTGACGCCAAGTTCCCCGGCCCCGCCACCTGGGTCACGGCGGCGATTGGCGGCCCGGCCGGCGCGGTTGGCGCCAGCGCTTCGATTCTGGCGCAGTGGTACCAGCGCTGGTTCCCGGAGTCGGCCTACGGCACCATGGTGGTGGAGTATCACAAAATCGTGCCCATGACGTTTGAGCGGGTGACTTATTCGAACGGGGTGGAAATGGTCTTCCGGGGTTACAACTGCGAGGGCCTCTACGGCGACTGGGTGATGGAAGCGTCGATCAACGGGCAGATGGAGGGAATCCAGGTGGTCGGGTCCGGCTCTTACACGGGGCACATTCCCCGGGAGGGCGAGACGGGAGCCTTCACCGGCTCGATGGACATCGACTTCTCGGTGCAGGGGATCAGCCTTCCCATCGGCGGGGGAATCACCACTTCCTCTGACGGCGAAATGAGCATCAAGGGTACCAGACAGGCGCCGGTGCTGCAGATGAAAGCGCTGTACTCCAGCGGGATGGGCACGGCGGATACGCCGACGGTCGGCCTCCGCCTGCCGTTTGAGGGGCCGGGAGGATCGCCGGTCGGTTTCCTGCTGAAGGAAAGCCCGGACGACCCGCGCTGCAAGGGGAAGTAAAAGGGAGGGGTGGTGTTCCACCCCTCTATCTCGACAGGTGGTGCACCCTTTCCTTATAGGATTGGTTTTCCACCCATCCCCCACCTGCCCCCATGGGGGTGCGCCCCCCTTCCCTGAGGGAAGGGGGGAAGAGTAGTTCGTGGAAGAAGGCGAGGGGTATACCCCTCGCCTTCTTCCACGCCAACCAACCACACCCCGGGTTCTTATTAGGCGCTTGCCCCAATCCCATCCAGCCAATTCAACCGGAACAGGGAAGAGAGGAATTGCTCCTTCTTACTAGAGAGGTGGTTCCTCTGGCTGAAACCCTTCCTCCACCAGTAACCCTCCCCCTTCCCGGCCAGGGACAGGAGGCGCGGAGACATGCCCTTGCGGGAACACCCACTGCGTGGGTGCAGGTGGGGGTGGGGGGATGGGTAGACGACAAACACATTCCTGAGGGGTGAACCGCAACTGGCTTCGCCAGTGTGGTCGGGGAGTGGGGAAAATCTTCACTTACCCCACAGGTAAGGAAGCGAATACCTTGTATATTTCCAGAAATGATAATATAATCACCTCTGAGAAAGGAGGTGCCGGTGAAGAACAAACTGCTCGACCTTATCCTCCACCCGGCCCGGCTGCGCATCCTGCGCGAGGTTTCCGGCGAAGCGCTGACCGCCGGGCAGCTGACCGGGCGCCTGCCTGATATCCCCCAGGCCTCGCTCTACCGCCACATCAAGCGGCTGGCCGGCGCGGGCCTGCTGGCGGTGGTGGAAGAGCGGCCGGTGCGCGGCACGGTGGAAAAGGTCTACACGGCCAGCCTGCAGGGTACCTTACCCAGCGCGGCCGCCCTGCGCACGGCCAGCAAGGAAGACCTGTCGCGTTTGTTCGTTGGCTTCATCACCTCGCTGCTGCAGGACTTCGATTTGTATCTGGAAAGCACCGACCGGCCCGACTTTGCCGCCGACGGGGTCGGGTTCCGCCAGGTGAAGCTGAACCTGAGCGACGAAGAGCTGTACGCCCTGGCCGCGGATTTGAACACCGCGCTGCTCAGGCACGCTCACCCGCCAGGCCCTGGCCGCCGAACCCGCCTGTTTTCAACCGTACTCATGCCCGCCGTCCGCCCCGAGCCGCAGCCGGATTCACCGGACGGCAGGGTAAATCCACCCCCTTATTCGGAGAACTGACATGCTCAATCCCGTTTCTTCCACCACCCGCTGGAGCCGGGTCGGCCTGTTTGTCGGCCTGACCTTCGCCCTGACCCTGGCGCTGGACCTGCTGATATGGGTCAACGGCGGGCTGAACAACAGTGGGGTCGGCGTCGCGCTGCAGGCGCAGATGCTGCTCCCCGCTTTCGTCGCCATCGGCCTGGGCCTGTTTGTCTTCACCGACGGCCCCATTCACCTCAGCCGCGTGCGCGGGCAGGCCAAAATCTTCCTGATCGGTTATCTGGTCTTCACTCTGATCTTCCTGGCGCTGGCGGCTGCCGGCATTCTGATGCCCTCCATGGTCACCGTGATCAGCGCGGTCTCCGGGCTGTTCAACATTGCCGCCCTGCTGGCTGTGGTGCTGCTGCGGCTGATCGGCGGCAGGGAATCCTTCCGCAAGGCCGGGCTGACCTTCGGCCGGCCGATCCACTGGCTGGTCTTCGGCGGCGGGCTGGCCCTGGTGTACGTGCTCAACACCGTGCTCAACTGGGTCTTCAACCTGGGCACCCCGGTCAACCCGGCCCTGCTGGTGCTCTCGCTGGGAGTACCCATGTCCCCGACCCTGCTCATGATCCTCCTGGTCGTGCAGGGAGCCCTGCTGGGCCCCTTCCTCGGGCTGCTGCTGGCCTTCGGCGAGGAGTACGGCTGGCGCGGTTTCCTGCAGAGCGAGCTGATCAAATTCGGCCGGCGGCGAGGCATCCTCTTGCTGGGCGTGATCTGGGGCGCCTGGCACTGGCCGCTGATCTGGATGGGCTACAACTACCCCGGCGAGCCTGTGCTGGGCACCATCCTGATGACCCTCTACACCATCGCGCTGGCCTTCGTCTTCGGCTACGCCGTGCTCAAGACCGGTTCGGTCTGGCTGGCGGCCTTCATACACGCGGTCAACAACCAGGTGTTGAGCACGCTGATGTCCCTGTTCTACACCCCGAACAGCATGATCTACTCCTTCGGCATCGGCATCTACGGCCTGATCCTGATGGCGCTGGTGGTGGCGCTGATCCTGCGCGACCCGGTCTGGCGCGAGACCGGCCCGGCTCCGTTCACCCCCGAGGCGGGCGAGCCGGAGATCCAGCCGACGTACTGATCCGCATCCCTGCCAGACTCATCGAGCCGCCCCGGATGAGGGCGGCTCGATTTTTTTTCATGCTCAGCGGACCGGCTAGCAGAACTCGATGGACACGTCCTTGTTGAGCTTGCGCAGTTCGTCCGCGATCTGCTCCACCAGGTAGCGCCGCACCGAGACATTGTTCGGCAGCGCCGGGTTGTGGTGCACCGGGTTTACCTGATTCCCCACCAGGAAGTTCACCTCGTCGGCCATGAGCAGCTCGCGGGTCAGCAGGTAGGCGCCGTTGTTGTCCGGCTCCACCTTGCTGATGTCGCCCCTGCAGTTTCGCAGGTGGTCCAGCGTCAGCGCGATGGTGATGATCCCCTCAGTCACCAGGTCAATCCCCGGCAGCCGCCCGATGGGCGGGATGTTCTCGCGCAGGGTGCTGATGTCCGTCTCGATGGAGGTGTTCAAAAAGCTGGCCACGATGTTCCCGGTGGTGCCCCCGCAGACCGCCTTGCGGCCCTCGAAATCCAGCAGCTTGTCCACGTAGATGAAATCGTGGCACTCGTCCTGCGGCGGGCCGGTGAAGACCATCAGCGCGTGCCGGTTGCGGGCGAACACCCCCACGAAGGTGGCGTCGTCGCCGATCTCGTTCTGGTACAGCATGCGCGTCTTGGAGATCACCCCGTTCACCACCGTGCGCGCGCTGAATACCCGCTGGGCGAAGATCTCCTCGATGTAATGGCCGATGTTCTCCCAGCCCCAGCCGAAGTTCATCGCCTGGCCCAGCCCGGCGTAGAGCACCCCGTCGCTGATCAGCCCGATGAAGTCGCCCAGCTCCAGGTACCCGTCAGAGATGGCCACTTCCTTGCCCAGGATCTCCTCGTACGAGACATCCAGCGGGGTGAGCACGCCCTGCTTCAGGAATAAGGGCGGGGGATTGTCGAAATTGATCACGGTGAAGTGATTGTCCTCAGGCCGCAGCTGCAGGATGGTGAAGGTGGCGTAGGCGATCTTGCGCACCTGGCAGGTGGGCAGGGTCGAGACCACGGTCTCCAGCACGTCCTTGAGGTTCATGCCCTCGCGCAGCATGGTGGCCAGGATTTCGGTGGTCAGCGTGGCCAGGATGTTGGCCTTCACCCCGCTGCCCAGCCCGTCCGAGAGCACGATGGTGATGTTGTCCTTCCCGCGCACCACCTTCGCCTGGTCGCCGCACAGCTGCTCTCCCTGGTGGTTGAGGCTCTGCTGGTGAATGTCCAGAAAGGTTTTCACCGGGGCGATTCCTCTTCCAGCATGCGCAGCAGGCGCATCAGGCTGACCTTGGTCTCGGCGGTGGTCTCCCCCAGCAGCCCGGCGATCTGCTGGGCCACGCTCATCTGCTTGTCCACCACCTGGTTCACCTGGGCGATGGCCTCCAGCCGCAGCGCGGAAAGCTCCTCTTTCTGCTTCCACTCCTGGGTCATGTCCACGAAGATGCAGGCGACCAGGTTTTCGTTGGGGATGGGGAAGATCACCTTGCGTACGTACAGGTCCAGTTCGGGGAAGTGCTGCTCGCCCCCGCTGACCGGGCTGTCCTCCGACCAGGCGCGCTCAAAATCCGAGACATCGCTGAAGATGGTGCGCACGTCCTGGCCGATCAGCCGGTCATATTCCCTGCGGAACATGCGGCAGAAGGCCGGGTTGGTCACCTGGATGCGCATCTCCGAGTCGACGACCAGCAGCGCGTTGGGGTCGTAATCCCACAGCAGTTCCCACAGTGATTTCATTGTTTCATCTTTCTCAGGAAATGGACGCCTGCGAATCGACTACAGCCGGGTCCAGCGCCGCCAGCCGCCGGGCCACGCCTTCTTCGAGCTTCTGCTCCACGTTCTGGTGGCTGATGCCCGTGATCAGCTGGCTGCGGAACATGAACACCATCCCGTCCTGGCAGGCGCCCAGGCAGAAGGTGCCCTTCAGCTCAATCCGGTCGTCCAGCTTGCGGCTGGCGAGCCACTGCTGCACTACCGGTAAGATCTTGTAAACACCGAGCTGGTGGCAGGCGGAGCCCATGCAGATGTACAGCGGTTCTTTCTCGGTCATGGTAAATCACCAATATCTGCGTAATCGTGATCCAAACGGTCATATTATAACAGGCGGGGTACCGCCGCCAAGTAGCTAAAGTCACTGGCGGCCGGTGAACTTGCTCACCGGCCGCGAGATCGGTCACACCGCACCTTCAGGCCCGGCGGCCGCGCCACAGCGCCCGGTCGGTCTCGCTCTCTTCGTCCAGATAGCGCGGGTCGATCTCGGGCAGCGAGCGCAGGCGCTGCGCCGACCACAGCTTCTCGGCCAGCCGCCAGGCGTCCTCAGCCACCCCGAATCGGGCAAAGTAGGCGCACACCCGGGCCACGTCCCGCTGGAAGACGCGGTACGTGTTGTGGTTCTGCCGGGTGTTCATCGCCTGGGGGAAGTCGATCAGCATGATCCTGCCCTGATGGTACAGGATGTTGTAGGCCGAAAGGTCCCCGTGTACGCGGCTGCTGGCCAGCATCAGCTCGATGTTCCACACCACGCGCTGGTACAGCCCGCGGGCCTCGCCGGGCTCCAGCTCCACCTCGCTCAGGGCCGGCGCGCCCAGCTCGTCATCGCCCAGGTAGCTCATCAGGATGGCGTTGCCGGCGCTGGCGTAGGGACGGGGCACGTCCGCCCCGGCCTCAAAGAGGATCTGCATGGTCTTGAACTCATGCTCAAGCCAGGAGGTGTGCAGCAGCTCCCTGCCGAAGGCGGTGCGCTTGCGCATGGCGCGCAGCATGCGGTCGTCGGTGATCAGATGTCCGTCACCGTCCAGGTCCTCGCGGCCTTCGCGGTACAGGTGGTCGTTGCGCAGGCTGCGGAACTTGCGCGGCCGGTAGACCTTGGCCGCCAGGTAGCGCTCGCCGGTGGTCTGGTTGCCTTTGACCTGGTAGACCGAAGCCTCCTTGCCACCCTTGATCAGGCGCAGCAGGTCGTCAAACCAGTGCAGGCGGTAGAACTCGTCCAGCGACTGCAGCAGCCAGCCTTCCTCATAGCGCGAGGCCTGGTAGCTGAACTTGAATTCCTCTTCGTCGCCGCCCACCGGCTGCGGGGCTGGCGCCGGGCGGGACGGGCCTTTCTTCTTCCCCTTTGCGGGGCGGTTCAATCCGCGCAGCCGGCCGGCGGCGCGGCTGGCGGGCATGTCATCCAGATCCTGATACAAATCATCCCAATCGTCGTTCAGACGAGACATTGCTAAGTTCCTCATGGAGCCCGGTCCGGCGGTGAGCCGTCCCGGAATAAAAAAACGGCCGCAGGAGATGCGCTCTGCGGCCGGGAAAAGGAAAGGCCACAGGGCGGCGTGCACCTGTGGCCGGGGAAATGGCTAATAAAGCGGCTTACTCAGGCCGGAGGCGCACAAAAAGATCATTCGTCGAGCGAACAGTGACTTGCATCAGTCTGCACACCTCCTTCCTTTCGTCATATTCCATCTGACGTGAAGATTGTAGCGAGGACAGGGGGCTGTGTCAAGAGGGTATGTGCGCGGCCAGCTCCGGTTGGCAGCGGGATGGGGTCCCCCGCCCTCACTGGAGGACCTCCAGGGATGTCCCCTTCCCGGGGTGGACAGCGCCCCCTCTCTGCGTGCAGTGGGGCCGCCCCCATGGTGACAGGGGGATGGGTGGATCACAGCTCCCTTTGCCGCAGTCCTGGCCTGGATCATCCCCAATACACGCGAACCCGCTATAATGGTGCTATTCCAAACCCCACAGTGAGGTGAGCGTCATGGCCAAATCCAAGAAATCCGGCTGGACCCTGTTCGCGCTCGGACTGGGCTATTTCATTGATGAAGGCGAAATCGCCACCATCGGCGTGCTGCAGGACGCCATGATGCGCTTCTGGAATGCCACCCGCACGCTGCCCATCGGCCGGACGGAAATCGGGATGATGGAGACCCTGCGCACCATCCTGATGACCATCAGCGCTCCGCTGTGGGGCTACGCGGCGGACCGCTTCTCACGCAAGAATGTGCTGATCTTCGGCACCGGGGTGTGGGGTGTGTGGACTATCCTGATCGGCCTGATGCCGTCCTTTGAGGCCATGGCCATCATGCGCGTGATCTCCGGTCTTGGCCTGGGCTGCCTGATGCCGGCCACCTTCTCGCTGCTGGGCGACCACTACGCCCAGTCTTCGCGCGGCAAAGCGCTGGGGGTGATCGGCTTTGTGGGGCTGATGGGCACGGTGATCGGCACGGTGGTGCTGGGGTTTGTGGCCAGCGAGCAGCTGTGGCGCTGGGGCTTTGTGGGCCTGGGCGCGGCCAGCGTGATTTCCGGCCTGGTCATCTGGCTGGCGGTGGAGGAGCCGCTGCGCGGCGCGGCCGAGCCGGAGCTTAAGGGCGTGCTGACCGAGGAAACCGCCAAACACTACCAGATCCTGAACTGGAAGGACGTGTTCGAGACGCTGCGCACGCCGACCATCTGGGCGGCCATCCTGCAGGGCATCAGCGGGACCATGCCCTGGGTGGTGATGAGCCTGTACCTGATCCCCTGGATGAACACCGAGCTGGGCTTCTCGATGGAGACGGATTTCTCCAACCTGACCAACAGCGCCCCGCTGGTGTTTGGCATTCTGGGTATCGGCGCGGCCATCAGCAACTACGCCGGCGGGGTGATCGGCGACTTTGCTGAGCGGGTCAGCCCGAAGTACGGGCGCACGGTCATCGGGCAGGTTTCGGTGTTCAGCGGGGTGCCGCTGATGTACATCTTCCTGATGAACGCTCCGCAGATGACTTTCGGGCAAATCATGGGGCTGGCCTTCCTGACCTCGCTGCTGATCGGCTGGCCGGGGCGCGGCGCCAAGGAGCCGATGATGCAGGCCGTGGTGCTGCCGGAGAAGCGCTCCAGCGCCTATTCGGTGGTGAACATGATCGAAGGCGGGCTTTCGGCCTTTGCGGCGGTGATCGCCGGCTCGCTGGCCGACCGGCTGGGCCTGACCCGCGCGCTGCTGTGGACCATCCCCTTCCCCTGGCTGCTGTGCACGATCCTGTTCAGCCTGTTCTACTTCACCTATCCGCGTGACTTCGCCCGGGTGCGCGCCAAACTGGCCGCCCGGCGCGAGGAACTGCTCGCCCAGGGGCTGGCCCCTGCTCCCGAGGCCGCACAAGAAGACCAGGCAGCGGCGGACAGGCTCAGCTGGACGTAAAGGGCGGGGTAACGGCCTGTTCCGGGATCTGCCAGGCGCTCGGGTCCTTGATGATCTCGGGGTTGATGGTCCGGGTCACCTGCTGCACGCCCTCGGTTTTCTCCACCTGCTCGCAGATGAAGCTGTCCAGGGCGGGCAGGTCGCTGGCGGCGGCTTGCAGGAAGACCAGATTATCCTCCTGCTGGCAGGCGGCGAAGGTGACCGCCGGGCAGCTCTCCAGCTTGCGGGCGACGTGTGCGGCTTTACCCGGCTCGGTGTACACCAGGATCAGCGCGGTGACGGGGAAGCCCAGCGCCCCGGGCATGACCTGGCCCTGGACGCGGAGGATGCCCTTTGCCCGCAGTCTTTCCAACCGGTAACGGATTGAGCGCGCGGTGATGTGGCCGATGCTGCGCGCGATTTCTGAACAGCTCATGCGGCCGTCTCGGGACAGCAGGTGCAGGATTTGCAGATCAATCTGATCCAACGGCTGCGCCATACGATTTCTCCCTGTTTTCATTATAGAGATATTGCGGGCGCGGGCAACTGCCCCCCTTTTGGAATGGTGGGCGGGCGCTCCGCGCACAATCCCTGTGGGGGGACTGCTCTTTCCGATAGGGTTGATGTCCATCCATCCCCACTGCCCCCATGAGGATGATCCTTAGGGTAGTAATCTACCCATCCCCCACCTGCCCCCATGAGCAAAGCCCATGGGGGTACTCCACCTGCACCCACGAAGTGGGTGTTCCCGTAGGGGCGTATCTCCGTGCCTTGGGTCCCGGGCCGGGAAGGGGGGAAAGAGTAGTCCGTGGAGGAAGGCAAGGGGTATACCCCTCGCCTTCCTCCACTAAGAAACTCTCCCCCTTCCCAGTAACGGACCAGGTAGCCAGCCATCTAGCTTCTATGGGAAGGGGGGTAGGGGGATGGGTGGAAGACAACTTGTTGGAGGGAAAGGCCCTCATGGGCATAGCCCGTGCGGGCAGGTGTGCAGGCGAGACCACTTCCTGTAGAGGTGGGTCCTCCATCCGCTTTGAGGGTGCACCTCTGATGGCCAGGCTGCAGAGGGCACCGGTGGAATTCCACCCGAAGCGAAAGTTCTACTCGCCGGACGAGAGCATGAAGACCAGCAGGCCCGATTCGCCAGCGGCCAGCAGCGTCTTTCCGTCGGGCGAGAAGGCCAGCGCGGAGACCATTCCCGCCGTCTCAGCCCGGTCAAGCTGCTCAAGGGAATCCGTATCCCACAGGCTCACTCCGTCGGGGTGGCCGGCGGCCAGCCAGCGCCCGTCAGGTGAGAGCGCGGCGGCGGTGATGGCCTCCTGGATTTCAATCTGACTGCGCGCTTCGCCGCTGGCCGGGTCCCACAGGAAGAGGGTGGGCAGGAACTCGCCCGCAGAGACAGTGCCGACGGCCGCGGTGACCAGCCAGGCGCCGTCCCGCGACAGGTCCCAGGCGGAGATGAAGTCCTCGTGGTGGAAGGCCGGGCCCAGCTCGCCGCTTTCCAGGTCCTGCAGCTGCAGTGTGGCGCGGGCAGTCCAGACCAGCCAGCGGCCGCCGGGCGGCAGGGAGGCCTGGGCCACGGGTGAGGCCGTCTCAAAGCCGCTCAGCGCGGCCAGGTGCTCGCCGGTGGCCGTGTCCCACAGGTCGGCGCTCAGGGGGTAATCGCCTGAGAGCGTGGCCAGCAGCGCGCCGTCCTCAGACAGCTCGGCCTGGGGCACCATGGGTACGGCCGGGATGATGGTCTGCCGGGTTTCGCCGGTGGTCACGTCCACCAGGTGGATCTGGTCGTCGCGGACCAGGGCGATCAGGCGCGCGCCGGAGAGGTCATAGACCGTCCCCGGGTCCTCCGGGGCGTGGGCGGCCAGTTCGTTCAGGCTGGCGGCATCGTAGACGGTCACCCCGCCGCCGTGCAGGACGGCAAACTCCGTCCCGTCCGCCGACCAGGCGAGCCGGGAGGGGTACTCCAGCGGCAGGCTGCCCGTCAGCGCCAGCCCGGGCGGCGCGTCCACCCGGTCAGGTTCGGGGCTGGCCGCGGGCGGTTCGGTTGGCGTGAGGTCCGGTTCCGGTCCGGCTGCCGGCTCGGTGGCCGCGGTGGTGATGGTCGGGGCCGGCAGGGTATCGGTGGGCAGCGGGGCAGCCGGAGCCGGCTGGCAGGCGGCCAGCAGCACCAGCGGAATCATCAGGAGGAAGGTCAGGCGTCTGTTCATATCCCTCAGGGTTGCACGTCCTGTTCCCATTGTACAGCCAGACGGACCCGCGGAGGAAAATACGGCTGTGATATACTAACTATCAGACCCTGCCGGAGTTAATTTCCGCACCTCCATGAAATGTATTATTCAGATTCCCTGCTATAACGAGGCAGAGACCCTGCCGGAAACCATCCGTCACCTGCCGCGCGAGCTGCCCGGGTTTGACGAGGTTGAGATTCTGGTGGTGGACGACGGCAGCACGGACGGCACCGCCGAGGTGGCAAAGGCCGCCGGGGCTGACCATGTGGTGCGCACCTATCATGTCGGGCTGGCCGGGGCTTACCGGCTGGGCCTGGACGCCTGCTGCCGGGCCGGCGCGGACGTGATCGTCAACACCGACGCCGACAACCAGTACAACGCCGCCGACATCACCCGCCTGCTGGAGCCGATCCTGGCCGGGGAGGCGGAAATCGTGGTCGGTGACCGCGGGGTGGCCACGCTGGAGGAGTTCTCGCCGCTCAAGCGCCGCCTGCAGACCATCGGCAGCCGGGTGGTCGGGCAGGCCTCGGGGATGAAGATCCCGGACGCCACCAGCGGGTTCCGGGCTATCACCCGCGAGGCGGCTCTGCGCACCATGGTGCTGAGCAACTACTCGTATACGCTGGAGACGCTGATCCAGGCCGGGGCGCACCATATACCGGTCAAGTCGGTGCGCATTCGCACCAACCCCAAGACGCGCCCCTCGCGCCTGATGCGCTCCATCAGCGATTATCTGGCCCATTCCGCGGTGACCATCATCCGCGCCTACACCATGTACCGCCCGCTGCGGGTGTTCACCCTCTTCAGCGCCATTTTCATTCTGGCCGGGCTGGCGCTGGGGGTGCGCTTCCTGTACTTCTATTTCAACGGCATCGGCGGCGGGCACGTCCAGTCGGTCATCCTGGCGGCCATCCTGCTGATCATCGGCTTCCAGATCGGTTTGATCGGGCTGGTGGCCGACCTGATCAGCTTTAACCGCAAGATTATGGAGGAAGTCTCCTACCGGGTGCGCCGGCTGGAGCTGGCCCGGGAGGGCGACCGGCAGGCGGAAGAACCGGAACCGGACCGCGAACCGGCTCCCTGAGGTGAGCGTGGACACAGGCCTGGCAGAGCTGCTGCGCCTGCTGCTGGCATCCGGGGCGATGCTGTGGCTGCCCGGGCTGGCCTGGCAGGCCTGGCTGCCGCCGCGCGGGCGGGACTGGGCCGAGCGGGCGGCCGACGGGCTGGCGCTGAGCCTGTCCTTCTGGGCGCTGCTGGCGCTGGCCGGGTTCTATCTGGGCCTGAGCGCCGCCCCGGAAGGGCTGCGCATCGGGCTGGCTGCGCTGGCCGTGATCGCCGCGGCCGGCTTCTGGTTTCGCCGCGTGAGTAAGCCCTGGTCAGCGCCCGGTTTCGGGATGCTGGCGGCGCTGGCGGCCGGGGGCATCGCCTGGAGGCTGTTTCAGGCCCGCGGGCTGGCGCTGCCGCCCTGGGTGGACCCGCTGCATCACGGGCTGATTGTGCGCGCGGTGCTGGAATCCGGCGGGCTGCCGGCGAATCTCAGCCCCTACCTGCCGGTACCCTTTTATTACCATTTCAGCTTTCACATTACGGCCGCCGGGGTGACCGCCCTGAGCGGGCTGCCGGTGGAGCAGGTGCTGCTGGGCTTCGGGCAGGTGCTCAACGGGCTGGTGGGCCTGGCGGTCTACCGTCTTTCGGCGGCCGTGTGGCGCGACCGGCGCGGCGCGGCGCTGGCGGCGCTGCTGGCGGTGTTCTTCGCTTACATGCCGGGCTATTACCTCTCCTGGGGGCGCTATACTCTGCTGGCCGGACTGCTGGTGCTGGGGCCGGGTCTGGCGGCTGTCTGGGAGGCGACAAACGGCCCGGGCCGGGCGGAGGCTGCCGCCCGGCTGGCCCTGCTGGCCGCCGGATCGCTGCTCTCACACTACCTGACGGCCGGACTGCTGGCACTGGGCGCGGCGGCGGCCGGGATTTCGCTGCTGGCCGAACAGCTGCGGGCGCGGGCGTTCCGCTGGAAGGCGTTCGCCGGGCTGGTTGGCGGCGGGCTGGCCGGGGTGCTGCTGGGGCTGCCCTGGCTGCTGCGCGTGCTGTCGTTTTCGCGTCCCTGGCTGCGGGTCAGCGCGGCCGGCCTGGGCGAGGGCTTCCCGGAAGTGATCGGGGATTATATCGGCTACCTGGGTCAGCTGCTGGGGCCGGAATACCAGTGGGCGCTGTGGGCGCTGGGCCTGGCGGGGCTGCTCCTGGCGCTGTGGCGGGGACAGGGCCGCTGGCTGGCCGGCTGGGGCGCGGTGATCGCGCTGCTCTGCCTGCCCCGGGGCCTGCGGCTGGGACCGTTCTCGCCGCACCATTATGTCATGGTGCTGTTCCTGCCCGCTTCTGTACTGGGCGGGTATGCTCTGGTCAGCCTGATCGACCGGCTGCCGGCCCGGGCGGGCGTGTGGAAGCGGGCGCTGGCCGCGCTGCTGGCCCTGATCGCGGGCGCCGCTGGCATGTACTTCACCCGGAATGTGGTTAACCCGGTCACGCGGCTGGCTGACCAGGCCGACCTGCAGGCGCTGGACTGGATCCAGGTCAGCACGCCGGCGGATGCGCGCTTTCTGATCAACACCACCTACTGGCAGGACGGTTGGTACCGCGGCGTGGATGGCGGGGCCTGGATCCTGACCCGCACCGGGCGCCGGGTGATCCAGCCGCCGCCGTTCTTCGCCTTCGGAGACGAAGACTACGTGCGGCAGGTGACCGACCAGGCGAAACGCGCCAGCCAGTTAACCGGCTGCGACCAGGCCTTCTGGGACCTGGTGCGCGAAGCCGGTATTACGCACGTGTATGTGCATGACGGGCGCGGCAGCCTGACGGGCC
>ENA-UPSB01002956-UPSB01002956.1-bioreactor-metagenome-genome-assembly--contig:-NODE-2956-length-14488-cov-21.569043_pt1 | contig 14488 bp, 27 predicted proteins | sample MGYA00238182_ERZ773286 | MGnify/ENA primary metagenome ERZ773286 (study PRJEB29026, sample SAMN07631240) | bioreactor metagenome | isolation source: Switchgrass digestor | place: USA: Dartmouth... | reverse complement strand
ACCTCCTTTTTAATTTATTTATTTTTTGCCACCAATTAATTACAAAAGTTTTATAGTGTGAATTAAAGTTTTTCTCCGCATATCGGACAATATTTCCAGCGTTTTGACAGATAGTTTCCGTTTGACCTTTTTGAATGTCTTTTTAAAACTTTTGAATAACGAAGAATAGAAAATTCCACATAACCAATACTTGAAATTTTTCTTATTTTCGGCTCAATCTCTTCTACTATGTTTTGAGAAATAGCTTCATCAATGATCTTTTCAAAACATTTATTCTTGCATTGTACAGATAAATAAACTCCTCTATATTCCATGGATTCAATAACCTCCTTTGTCGCATTAGCACGTTATTGCTCATTTACTGGTTCAAAATCGGTACCACATTTCATGCAATGGTATGTACCATCGTTACGTGGTAGTAGCGCTATCCATTTACACTTTGGACATTTTTCTGTTTTACGCTCAGGTTCAGGCTTCTTTTTCTCTCGGTACTTTTTACCTAAAATCTTATAAATTTTATTTCTCATGAAATCCCTCCACCAAAAGCAATTTATTGTTTTTACTGCTCCTCTTTAATTTTGCTCCGTATATAATCTGGGCACGCAATACATACAAAAGCAATAAAAATATTGAGAAATGGAATAAATAATGGTAATATGCTATGAATTATTTCCCATGCATCGCTCTGATTTTGAGTCTCATACCCTTCTCTTTTAAGCTGACTTGTTAATGCCTTTGAAGTTATGAATGTTACGAAAAAACATATCGCTGTACTGATAATATATAATTTCAACATTTTCTACTGCCTCCTTGTTTTCTGAACGAACGTTATTGGAGCCACTACTTTCCCTGGAATTACTTAATTTGCCGATTACTATACCGTTTAAGCTCATACAAGGTCATAAGACAATAACAAGCCATATCAACAAGTGTGTCCTCAAGTTTTTCATCCGGTACTTTGTTTTCTGCTCCAAGTGTCAGCGCTTCAATTCTGGAGAATTTATCACTCATTCTTACCAATGCTGAGATGGGCCCGTACCTTTCGAACTGCTTTCCAAAGCTGTCGCCATAAGCTATATTTTTGGATTTGAATTGTGATATCATTTCCAGGCATGTTTCTTCGATGAATGCAGCTTCCTCGTTAGTTTTTAAATTAATATCAATATCAAGCATCTGCTAAACACTCCTTTCATGGACAGCCAGTGAGCTTTTTATAAAACTCATCCGAGTACTGACGTTGTTTGAAGTTTACCACTTGCGGTGCTATACTACATTTCCCTGGCTCTCCCCTGGGTTTTATTTCAGTCTCAGGAACTCCCTTGATGAAATCGCTAAAAGGCTTGTCCGGACCCAGAAAAGTACTTGCATGTTTTATATATCTGGGCTCTGTTTTTTGTTGCGTACAATACTGAGCATAGTTGTTTGCAGCCTGTATCATATCCTTGGCTGAAACCCCTTCTTTGATTCTTGTTTTCCAAGTCCTGAAAGCGCTTTTCTTCTCAATCTTTCTTGGATAGTGTGCCCAAAATTCTTCGAACTCCTGAGTGTATTCATCTTTGCCAGTCTTTCTCTTTGCAGACTGCGCTCCACCATCTTCTGCAGTGTTTTCACTGTCAGATGGTTTCTCAGCCGGGATGTCAATCGCACACTCTGCGTCAGCAGAGGCACACATATTTATAATTTCTGATCCTGATCCTGTTCCTGATCCTGTTCCTGGTTGAGATAACCGTTTATATAACTGTTCAAGTAATGGTTTATATAACGGTTTATCAAACTGTTTAACTATCTCCAAAAAATCTTGAAATAACAAGGTTTCAGGTATTTCTCTAAGTTTTTCAATTGCGCTTTTGACCTGATTTGGATTTTCCAGAGGATTATGTTTAAGGTAATTCTTAACCAATACAACATGAACCTGTTTATCATATATAATTAAACCTGCAGATAATAGTTCCTGTAACGCTTTCATAAACCGTTTCTCATCCCAGCCAAGGTCAAAACAAGCATATGGGAGAGGTAGAAAGTAAAATCCAACAATATTGCGGTGAGGAGATGTCAGAAAATAGAGCATAAGATATCTTGCATCATCCGAAACCACACGCATTTTTTCATCTTGCCAAAATCGACTTTCAACTCTTGTATACACTTCATTCCCCCACCTTCATACCCAGCCATCCCAGCGGTACCGGCTGGCACAAACCGCTGAGCATGACTGTTTCAAAAACTACATAACACATATACACATCTTATATTTATTTACATGCCCCGGACCTCACACCAACCGGTTTAATCCCTGATCATCGGACCGGGGCCAATGGGTTCATTATGAAATAATGAATACTTCACCTGATTCAATCAGTTCTTTCAGATTATCCTCAAAATAATTCTTGATGTTTTGCATAGCTTCCGGTTTCCATGCTCCACCATCAGCTTCAAACAGAGCACACTCTGGGCCATTTTTAAGCCTTAATACAAATTGACTTGCAGGCTGTTCAATCTCGGAAAAAGTTCTGTATGGAGCAAGTAAAACAGGGTTTGGAACCACCACATTCTCTGCAAGTGAAACACCTCTCTTAGCAACAACCTTTTGACTTATCCCGTCATCAGAGCTATTTTGCACAACTTCTTCTTTGATATTGCCAATAACACTGAGAACCTTGGCGCGGTCTCCTGTATCAACAAACATGCTCTGCAGCATAATGTTGAAGCTTTCCGCATCCATAAATCTATTAAGCTGAATAAGAGGTGTAAGGGCTTCACATTTGATATAAATATTCCGATTGTATGATGAAGGATCTGCTTTCGTTGCAACTGATAACGAAGTCGGCGATTCAATAATGATTAGCCAGGGCGATACTGCATTAAAGGTTTTAGGATTATCAATCTTTGTTCTGATATAATCAACCACTCCGGAAAGTGTATGTAGTTTTATTGGTGCAACCTTTGGTTCTGGTATATAATTAAGTTCACCGGTGGAGTATTTCTCACCATTTACATCAATAACTTGTTTTTGACCTAAACCAACAATGTACTGCAATGCTTCTTTAATCATGTTTATTCAACCTTCCTTTCCAATTTACGAATTTTATTATTTTCAGAAGATACATCATCATCTTCAATTGAAATCTGCCCGACAATCTGGTCTTTAATAAGTTCCTGCGCAAAGAATCTCCCGTCTTTGTCCTCTGACATAAACATTCTTGTCTTCAAGGGTTTTATTGATGCAAGCTTTGATGTACAGGTAATTTCAACATCTGAGATTTCCCTGGTTTCGTCAGGTTTTATTGTGATTTTAATGGTAAGTTCTCTTTTCTTCGTTGGGTCTGTATTTGGGTCGGCTATGTTCGCAAGGATTTTCTGCAATTCCCATTCTGCCCGTTCTACTACTGCTCCATTTGATAAATTGCTGAGAGTCATTTTTTCATTTGGCATATTTCCCATCCTTTCTATAATTAATTTTTGCTTTGACCCCTGTTTTACATGTCATCCACCACCATTAACCCCCTTTCCGGGGACGGCAGCGATCCCCAGTTTGCTGTCGTAAGAACTGGAAGAATTGAAATCCCGAAATCATTGGAGGTTGGTTTTCACCTTCCTTTCAAAAATTGATTTATACTCTATGCTGCCTTATTAAAAGAATTCACTGTTAACCACACTTCAGGAAGACGCTACCCATCTTTTCCAACGCTTTATCACGCCAGGCATATAAAGTATTCAGTGCATAGGCTTGTTTAAAATTCAGCTCAATCTGCTCTGCGATTTCGGGCCATTTGCAACCTTCAATGTAATACTGCTCAATGATGAATCGTTGCATTTTGCCTAATACGGTCAGCATAGCATCAACCTGTCTGACTTCCATTTCCAATCTATACATGCGGCTTTTTATCTCTTTGATTCTGCTGCGGATATTAAAACTGTCTTCTGGTTTCCATACTCGTTCATCATGATACGAGAGTGCCGCTTTTTCTGTGGAACTTTGAAATTGATTATCATGGCTTACTGGAATATCTGTAACAGTTTTGGCTCTCATGCAGATCCCTTCTATGCACTGATTCACATCTTCCAATACATAATTGTTCCCATACCCCAGCATCTCCTCCAACCCTTCTATTTCGATGTTGTACAATTGAATTTTTGCCTTATTGCTTTTGTAGCGGCGAAGCAATTGTACAATCTCCGGATATTTAATTGTGCTTATTTTAAAACTCAATTGCTTCCACCCCTTGCCAAATACATGCAAAAATGTTTTAATAAATACAGGGCTTGGACTGAAACGCTTGGGCGTGGAAGTCCTTTTTTATGGATTCAATACTTTGTATTTGCCGTATCCGCAAATGCAGTCAAAGATTGATAGACAGTGTACCAGTTTCGTCCTTATATCCCTTACAACAATGAGATACTTCGTCTTCTGAATTACTGGTCCTGTAAAAACAATATCTTTTGTATCCTGGCCACTGTTCTTTTTGTCAGCTAACCTATATTTGCAATGCAGTTTCATACCTGGTTGTATATCACGAAAATTTTTAAGAATATCTGCGTTAACTGAGTTTATTGCAATCACAACCTAACACTCCTTAAGCATCTTTTCCTGCGTCTGGAGGTCCAAACGCAGATTTTCACACCAGTAGGTTCTCTCTTTGATAGCAGCCCTTTTAACCAACACATACAGAGTCACCTGCTTTCCTGTTGCAATGTCTTAAGAGTATTGGCAATTCAACAGGTCTACACTTTTTAAGAGCGTTTGCAAGAGCAGTTTGAACAGACCGGTTATATTCGGGTATCTTTCCAACATATTTGCCAATAGCGTCATAAGCGAAATTTTGAATTGAACAATGTTTAAATGGATACCGTTCCACTGGCTTGTCCCTGAAGAATTCAGCATATTGCTTTGGGTATGAGATACAAGCCAATACTTCAATTTGAACAATATGTACAGGGGTTGTCCTAATATTAACTACTTTTCCAATGTATGATCCGTAAAAATCATCAGAAGCATGCACTATATCACCGATTGTTATCATTGACCTTCCCCCTTTAATTTGATACAATTTTCTCGTAGAAGTTATATTTGGCTGGTTTTTATAACCGGCTTTTTTCTTTTTTCTCTTTTCAATAGCTCTTCCTAATTGGATACCTAACATTAATGAAAAGATAAAACCGATTGTAAAAGTAATCATTAAATTTCTGAAAATGTTCATGGCTTTTCTCCTTTGATTATTTTTTCTCTTCTGCGGTAAAGTTCAGATAGCTTTAAGGTGTCTTCATAAGATGCGCATTTACCCTGGAGTTCGTATATTTCATCATCAAGCCTGTCTATTTTTTGCCTATCATCATCTGATAAGTGGTTTAATAATCCGCTTAGCCTTATCATTTGTAACAGCTCCTTATGTAAAAACTAAAGATAAAGCAGCTCCTGCTATCTCATTAACCTCTTTTTTCACTTTGTTCCATCGTTGTAATTCATGCTTATCAATAACACCATCGCAAGCTATTTCAAACATATCGGAGTTAACCAGCTTTAAGTCATCAACTTCTTTATGTAGTCTAAGAACAGACTGAGCCAATTCTGACATATGTATGTCCGGTAAATATCTTCTGCCGACTTCTGTGCTGACCTTAAGATGCATGTATGCCAGTATTTTTGATTTATATATTTCTACCATGCTGCAAACTATGTCATCATGAGGAACTGTTTTGCCTGACTCATAGTCAACCAGGGAGCGTACACTTACATTAAGCAGTTCTGCTGCTTGTTCCTGGGTAAATCCTGCAGAAAGTCTGGCAGCTTTGTATATGTTTTCGCAAGAACTCTTCATTCCCACTTCACCTCCTCCCGTGTAAAATATATATATAAAATTAGTATTGCCTCACTTCACATCCGGGCTGTCCCGGGCAGCCCCTATTTCACTTCAGCACCGGTACCGTGGTAAGCATCCAGGGTGCAATCAAAAAATCTTGCTTTATTTGCATCAAAACATTGAGATAGTTTACTGATAACGTCTATTTCCTCTTTATACAGCGAACATTCAGTGCAACCGAAACTTGCCGTATTTAAAAATTCATGATATGAAAATGAATAAATCCTTATAGTTAATTCATTATTGAATGTTTTATCAGCATAGTATATGGTTCCATAATACGAAGTCCCATAAGCATCGTCAGCAAAGTCTTTATGGATTATATGTTTTTCCCAGTCATCAATTAAGTTCATAAAATTTTTACTTCTGACTTCCTGCATTGCCTTTTGCTTAAATTCTTCAAAGTTCATTATCTGGCACTCTTTACTTTTTGGCGAAAATATAATCATTAAAACCACCCTTTTTCAGATAGATTAAATACTCCCTTGCCTGCTCAATGCTTCGCTGGCTATATATGAACAACGGTCAAGTATCGCTTTTATTTCTTCAGGTGTTTTGTTTTTGCAGTATGTATCATAAATTTTTATGGTGGTATTACCTATTTTGAATTCTTCAACCAGGTCTTCTTCTCTCTCGACAATTTCTTTTTTCTTCATGGATGCCACCTCCAATACACTATATGCGAGGGTGCTAAAACTGTAACCTGTGTTTCAAATATAGCTGTTAATTATGGTATAATCTCCCATATAGGGAGGTGAGTGTTATGAAAACTGATAAAGAGTTAGCTGTGGAATTAACCATGGCATATGTGCAATCATGGAATGCTAAAGAGAACACACAGCCAATAAAAGCCGATCTATTAATTGATATTTACAAAGCTGTCTATGAAGCAATATCAGCATCTGGTCAAAATCACTCGTAACTTTCAGGTGATGATGTCATTCCTATTATCAAACTTGCAACCTCTGGCAGGACACGGCTCTCCTCAGGGGTTGCATTTTCTCCACCTTTTGATACCCTGTCAACAAAGTTGCAAAGATTCTCCAAAAGCTTCTTTCTAACTTCTTTGTTATTCATTGCTCTTACTCCTTTCATTTGAAATAATTTATATAAGCGCGCTTAATAAGCTTGGTTTAATCCTTTACCACTTTCCAATAAAAATACTTACAACAAAAAAGGTAATGGATATCACTAACGATATAATAGAAATACATAACGAGAATCTGGGATGTCTATCAAAAAAGTCACTGGTTTTAATCTTTCTATAATGAGGCACAATTACAACACTCCTCTATTTGGTATAAATTGTTTGCTTTGAAGTTTTATGTTACAATTATGTTAAGAGGTGATAACATTGGCTTCTATTTGTAATATAAATACTGAAATTAATTTGGGAGCTATTATTGTTGCCTTAATCGGTTTCTTTGGTTCCTTAATAATAAATAAAGTTTTCAATCAACCAAAAATAAATGAACTTTATAAGGAACAACTTAACAACTTATACTGGCCTATGTTTTCTCTTATCGAACCCAATTTAAATAAAAACATTGATGTAGAAACTGCAAAAAATTATGCAACAGAACTTAACCAAATAATTAAATCTAACTATTGCATTGTTCCTTCAAATTTATTCCTTCTGGTCGAACAGTTTTCTGAACAGGTAATGTTAGATAAAGATTACATGGCAAGTTTTACTGATCTCTCTTTTTACATAGCTAAGCTGTTCGACAAAACAAGAAGAAAATTAAAGTATCCAACACGTAGCTTTTCGTACAAATTCTGCAAAAATCAATTTGATTTAAGAACCCATAAATCTTTATGGAATTCAATCAAAGAAATACTATCAATATGGTTCGATACTTTTAAAGAAGCAATTCCTGTCTTTATTGGGTGCTTTATTGGATTTTCATTATATTTGTTATATCAGTTTATTCTTTCACTGTTTCAATAAAGCAAGAATAATAGCGACTAAAAACATATAAGAACTTAACTTTAGTACTCTTTCGTTTCTGGTTATTATGCTAAATATCAGAAATAACCAACCAAATGTAATAAAAATCCAAACATACATCCTCATTTCTCCTTCTGAGTTAACTTATGCAGTGTACCGGCATCCCGTTAATTAATTAAGCCAATTATTCTATTTTCAAGGTACAGATATAAACAAATACCCTTAGATACACTAACTTGCTTTCTGTTCTGCCTCAAAGAATCTGATCCAGTCGAAGCCTAATACATTGGCTATAGCCTGAGCACATTCTACCGAAGGTGTTCTGTCACCATTTTCAATTAAGCTATAATGTTGCTGAGTTATACCAGCCGCTGCTGCTACTATTTCTTGGGATTTTTTCAATTCATTTCGTCTTTCTCTCAGCCAACTCCTCATCCTTATACACTCCTCTTTCACAACCTTTGGTTGTATATATATTATAACAACTTGAAGTTGTTGTCAAGATATTTTAAGAAATTTAGTTGTATTAATTTGTCATTACAACACAGTGTTGTATAATTAGAAACAAAGGAGAGATTAGACAAGTGCTTGCTAAAAAAATACGAGAGTTAAGAAATGAAAAAGGTATTTCGCAATCCTCGCTTGCTAATCATTTAGGGCTAACACAGCAGGCAATAGCAAAATGGGAAAAAGGAATTGCTGAGCCTGATAGTGTTACATTAAATAAACTTGCTTCCTTTTTTAATGTATCTGTAGACTTCTTACTTGGCCGCACCAATGTCCGCAATTCTAATAACAATACTGATGAGGACTTCCCTGACGATGTTAAGGTTCTCATGCGTAGTGTTTCAAAGCTAACGGACAAGCAGAAAGAAATTGTAAAAAGGCTTGTTCAGGAATTTATTAATGAGGATTGATGATAATTAAATTAATTTTTTGAGGTGTACCCTGTGACAGATAGAGAATTATTAGAACTAATTGCTGCAAAGATATCCAGTATGGATATGCAATTAAACGAAATGCATGAAGAAATTAAAAAGGTAAATAGTGAATTGTCAGAGGTAAAATCCAGGTTAACCTCTGTTGAAAACATTGTTACCCGTATGGAACATGACCACGGCCAGAAACTACAGGCTTTATTTGATGGGTATAAACAGCACACAGACCACCTTGAACGAATAGGACAAGCTGTAATTGAACATGATGAGCTGCTGTATAATAAATAAATTAATTTTTATGTTATTTTGATTCTATTCATCTTCTGTCTACACCAACTGCTGCAATTCTATGGACAATAAGGTGATGGAGTTGTGTTTAGTACCAGATTGGCGCAATTACGCGAGGAGCTCGGATTAACCCGAAAAGAGGTTGCAGAAAAATTAAATATTGATCAAACCACTTACGGTAAATATGAGTTATCAAAGCGTCAGCCTGATTATGATACTTTACAGAAAATTGCTTCCTTTTTTAATGTCTCCGTAGACTACCTTCTTGGCCGCACCAATGTCCGCAATTCTAATAACAATGTTGATGAGGACTTTCCTGATGACGTTAAAGTTCTCATGCGTAGTGTATCTAAATTGACAGACAAACAAAAAGAAATTGTTAAAAGACTTGTTCAGGAATTTATTAATGAGGATTAATATAATAAGTAAGGTGGGGTCACCATGGGTTTTGATTTTGTTGCTATTGACTTTGAAATAGCAAATAATAATCTTAACAGTGCTTGCGCCCTTGGTCTTGTTGCAGTTAAAAATCTAGAGATTGTAGAATCGAAATATTTTCTTATATGTCCACCATCCGATGAATTTGATTGTTCTTGTATTGCAGTTCATGGAATCACTTATAATGATACCAAATCATGCCCAAAGTTTCCTGAGGTATGGGCTCAGATAAAAACATACTTTGAGGGTAATTACATAATAGCTCATAATGCAAGATTTGATATGTCTGTTCTTAAAAATTGCTTAATTGAGTATAACTTGGATATTCCAGATTTTAAATATTACTGCAGTATTCCTATAAGTACGAAGGCATGTTCAAATGTCGGTAATTCTCTTAAAGAAAGAACAGAGTATTTTGGCATTGAATTAGATAATCATCATAATGCTTTAGAAGATGCCAAAGCATGCGCTCATCTGGTTATAGAGACAGTTAAGAGATGCAGAAGGAAGTCTTTTGAAAGCTTTATTAAAGTATATTCAAGTATTAAACCAAAAGAATTTAAAGAGCTTAAGCCTCAGACATCTTTTAAAAAAGCCCATAGACACTTTGAAAAAATCTCAGTTTCTGAAATTGCTGCTACTACAGAGACTTTTAACAAAAACCACCCGTTGTTTGGAAAAAATATTGTTTTTACAGGTGAATTAAACACTATGGATCGAAGGACAGCTATGCAAAAAGCGGCTAATGTTGGTGCTATTTTGAAAAGCGGTGTTTCAAAGAATACAGATTATTTAGTTGTTGGAGTTCAAGATAAAAGTCTTGTTGGAGATGATGGTTTAAGTTCCAAGGAAGAAAAAGCCTATAAATTGATCGAGGAAGGATATGATATAAAAATTATTAAAGAAGAAGAATTTTTAAAGCTACTTGAAAACTGAGATTTTTATTAAAATGTTTTATTTTGGAAAAAAATATGCTTTTATTATAAATAAAATTGCATATTAATGATAAGGAGTATATAATGAAAAATAAAAAGTTTCCAGATTACTTTCCACCGGATTGTCCACCCAAAAATGCAAAAATTGGCAGAATGGCAGTTTTTCGTGCGATAAAAGGGGAAGTTCCATGTGAACAGGATTTTATCTGTGTACATAAGCTTTACCCAAAAAGAATAATACCAGAATCAGAAAGATTAAATTCATATGGGCTTTCATTTTATAAAAATATAGATGATTTAAAGGCAATGATTAGTAGTCTTTCAATGAATATTAGAAACAAGCGTTTTAATAATATTGCAAGTGGGTATATGACAGAAGAACATGGGGTTTATTTAGAAACTCCAAAGAATAATAATTCTCATGTTACATGGTGGATATATGATGATATTTTACTTCATCCTATATTTAAAAAGGTAGATTAAGATGAAAAAAGGCTTTGTTAAATTGGAATGGCTTGGTGAATTAGAGATAATTAATATATATGTATATTATGATCAGCCATGGATTTTTAGTTGTAAGGATAAGAATGAGCAATTATATTTTTGTCTGTGTGCTGACGAAGATGAACGTGGGCAAAGATGGTTGTACCTTCCAGTAAGTAAACATAAACTATTTGAAATAGAATCAGGAAGTATATCAATATATAGTGCCTTTAAGTCTGCTAATGTTAAATATGTTTTCAACGTATATATATCTTTTGATAATGAACTTGATGAAATCTCACTTATAAAACCATCAGATATAGAAGATGACTGTTTACCTGATAAAGATATTAAACTTAGTTTTATAGATCCTTATGATGTTAATTATTTTAACCACGTACAGAATAAGGTAAAACTTCAAAAAATAGAGTATGACCCTTTAGAGCTTTCATTAATGACGCGGAGGGATGTATTAGATCTTTGTTTTGAACCTCAAGAAACGCATCATCCAGAAATTGATTGCGATAGTCTTGGTATATCTCTTATTACAACACAAGCAATAATCAATTCAATTTCATACAATAAGATAAATCCAAAAGGACGAATACCTAATGAATTTAAATTAAAAAATAAATTAAATGTAGCTGCTACCAGGGCAGCCTCATTTGGTGTAATTCTATTATCAAACGAAACAGCTAACTTAATGGGATCTACCCCTGTATCAGAGGCTATTCAGATATTCTCAAAATTATTGGAAGCTAAAGACAATGAACAACTGCTAAATGATATATGTGAGCTTATTCCACCGCGTGCTTTTTATCAATATGTTAACTTGTTAAAAGCTTTATTGAACTCAAATACTAACCTCCAACTTAAAACTGCAACTCCTGATCGCTTTTATAAGCATGTTAAGCTCACTCAAGAATCCATGAGTTCTACATTGAATATTATTGAAAATAAATATAAAACATTTGTTACTAAAAAGGAGATGTTAGGAGAGTTAGTTGGCTATAATGTAAAGAAGAACACTTTTGCGCTACTAGATCTTGAACAGAATTTATATACTGGTTCTCTCAGTAGTAATTTAAAAGGTGCTACTTTAACTATCCCATCGTCCGTAAAAGTTATTATTCAAGAAAGCATTGATATCAATCCTCTAACTCAAAAAGAAAAATACACTTATGAGTTAATAGAAATAATAGACATCTTGGGCAATAAATAATTTAGTATAAATTATTATCGAACATTCGTTCTTGATAAACCCGCCTTCCTGTTTTATAATGGAAATATCATATTTTCAGGAGGCGGCGTTTTGTATTACGAACGTTTTGAAAACAATCGGGATTATCAAATACGCAACCAAGCTATTAAACTATTAGAAAGACAAAGAATTGACACTTCAAGTGCTATTGACATTTCAAAAGTAATAAAACGAATGAAAGAAGATATAACCTGGGTAATTGTTAATCTGGAAGGGTTGCCTGGGTTCACCTGCTACAACCAAAAGAAAAACAAATATAAAATGTTTCTGGATGAAGAAACAAGTGAGAAATGCCTGGAAAGAATCATTTTCACAATGGCTCACGAACTTGGGCATATTGTCCTCGGGCATTTTGGTTCATATGACAACAGTACATATATAACTAATTATAAATTTGAATATGAAGCAAATATATTTGCTGATGAACTGCTTATGCCAACTGTACCTATAATGCAGAAAAAAATGACCTCAGAGGAAATCTGTAAGGTATATTTGGTTTCAGAAAGCGCTGCAAATAATAAAATCAAATATATACAGAGAAATACTATTCATCGTGAAACGAATCAAATCCTATCTCTTATATCTAAGCATATTGACACCTATGAGGCTTTATACCGCAAAGGCCTAAATGAATATAATGATAAAGTATTAAATGACTATATGGAAAAATGGCTTGACCCAGATTATATCTTTGAATAAGGTGAGATAATGTACTGTATTTATCTAAGAAAATCCAGGGCTGACGCTGAAGCTGAAGCCCGTGGTGAGGGTGAAACTTTAGCACGGCACGAAAAGGCCCTGTTGGAGCTTGCCAGGAAAATGAATATTACAGTTGATAAGATATATCGTGAAATTGTCTCAGGGGAAACCATTGCTTCAAGGCCGGTAGTTCAGGAACTTCTTTCTGATGTTGAACAGGGAAAATGGACAGGAGTTCTTGTCATGGAAGTTGAAAGATTGGCCCGTGGTGATACGATTGACCAGGGTATTGTGGCCCAAACTTTCAAATATTCCGGTACTAAAATCATAACTCCGATGAAAACCTATGATCCAAACGATGAATTCGATGAGGAATTTTTCGAATTCGGCCTTTTTATGGCCAGGAGAGAATATAAAACAATTAACCGCCGGATGCAGCGTGGAAGAATTCAATCCGTGAAAGAAGGGAAATATGTAGGAAATAAACCGCCTTATGGGTATGTGAGAAAGAAATTATCCAATCAAAAAGGATTTACTCTGGCACCGCATCCGGAACAAGCTGATATTGTGAGATTGATTTATGACCTTTATACAGGTCCAAACCGCATTGGTGTATCTAAAATAGTACGTAAGCTCAATGAAATGAAGATTCCTACTATTAGCGGCGGACCCTGGGTACCGGCAACAGTTCAGGATATTCTGCACAATCCGGTTTATATAGGTAAAATCCGTTGGAATGCCAGACCTGCTGTAAAAAAGATAATAAACGGGCAATTGGTCAAAGAACGTCCAAGAGCCAAGGATAATGATGTTATAATAGTTGATGGATTGCATGAACCCATAATAAGCATTGAAACATGGGAACTTGCACAGAAATATCTTTCGGATAATAAAGAAGTACCTGCACCAAAGCAATATCAGGTCAAGAATCCATTAGCCGGCCTTGTCATATGCGGGAAATGCGGACGTAAGATGATACGCCGGCCATATACAAGCGGCCAACCAGATACTCTTATGTGCCAAATTACAGCTTGCGATAATATAAGCTCTTACCTGTACATTGTCGAGGATATGATTCTTGAAGCCTTGAAAAAGCAATTAGATGAGTATAAACTGGAAGTGAAAAACATACAGAAAAGCAAATCAAAAAATTTCCGGGAAATTGAACTATTACATAAAGCAATTGCCAATCTGGATAAGGAATATGAAACATTTCACAAACAATCTGACAGCTTGCATGATTTATTGGAGCAGGGAGTTTATACTGTAGAAACCTTCCTGGAAAGATCAAAAATTATTAATGGAAAAAAAGAAGCCAACAGAAAAGAAAGAGCTTCATTGGAAGAAAAGCTGCAGCAATATGAAAGATATAATGATGCAAAGAAAAACTTTATACCTAAAGTTGAAAACTTGCTGAAAGTTTATAAAATGATTGAAGATCCTGCAGATAAAAATAAAATGCTGAAAGAAGTAATTGAAAAAGTTACTTATTTAAAAACTGATAACGGACGTTGGAATCCTAATCCTGAAATACAGCTGAAAATATACCCCAAACTACCGAAAAATACGTAATTGATAACCTCATGGAACCGAAGAACTTGCTCACCTTGAGATGATTGGAACCATGGTTCAACAGCTCA
>ENA-UPSB01002954-UPSB01002954.1-bioreactor-metagenome-genome-assembly--contig:-NODE-2954-length-14491-cov-4.053824_pt1 | contig 14491 bp, 13 predicted proteins | sample MGYA00238182_ERZ773286 | MGnify/ENA primary metagenome ERZ773286 (study PRJEB29026, sample SAMN07631240) | bioreactor metagenome | isolation source: Switchgrass digestor | place: USA: Dartmouth... | reverse complement strand
CAGCCGCCAGAACTGCAGCTGGCGGGAGAGCCTGGGGTTGCTGCGGCGCTTGAAGCTCACCAGCGGCAGGCGGCACTCGGGCAGCACCAGCACCTGGAGCGTCTCGGCGGAAGGTTTGGCCTGCAGGCGGGGGCTGACCACCGCGGAGGCCAGAACGGCGAAGGAGTACAGCACCAGCCCGTCGCCGTTCCAGATGACCGGCTGCTCGCCGGCCGGCGCGGTGTAGCCGAGCCGTTCGGCCAGTTCCAGCAGGGCTTCGGCCGCAGCCTGCAGATCCCTGCGGCGGCTCTCCGGGTTTTCGGCCGGGGTCAGGGTCCAGCCGCCGTCCTCTCGCTGTTCGGCGTAGGCGTCGAGCACGGCCAGAATTAGCTCACGGGGCGGGGTCAGCAGGCCGGGGAAGCTCCGGTTGATCGCGTACTGGATTTCGTGCAGCGCCGCGCCGGGGTTCCGGTGCAGGAAGCGCACGGTTTCCATTTCCACCCGGTCGGAGAGGGGCAGCGGTTCAGCCGCCGGTTCGGCCAGCTCCCACAGCGGGTCGCGTCCGGCGGCCTTTGCATAGCGGACCAGGCGGTCACCGGCCAGCACGGAATCGACGCACTGCTGCAGCCGGACAGGGGTTTCGGCCGTGTACTGAGTCAGGTCGCGGGGCAGGGCTTCGCTGGCAGCCAGACTCGCCAGGCAGGCGCTGAACAGGGTCAGCTGCCCGGCCGGTTCGTTTCGCTCCGCCAGGGCTGATTCAATTGCCTGCACGCACAGTCCGGCGGTGTCCCCTTCGTAGGCGGGCAGGCTGCCTGCTGTTCCCTGCCAGAGTATCTGAGCGCTGCGGTCGTTCTCCGAGAGGGCCAGGCCGGCCAGCTTGAGCCCGGCGGCCTGCCCGGCTGCCAGCAGCGAGTGTAATGAACCGGGCGAGCATTCGGTGGCGATGCCGAAGACGGGCACCGTTGGTGGCAGCGCGGAAAGCACGTAGTGCATGGCCTGCAGATTCCAGATCCAGTCGTAGCGCTGGCGCTCGAGCGCGCCTTTGAGCGGCGCCACCGCCTCGCGGCCGAACAGCCAGCCCGACCACAGCGCGGAAAGCGTCCAGAAGGCCGGGTTGGTGCGCGCCAGCGGGGCCAGCACTGCCCTCACCGGGAACTCCGAGGGCAGGGGCAGCAGCGAGCGCGCCCGGCCCGGGTACAGGCAGATGCCGCCGCTTTCCGGGGGTTGGTCAGGGTAGCGGACCAGCGGGGTCGGTGTGCCTGCTTTACTCCACTGCTGGACGGCCTGCTCCAGCGCCAGCCAGAGATTCTTCTCCAGCGACACGGCCGGCGTATTGAGCTGCCGCGGGCGGTAGCGGCCGCCGGCCTGCGGCCACAGTGAGGTTGCCTGATCACACAGGGAGAGCAGCAGCGCCTGCAGGCAGCGCAGCCGGTCGGGCGGCAGGTTCAGCGCGTCCATCTTGTTCAGCAGGGTGAACAGCACGTAGAGCGGTCGGGGGCGGTAGATCTGCAGGCTTTCTTCGACGCTGCGCTGCAGGTTTCCGTCCTCCAGCACCACGCGGTCGACCGCCCGGGCACGCGCCAGCGGAGCGCTGCCCAGCTGCAGCAGGGTGGTCAGGTCATCCGGGTCGACCGGCCGCTCGCCCTCGTCGCCGCAGGCGGGGCAGCAGTACTGCCGGGCGAAGGGCTGGTCTTCATCCTTCCGCCAGATGAAAGCCGCCGGCTGCACGGCCACGCCGCAGGCGGCGCAGCGGGACTGGTACAGCCCCAGAATCTGGCGCTCCAGCCGCTCAGCGCCGCGGCGGGAGGTGGCCACCTCGACCAGCACCGACTGGTAAGCCTCCAGCGGCGGAGCGGCAGCCAGCATCTCCAGCATGAAGGCCAGCACCGGGCTGTTGCAGGCCACCAGCACACGGCGGCCAGCCCGGGCCGCTTCCAGCGCCAGGGCGGGGGACGCACCGAAAGGGTCCAGCACCCAGTCGCCGGGCCGGGTGTTTTGCTCAAGCCAGACAGCGCCGATCCCGGCTGGAATGGGCGGGAGGAAATGCGCCAGGGGAACCTCCGGAGGGCTGGCGTGCCCTGGCAGATATGGCTGGGCGAGGACGCTCATGTGACTCACCGGTGAACAGCAAACCCGGGTACTTGCTAATAGTATAGCGAATTTTGCCACCGGCGAGCGCTCTCTCGACAGCGGGTTGAGCGCGGGCATGATATCATAATTGTGAGGCTGCCCGATCGCTGCCCTCAGAGCGGTTCGCCGGCGGCCCATACCGGACCGGTAATGGGAGGATTATGGTCAACCAGTTTATCGATAGCGCACGAAGAGGAAAGAATTCCGTCTGGCGGTACATCCTTACCCTGGCGATTGTCATCGGGCTGGTGTTCATGGTCACCTTTGTGCTGCTGGTGGCCGCCTACCTGTCCGAAGGACATATGGACGTAACCCGCTACCCGGCGTGGATGCAGTACCTGATCACGCTGCTGAGTTTTCCGGCCGGGCTGTTCGGGCTGTGGTTCGGCGTTCGCTTCCTGCATAAACGTCCGTTTTCCTCGCTGATCACGCCCACCGGCCGCTTCAGCTGGAAGCGGTTTTTCGTCGCCGGTGGAGTCTGGTTCGCCATCCTGGTGCTGAGCGACCTGATCCTGGCTGCGCTCAACCCGGGCAATTATGTCTTTTCCTTCGACCCGGTCCAGTTCCTGCCCTTCCTGCTTATGTCGCTGCTGCTCATCCCCTTGCAGACCTCGACCGAGGAGCTGGTCTTTCGCGGCTACCTGACCCAGGCGCTGGGGCTGACGCGCGGCGGCTTCTGGCTGGCCTGGCTGCTCCCCAGCCTGATCTTCGGGCTGCTGCACAGCGCCAACCCGGAGGTGACGGAATACGGGTTCTGGTGGACCATGCCTTCCTACATCGGCTACGGGCTGCTGCTGGGCTGGGTGACGCTGAAAAGCGAGGGTCTGGAAATTGCCCTCGGCCTGCACGCGGTCAACAATCTCTACGCCTCGCTGCTGGTGACCTTCCCTTCGTCCGCGCTGCCGACGCCGGCGGTTTTCTCCATCCAGAGCTACGATGCCCGCCTGCTGACCCTTTTCTTCGCCGTTCAGGCGGTCCTGTTCCTGCTGGTCATGGGTTTCCTGCGCCGGAAAGGGGTCTGGCAGCCGGTGCGGGCTGAGGAATCTGCTTTCGACGCAATTTGACCACACGATCCTGCCATGAAACGAACACAGCTGATTACGAAACGCTTTCTTCTGGTTGCGCTGGCCTTTCTGCTGGCGCTGGTTTTGACTGCCTGCGACAGCGACGAGCGCTCCTATTACGCTGAACGCTATACGGTTGAGCTGGATCTGCAGCCCGGGAATGTGCTGCAGGTGACTGAGACGGTGGCCTTCCGCTTTGAAGGCGGCCCGTTCACCTACGCCTTCCGCGAAATCGAGCGAGACCAGACCGATGCCATTCGACTGCTCGAGGCCCGCATGGACGGCGAGCCGCTCCCGCCGGGTGACCGGGCAGGTCAGGTGGAAATCGACAGCTCATCCGATCCCATTGAAGTCACCTGGCATTTCTCGCCCACTATTGGCTCCGGGCGTTCCTTTGATCTGGTTTATCAGGCGGTGGGTAACCTGCGCCAGACTGCGGACGGGGATATGCTCTACTGGCAGGTGGTCCCGGAGGAGCACGAGTACGAGATTGACCGGCTGGAGGTGGTGCTCACTTATCCGCCGGATATCAACCCGGTCCTGACGCCGGTGACCGAGGGGGCTTCGGGCCAGCTGGCGCAGGAGGATGGGGTTCTGCGCTGGACCTTTGGCGCCATCCCGCCGGACCAGGCAGTCTCCATCCGGGTGGTTTTCCCTGCCGGAACGATAGATGTGCCGCCTGCCTGGCAGCAAAGAGCCATGAGCCAGAGCCGGCAGGTCAGCGTCACCTGGCCGTATGCTGTGGGACTGGGTCTCGGTGCTGCTTTTCTGGTCCTGCTGGCAGTGATGGTCATGCGCCGCAGGGATCCCGGCCCGGGCAGCGAGGGCATTCCGATGGGTGTGGTCACCCAGCTGCCGGACCGGCTTCCTCCAGCGCTGGCGGGATATCTGGCCAACTACAGCCAGGATAACCTGCTGCACTCGCTGGGCACGCTGATGCACCTGGGACAGCGCGGGGTGCTATCGTTTGAGGCAGTGCAGCAGCGCGGCCTGGGCCGGGGCACGGACTTCCTCGTCCGGCGGACGAACAGCCGAGAAGAGCTGCAGGACTTCGAGCAGGTGCTTCTGGATGAAATCATGGGAGAAGGTGAGATGCGCCTGTCCGAGTTCCACGAGCGGGCTGCCAGCCGCTGGAAAGCCATCAATTCCGCGATCCGCCAGGCGGCCATCAGCCAGGGGCTGATCGACCCGGCCCGTCTGGCCCGGCGCCAGCAGCTGATGGCCATGGGCACACTGCTGTTGATCGCCTCCATTGTGCTGATAATTCCGGCGGTCATCGCCATCGCCGGGGTGAGCAGCAGCTGGGCGCCGCTGGGGATCCCGTGGATCGGCCAGAACCTGTCCAGCCTGGGGCTGCTGATCGCCGGTCTGGCGGGGGGGCTGTTCATCGGCGGGTTCGTGCTGATCATCGCCGGGTCGACCTGGCCTCCGTTCACCGCCCGAGGTGCGGTCTCCGCGGAGCGCTGGAACCAGTTCCGCAAGTACCTGCGTGATCCGGGAACAGTCGAGCGGGCCAACCGCGATTCACTGGAAGCCTACCTGCCGTGGGCCACGGCGCTGGGTGAAAGCGGCCGCTGGGCCAGAGCGCTGAAGCAAAAAGGCCTGGACCTGGACCTCTCCTGGGTGCAGGGCGCGGACAGCTACACGTTTATCTACACCACGGCCGCGGTGTCCGCCGCCAGCGGCGGTTCTGGAGGCGCGGTAGGGGCGGGCGGCGGCGGAGGCGGCGCCAGCGGCGCCGGATAAGTCTGCCGGTCGAATGCCTGTATAATGGTGAGAACCCGGCTCTTCTGGATGGTCTATGCCTGTGCATTGGTACGCGATCGCCAGTCACCCCAACAAAGAGGACGTGCTCTGGCGGCAGCTGCAGACGAAAAACATTGAGGTCTTTTACCCCTGCATCCGCGTCAAGCCAGTGAACCCGCGGGCCAAAAAGGTGCGCGCCTATTTCCCGGGCTATATGTTCGTGCGCGCCGACGTCGAGCGGCTGGGCGTCTCCTTCTTCCAGTACATGCCCTACGCCAAGGGACTGGTCAGCTTCGGCGGGGAGCCATCCGTGGTGCCGGATGAATTGATCTCCACCCTGAAAGTGAAGCTTGATCAGATGGCACAGGAAGCCCGCGCGCCGGAGGACCTGCCGGCCGGCCAGCCGGTGATCATCCAGGACGGGCCGTTCTCCGGCTACGAGGCCATCTTCGACACCCGCATCTCCGGCACCGAGCGTGTGCGGGTGCTGCTCAGGCTGCTGAGCGACCGCCAGATCCCGGTGGAGATCCACCGCGACAAGATTGTGAAGAAGAAAAACTCATCAGGCTAAGGGCGAGAACACTGGCGCGGCCGGGAGTACGGTTTCCCGGCCGCTGACCTTGCTTCCTCCGGATAACCGCATTTTCTTGCCAATTGTCAGGCTGAAATCACCCGGGGTTTTGGAACGATTTCGGGCCGGATTTCGTCTATACAGGAGAGGAGAGGGAACCATGGTACATCGACGTCGTCTCACTGTCATCTTCCTGGCCGGCGTTCTGTCCTTATCGGCCTGTATTCCCTTTTTTGGTTCCCGGCCCGAGCCGGAAGAAAATCTGCTGAGCACCCTGGCCATGCAGACGGTGTCCGCCCAGCAGACACAGTCGGCCTTCAGCACGCTGACCGCGCTGCTTTCGCAGACCCCGACGGAACGGCCGCCTGAAACCGGGGCGGTCACGGACACTGCACAGGCTCCGACGGCCACACTTCAGCCGCCCACCGCCACGCTGCCCCCGGCGACGGAAACTCCCACGCCCACCACGGCCGTGCCGACGGTGGGTGTAACGCCGGTTCCCTTCACCCCGACGGCAACGCCTGTTCCCTGCAACCGGGCACAGTTTGTAGAAGACGTGCAGGTGCGGGATGGGGCGGAGTTCTACCCGGGCGAATCCTTCACCAAGATCTGGCGGCTGCGCAACACCGGCACCTGCACCTGGTCGAAGGACTACGCGGTGGTGTTCGTGGACGGCAACCAGATGAGCGGGCCGGTCAGCCAGCCGCTGGGCGTGACCGTGGCTCCCGGCCAGACGGTGGACGTGGCCGTGCCAATGACCGCCCCTTCGCAGCGGGGCACCTTCACTGGCTACTGGCAGCTGCGCTCTTCGGGCGGGGTGCTGTTTGGCATCGGCGATAGCGCCCAGTCCTCCTTCTGGGTGCGGATTTCGGTCCTCTCTCCCCGGCCTACGGAAGTCGGGTTGAAGTACTCGCTGGCCGATGCCTACTGCAGCGCGGAGTGGCGCTCCAACCACGGTCTGGTCTCCTGCCCGACCTCGGCGAGCGATGCGGATCGGGGGCTGGTGGCGCGCTCCTTCGAGCCGGTGCTGGAAGGCGGCTATCAGGAAGACCAGGCAGCCATCATCCTGCAGCCTGGCAGCGGGCGGGACGGTTTTATCACCGGCACCTTCCCGGCCTTCCGGGTGAGCAACTACGACGATTTTCGGGCAGTCATCAGCTGCATGGACAGGTCCCCGAAGTGCGACGTGACCTTCCAGCTGAGCTACACCGCGGACGGCGGACCGGTGCAGAGCCTGGGCACCTGGACCCAGAAGTCAGACGGCGAGTTCGAGACTATCGTGCTGGACCTGAATCACCTGGCCGGGAAGCAGGTGCGCTTCATCCTGACCGTCTACAACAACGGCGATTCCACCGACGACCGGGTGTTTTGGCTGCTTCCATCGGTGCGCTAGGGGGGCGTCTTCTGTCAGTAAAAAAACGGCTGAAAAATATTGATCGATTTTATCGCATTTCTCGAGGGATCCGCTATACTTATGTCACATCAAGTTGGGGGTTTCACGGAGGTGTGGAATGTCCTTTTTTCATCAGTTAGCGTATAGGCCCGGGAGGCTGGCGCGCCGGTCTCTCCAGGCAGTTCTGGCAGCCGTGCTGCTGATCACCCTGCTGGCGGGGGGCGTCCTGCCGGGGGAAGCCGCGGCGGCAACACCCACCATCGCCATCGTGGAGGTGGAGCCGGGCGAGACGGTCACCATCCGCACGGCGGGTTTTCCTGCCAACCAGGATTTCACCGTTTTGATGGGCAAGTTCGGAACCCGGGGCGTGGGCGGCATCGCCGTGGCCACGGTGAACTCCGGCAGCGGCGGCACCTTTGAGGCCACGTTCGATATTCCAGACGAGCTGCGAAATGAAGGTCAGATTCACATTCGCCTGGAAAGCGCGGCCGGATATTTCGCCTACAACTGGTTCTACAACCAGCCAGCCCAGACCGGGACGTCCACGCCGCCACCTGCCACACCGCCTGCGTCGACTCCGGCGCCCGGCATCGGCGGGTACCGCGGGATCCCGACCTTCAAGATCCAGAGCGTGGTTGCCGGGGAGTCGGTCACGGTGCTGACCAACAACTTCCCGCCGGACCAGACGTTCACCGTGCGCATGGGCAAGATCGGCACCCGGGGAATTGGCGGAGTAGTGGCCGGGACGGTCAGCACGGGGCAGGGGGGCGCGTTTGAAGCCGAAATCCTGATCCCCGAGAGCCTGCGGAATGAGAACCAGATCGCCATCCGCATGGACTCCCAGAATGGCTACTTTGCTTACAACTGGTTCTACAACCGGACCACCACGGCCGGCACGCCGCCGCCTGCCGCCACCCGGATTCCGGGTTACAGCGGCATCCCGACTTTCCGAATCGCTTCGGTGGAGAACGGTGTGAGGGTGACCATCGTGGCCAGCAACTTCCCGCCGGACCAGACCTTCACGGTGCGCATGGGTGAGTACGGCACCCGCGGCATCGGCGGCACTGCCGTGGCGGAGTTCAACTCGGGTCAGGGCGGCGCGTTTGAGGCCACCTTCGATATTCCTTCCGCGCTGCGCAACCGCTACCGCATCGCCATTCGCCTGGACAGCCCGCAGGGCTTCTTCGCCTACAACTGGTTCTTCAACGGCGGCACCGAACCGCCGGGTGCTCCTGCCACCACCGGGACCCCGTCCGGCGTAGCGTCCACCCCGGCGCCTGCCGCGGGGACCATCCCAACATTCAGCATCCTGCGGGTGACGGAAGACCAGTCCGTCACCATCGTGACGCGCAGCTTCCCCGCCAACCAGACCTTCACCGTGCGCATGGGGAAGATCGGCACCCGGGGCGTGGGCGGCATCGTGGTGGGGACGGTGAACTCCGGGCAGGGCGGCAGCTTCGAAGCCACCTTCCAGATCCCGGCGGACCTGCGCGGGGACCGGCAGATCGCCATTCGACTGGACTCGGAAGCCGGCTACTTTGCCTACAACTGGTTCTGGAATACCACCAACTAGGCCAGCAGGGGACCTTCGCTGGAAGGGCCCCTGTCTACTTTTCTGGCGGACCCGCAGCCTGTTGAGAGGCTTTCGCCAACCGGCAGTCTTCGTGCTGCTGGCGGTCTTTGGGCTGCTTCCAGTCTCTGGCCTGCTGGCAGGCTGCCTGCCGTTTTCGTCCGGGCAGCGGCTGCCGACTGTCGGCGTGACCCCGCTGCCGGCGGAGACGCTTGAGCCAGCGGGCCTTCCGGCCGCCTACCCCGATACTCCGGAGGGGGTGGTGGAGGCCTTTCTGCAGCTCACGCAGGAAGACCCGCGGCTGATGATCGCTTATCTGTCCCGGCGGGCGCAGGACGACCTGCCTGCCGGCGGGGCGCTGGACCTGCTCGGGCTGGACGGGCCGGTCGAAGGCTATCTGGTTGAGTCAGCCGCCGCCAGCCCGGACCCGCCCGCCGCGGTGGTTCAGATTGCCGCGCTCTCCGGCGGCCGGGAGTACCGGCTGAGCTTTGAGCTGGTGCAGGAAGGCTCCGTCTGGGTGATTGACCGGGTGCTGATGGAATAAAACGTGTCAGCCCTGTTCAGCCCTGGCCCGGGAGGCCTGGCGCACGATGGCGTCGGTCATGCGCACCACGCGTACAATCGGGCCGACGTCATGCACGCGCACGATGTCCGCGCCGCGTACGATGCCCACCGCCACCGCCGCGGCGGTGCCTTCCACGCGCTGGTCGGGCGGCAGGTCCAGCGTGTAGCCGATGAAGGATTTGCGCGACGGCCCGAGCAGAACCGGGAAGCCGAGCGCTTTGATTTCATCCAGGCGGTTGATCAGCTCCAGGTTTTGCTCCACGGTCTTGCCGAATCCGATGCCGGGATCGAGGATGATATGCCGGTCGGGGATGCCGGCGGCGCGGGCCAGTTCCACCGATTCCATCAGCTCGCGGCAAATGTCGCCCAGCAAGTCGTCGTAGTGCACGCCGACGTAGCGCCCGCCCAGGCGCTCCTGCAGCTCGGCGTTGGACGGCTTGCTGCGGTTGTGCATCAGGATCACCGGCGCGTTGAAGCGGGCCGCGACCGCCGCCAGCTCAGAGTCAGCGCGCAGCCCCCAGACGTCGTTGACCCAGTGCGCTCCGGCTTCAAGGGCCGCCTCCGCAACTTTCGCCTTGTAGGTATCGACAGACAGAATCGCCTCCAGGCCCTCCGCGCGCAGGGCTTCGATGACCGGGATCACCCGGTCGATCTCCTCCTCCGCACTGACCGGCTGCGCGCCCGGCCGGGTGCTTTCCCCGCCGATGTCGATGATGTCCGCGCCGTCGGCGATGAACTTTTGCGCCAGAAGGACCGCACTGCGGACCAGACCCTCCCGGCGGAGCCGTCCGATCAGCCCGTCACCGGAGAAGCTGTCCGGGGTGATGTTGAGGATGCCCATCACATAGGTGCGTGCGTTCCAGGGGAGCGGGCCGGTAGGGGTGGTCTGCATATCATCCTCCTGCTTCAGTGGATACTGCCGGGCCGGAGAAGGGCTGCACGCCGGACGCGTCCACCCGGGTGAGCAGTTCTTTCACGGTGACCCCTTCGACCGGATGGACCAGATCGGGGGCCAGTTCGGCCAGCGGGACCAGGACAAAGGCGCGTTCCGCCAGCCGAGGGTGGGGGATGTTAAGGCCGGGCAGGCTGACCACCTGATCCCCGTACAGCAGGATGTCCAGGTCGATCACGCGCGGCCCGTAGCGGAAGGTCGCTTCGCGGCCCAGGGTGTGCTCCAGATGCTTTAGATAGGCCAGCAGGTCCTGCGGGGGCAGTTCGGTGCGGGCCTCGATCACCTGGTTGAGGAACAGGGGCTGGTCGGTGTAGCCCCAGGGCTCGGTCTGGTAAACGGAGGACTGGCGGATCAGGCTCACGCCGGGGGCCAATGAGGTGACTGCCGCCTGCAGGTTGGCCTGCCGGTCGCCCAGGTTGCTGCCCAGCGCGAGAAAAATCGTGGGCATGGCTAAATCCTTTCCACCAGCGTAGCCAGGGTCAGGCGGTCCGCCGGCTGGGAGAGCAGCAGCCCTGCCTTCCCCTGCGTTTCTCCGAGGAGCCTGATCAGCGCCCCCAGGCGGGCCAGCAGGCTGCCGGGTTCTCCCAGCACTTCCGCCTGCGGGAACGGATTCGCCGCCAGCGGCTCGCCGCCCGGAAGGGAAATGCAGGTGATATCCTCCGGCCCCGGTTCAAGGCCCTCCAGCCCTCCGGCCACTTCAACCAGCCAGGCGGAAAGCTCCATCCGGCTGCGGTTGGCCCGGCGCGCCGTCAGGCGGGCGTGAGGGAGCAGGTTGTACCGGCCCACAGCCACGGGCGACCCCAGCAGCGCGCAGGCGGATTCGTCCCGGGCGAGCAGGACCAGGTCTACTTCGCCGGAAAGCAGCGAACGCTGGCACAGGTGAAAAAAAGCGTGGTCCTGGCTTTCGTCACACGGCCAGCAGTAGACCGGCGAGGTCACCTCCGGCGGCAGGGGAGCGCTCTCTTCGCCCAGCAGGTGTACCTGATCCAGCCAGCGCGGCCGGATGCCCGGGCCGGTCAGCGCGGCCGCGGCGGACATTGTCCCTCCACCCAGCCAGTAGACTTCGCTCATGGGTCACATGCCCCGCACGGCGTTGATCAGGTCGGCCAGCAGACCGTAGGCGGTGGTCTCCGGTCCGGGGTCGCTTTCAACAATGCCCAGGCCGGGCAGCATGTCCGTTTCAAACTCGATATAGGAGCTGCTGCCGTTGATGGTGTACAGGCGGGAGCCAGGCCCCACCCGCACCGGCTTGATGCTGGCTTCAAGCAGCTGGTTTCCCTGGCGTCGGGCGGTGCAGACCAGCTTCCAGCGCTCCCCGGCGCTGGCGGCCTCCTGGATCATCTCCGGGGTGATGTCGGTCAGCTCGGCCCGTTCGACCGCCTGGGGCTTGAGCGGAATGCCCATAATCACATTGACCAGGGCAGCGATCTTGATGGCTGCGTCCCAGCCCTGCAGGTCATTCAGAGCGTCCGTCTCGGTGAGGCCGATCGAGGCGGCTTTGACCACCGCTTCCTCCAGGGTCGCGCCGGCTTCCATCTCGCACAGGATGAAGTTGGTGCAGGAGTTGAGGATGCCGGTGAAACCGCGCACCTCGACCGCGGGCATCCCGGCCCGGAAGAGGGAGAAGATCGGCGCGCCGTCCATGACCGCGGATTCGAACAGGAAGCGCTTCCCGCTGCGGGCGGCCAGCGCGGTCAGCTCGTGGTAGCCGTGGGCTACCGGGCCTTTGTTGGCCGTGATCACGTGCATGCCCTTGTTCAGACCGGCTTTCAGGTAATTCAGCGCCGGCTGCCCGGTGAAATGGTTCACCGGGATGCTCTCGATGAGAATTTCCGCATTCGAGGAATAGATGTAATCCTCGATGCTGCCGGGAGTGGGCTGCTCGGACAGCGGACCGAGCGGCAGTCCCCTGGCCACCTGTTCCAGCGCGCGGGTGAGCAGGATGCCCCCGGAACTGACCGCCGTGCCGTGCCGGGCCGTGGCGATCCCGGTGACCAGGAAGCGCAGGCCGTAGAGGTTCTCCAGCTCCGCTGACTTTTTCAGCAGCAGCCGGGCAAACGCCTGGCCAACGTGGCCAAATCCGATGAGGGCAAGCGTGATGGTTCGCATGGGGACTCCTGTGCAGGGCTTCGATGGAGAAAACTGAACGAAATGTTAAACAGGCGGCCAGGGATACGGCCGTCTCCGGCTGCCGGGGGAGGGAAAGGTTTTTTCGCGCAGCAGCCGCCTGGCCCGGCGCTTCAGGGCGGTCATTTCGCCCGGGTCCAGATAGCAGGCCAGCTCCTGATAGGTCGGGCAGGAGGTGTCCTCCAGCCGGGCGAGCAGGTCCTGGATGTCGTTGAGCAGGTCTTCGGGGATCGGCTCGCCGGCGAAATCCCAGACCACGGTGCGCAGTTTGTCCTCTTCGTGGAAGCAGATGCCGTGGTCAATCAGCCAGATTTTCCCCTGCGCGTCCTCGAGGATGTGTCCGCCCTTGCGGTCAGCGTTGTTGGCCAGCAGGTCAAACAGCACCACCGGCCGCAGCTTCTGCTTGGTGGCCTCGGAGAAGGTGAAGTAATGCTCGTCGGTGTCGTGCTCGACATACAGCTGCACCGAGCCAGGCCCCAGGGGGCCGTCCTTGCGGAAAACGGTGATGGGCACCAGCCCCCAGCCCAGCGCTTCGCTGAGCACATAGGCGGCGACTTCGCGCTTGCCCAGGGAATGGGTCGGGAAATCCCAGAGCGGCAGTTCTCCCCGGCTGGGTTTATACACCACGTCCAGGGTAAGGTCTTCATAGATGACCTGACCGAGAAAGGTGTAATTGGAACCGGTAATAAACTGGCCCTCCACCTTTAACTCTCCGCTCATGAGGGCCTGATAGATCTTTTCTTGCTCAACAGGAGTAGACATAGCCTCCCAAAATTCCGTTAATGCTTGTGCCCGTTTCGCTTGGGGCAGAAGTGCCCGCCGGGGTCCATGGGCTCGCCGCACTGCGGGCAGATCATGCGCCCCCGGGAAGCGACGTCCAGCCCCCAGTGGATCATGCTGCGCAGCTGCGAGCGCGTGCACCAGAAACGGGCAACCTGGGGTTCCTCTCCTTCGACTGCGGTTGCTTCTTCAGCAATCAGGCAAACCAGATCGCGCACGGTGTCGTAAGCCAGGCTGAGTTCACCCACGCGGAACAGCGGGTCCAACGGCGGCTGAATGTGCATTTTGGACTCGTCATAGGACTTGTCGGCTTCAACCAGATCGGGATAGCGCTGCTGAATGTCAGCCAGGAACTGCTCCACGCCGACCGCAAGTGACTGCACCTGCACCTTTTCGATGATCAGGGTCACGGACTGGTCGCCTTTCCAGGCCTGAAGATAGAACACTCGCTGCCCTGGCTTGCCGATTGCGTCCGTTGTGATATGGGTTACCGGGTCGAGTTCGACTTCGTTCATCGCCATTGGTTTGCGCGTCCTCCTCTTCAAAAAAAGTATACCAGAATTGGGTGCGGGCAATGCCCGCTGCGTCCATGGAACGAGCGGCGGGTGAAGGCGGCAGATTATCTTACGCCAGGCGCAGTTCGCCGCCCTGCCAGAGGGCCTGACGCACCGGCTCATCATCGCCGGTCAGGAATGCCAGCTGGCGCTGGAAGGTGTGCGGCTGGCCCGTGGTGATGAACTGCGGCCGGGCAGGGGCCTGATCCACCGGACTCCAGCCGCTTTTCACCAGCAGCCGCTCAACCTGGCGGGCGATCGCCCCGGCCGGGTCAATGACCCGCACGTTCGGGCCGGCGATTTCCTCAATCAGGGGGATGACGAAGGGGTAATGGGTGCAGCCCAGCACGATGGTGTCGATGCCGGCTTCCAGCATGGGCTGAAGCGCGTCCTCCAGGATGGCACGTGTGGCCGGGGCAGTCAGATCACCGGCTTCGATCGCCTGCACAAGGCCCGGCAGGGTGTGCTGGTACAGATGCACGTCACTGGCGAAACGCTCGACCACGGAGGCATACAGCTCCCCCTGGAAGGTGGCCCGGGTGGCCAGCACCCCGACTTTGCCGCTGTGCGTGCTTTCGGCGGCGGGCTTCACCGCCGGCTCCATCCCCACGAAGGGGACTTCCGGGAAGGTGGCCCGCAGGTGGCGCAGCGCGGCGGCGGAGGCGGTGTTGCAGGCGACCACGATCAGGCTGGCCCCCTGGCTCAGCAGGAAGCGAGTGATCTCCTCGCTGAACCCGCGAACTTCCTCCAGCGAGCGCACGCCGTAGGGCACGTGGGCCTGATCGGCCAGGTAGATGGCCGGCAGCGCGGGCAGGTGCTGCCGGATGGCGCGAAGCACCGAAAGCCCCCCGACTCCCGAGTCAAAGACTCCTGCCAGGCTCACCGGGCCGCCTCGATAAAGGCCTGGAAAAGCGCCCGCATGGGAAGGGAATCCGGCAGGCACTCGGGATGCCACTGGACGCCCATCCCGAAGGGACTGTCCGGCAGCTCTACGGCTTCGATCAGCCCGTCGGGGGCGAAGGCGACCGGGTGCAGCCCGGCAGCCAGTCGCTCGATGCCCT
>ENA-UPSB01002945-UPSB01002945.1-bioreactor-metagenome-genome-assembly--contig:-NODE-2945-length-14584-cov-949.966618_pt1 | contig 14584 bp, 12 predicted proteins | sample MGYA00238182_ERZ773286 | MGnify/ENA primary metagenome ERZ773286 (study PRJEB29026, sample SAMN07631240) | bioreactor metagenome | isolation source: Switchgrass digestor | place: USA: Dartmouth... | reverse complement strand
AGTATATTAAGGGAGGAATATCATGAATAATGACTTTTACGTAAGGGTAGATTATCGTGGGAATTTTATGGCTCCTATTTCCTTTAGGCTAAACAATACAAATACAAAATATATACGAAAAATTATACGAATATGGCATGAAGTCGATGCTCAATCTCACGAAATTATTCGATATTCCTGCCTGTTAACTGATGGAACGACCGTTATTTTATCTTTTATAAACGGTCAATGGCAAATTCAGCAAACAATACAAATCACATCCTAAATAAAGCATGATATTGTTTTATAAATTATTATACTCCATTGTAATATATTTTCAATTAAAACTTAATTGATGTTATGGGGGTGCGGACATTTTTCTGGACTTTTCATGCTATCAAACCGATTCTACGTCGATATTCAATGGAACCAGTGATCAGTGGCCAAATAGGGTATTGTCACTTCCCCTTCCCCCAAAGGGTCAATTATTTCACGGAGTTGACACCATAATGATATTGAGAATTTTCAAGAGGCGGAGATAGCTTATTTGTATGGGATATATAAATATCTGATATTTTTTCATCGGACCAGAAGCAAGCTACGGGATTGTAATGGTGATATGCATGCGCTATAATCGATAATATCAAACGCGCATAAGGAAGTGGTCGGCAGCCATGAAATGTTCAAAATGCAAAAAGAATGTTGCGACGATACACATACAGGACTTAGGCTTGGATTTATGCCTGGACTGCAATAATGAGCTTGTTGCCGAAATGCTTGCTGTTGAGAAGTTGGATGACTTTTCAAGGGAAATATCTGTTTTTGATGTGGATAAAGTTCTGCATAGGTTCGAGATATCAAATATGATCATGCCCGGGTTTTCCACCTGGAAGGCTCGGGAAATCGGTGGCGAATATGAGTTTGAGGTGTTAGTCAGACCTGAAGATGATCAGCACGACGCATTGAGGCGTCTACATAAAAAAATACTGACCGGTTTGGGATATAAGACACTTAGCCCAATTTCAGAAGAGTATTACATAAGCAACTCGATACGAATCGGAGGCAAGCAGTACAGCCTTAAGAATACTGGAACCTGCCGGATCAGGCATAACGATGAGGACGATACTGCGTGCCTGGTCATAGACGGCAAAACTGTGTCCATATATGAGTTTGGACTTGCTCTCACCGGTTTTGAGGGATTTAATCTGGATTTTCAGATAAAAGACAAAACGGATGAAGTACTCGGGAAAGATATGGTACTTAAGCCTGTAAGTATTGATCCCGACATTATAATGGAGCGTTTTGAGAAGACTCTGGGATGGTTCCTCGAGGACGATTTTCTGAGCTATAAACGCGAATGTCCATGCGAGGAAGCACTTTTAGAACGAATAGACGATTTGGAGATGCTGTACAAGCATGGCGATCGATATCTTGCGGTTGAAGTTGCGGAGAAAATGAAGGAGCGCTTGAGCTGTATCGATACTGATTCTGACAGTTTCCCTGAATACTTATTATCGTTGATCGATAAGGTTGTTGGTATGGACTGACTGATGGGGATGTGGCTGGATAGGATGGTCGGACCAGTACTGGTTGGAGAAGAAGGATGATGCTGAGCCCGAATCAGGCCGTTTTTGATCATGAATTTTACGGACGGCACGGCATATTTGGAAATATCCTTTTCATCAGGACCTGCAGGTTGGTTATAATCCCGTCTTTGACAGTTGGAGAAGATAAAAAGCTTGGGACCCATTGGTAATACAGGATTCCAAGCTTTTAATATCTGACTGAAAAGTGCGTAATGTTTTTGCGATTTCGTTCTTTTCATCCGCATTCCCCACTCCCAAGGGGTCAAAAATATTCCGGCGGTGACACATCGAAGTCGCAAATACAAAAAGCACAGAATTAGATGACAATATCTGGTGTGAGTGATATTATGGAAGTAACATAACGCATAGGGAAGTTGAGGGTAAGTGGGCGAGAATAATATCAATGCAAATAGTCCGCAAAAAGTATATAGAGTCTACAGCAGCAAATACTTTGGTGTGGAGCCTGAACCCGTGAACCCCAGGTATATTGACCTGGATTTCAAAATGCAGTTGGGATATAAATACTGGTTTGAGCGGAATTATGCTGATTGCATCAGAACATGGCAATCAGTATGGAAAGATCTGGTGGACTCGATGGAGAAGGAATCCGTCAGTACGTTCAAAGAATTTGATGAAATTTTCAATGGAAATCAGTACGTTAGCAACTGGGTCAATGACTTTGACGTGTGCCTGGAAGAAGTTCTGAACAAGCCGCTCGAAGCTGAAGTACTGAAAGAATACGGTTATATCAGGATCCGGCTGAACAGCGAAATATTAATGTTCCTGCGGGAAGACGACCAGCTTGTGATCGAGAATGCGCGCAGGGCAATAGCCGATACAAACTTTAAAATCGGAGATCACGAAAAAGGAGAGGAACTTTTTAAATCTTACCTGGACAATGATCCTGAATGGGGTTGGGGATGGATAGGATGGTCGGACCAGTATTGGCTTGAGAAAAAAGATAATATCGGTCTTAAGAGAGCAGAGGAACTTTTGCTAAAAGCGCTCAGCTTACCCGGCCTCAGGGACAGGGAAGACGTGGAGGAGAGGCTCCTGGATTTTTATGAAAGGACAGGGGATCATGAGAAATTTGAAGCTTTGAAACGAAAGATCAGGCTTGAAAAAGAGCAAAGAAAGGTAAAAGACAAGTACCAGGGGAACGCGAAACAGTTGAACAGATTCGATGTTTCCGGGGAAAAAGCAACTCGTGCCGGACAGGCCGTCAGCGTGAAAGTGGGCAGAAATGAACCCTGCCCCTGTGGCAGCGGGAAAAAGTATAAAATGTGCTGCGGATCGTAGAAATAAGGCAAGAGCAACTGTTCATCATGATGAGTACAAGCCATGTTGAGATCAGATTATTGCTCTTTTTCAGTGAAATTCATAAGCGGCAGAACAAGAGGAGGTATATTTGCCTCAACAGTTATTTGCGTAACAATAGGACGCAGGTAACTGAACAGTGCAGCCGGGGCATTTTGTCTCAACATGTGCAGTTTGGCAGGTACAGCCGTATCGCGGCATTTGAGCAGGGGAGCGTTAAGTTGCCGCTTTCCGGGGACTGTTTCCACTCTCAGGATCACCAATGCGTTGGACACGCCGGAGAACAGGTTTGTAAGACATTTTCTTGTGATTTGCGAAAATATTCTTCATTCTTTCAAGGAAAAGGTTTCAGAAAGAAGTGCTTTAAACGGCAGGGAAATACTGAATGAAATCGGTGAAATGGATGAGAAAATCAACTCACTCCTCGCTAATCCGTTTTTTGATGATGTCGGGGATTTTACCGGCTTCCCTGGTAATTCGACAGTAATGCAGAAGCGACAGGGCTATAAGGAGATTCTGAAGTTCTATAATCTGATCCAAAGTGCTGTCAGTTTTCCTATGTTTGAAGACAGTATCAGGCTTGCTGTCGAAAACAGGGATATAGCAGAGCTTTATGAGATCTGGGCATATTTCAGGATCGTCGACCTTATTGGTGAAATTACCGGATCGCATGTAATATCTGCAAATCTTTACGATATAACGGATTATTCGGTGTCTTTGAAATATTACGCCAGTGTCGTGTATAAATACAGGGGACAGGAGATCACTGTCTGGTACAACAGGTCTTATACCCGAGGCAACGACGGTTCCTATTCGCTGCCCCTGCGGCCGGACATCGTGGTTGAAACCGCGGACGGGCTGTATATATTCGACGCGAAATTCAGGCTCAGGACCCTGAACTGGGACGAAGAAGCCGAGGAGAGGGACTTTACTTTCAAGAACGGCGACATCTATAAAATGCACACATATAAAGACGCGATCAGGGGAGTGAAAACTGCTGTTATTTTGTACCCCAACAAAGATACTAAACAGGACCGGTTCTGGGATGATAAAGAGCCACGCAGTGGTGTCGGGGCTTATGCTCTGCTACCCGGACTGAATTCGGACAATCTTAAGAAGTTTATAAGGGAGACTGTTTTAGAAATTGATTGAATAAATAAAGATTGTACATTTATGTCGGGTTCCCGGTTTATCGGCTTCGGGGAGCTTCCAGGATACAAGTTTTATAAAGTGGGCTGTTACCTTGGTATTGTCCCGGAAGAAAGCGAAAGGGTGAAAGACGATATATGCGAAGTCGATTCTGTCGAAAAGATGGACTATGCAAAACAGCCATGGAAAGGTAGGTAAGCTAAACATGGGTGAAAAATATGTTTGGTATACATGCTATGGTTCAAACATGCTTAAAGAAAGGTTCATGCACTATATCAAGGGCGGTACATGCATATTTAACGATGTTAACTACCGTGGATGTGCAGATAAATCAGATCCAGTGGATGAAAGACCGTTCACCATACCGCATAGATTGTACTTTGCCATGAGTTCTGGAAAATGGGGAGGTGGAGGGATTGCGTTCCTTGATCCTGAAATTGATGAATCTGCAAAGACTCTCGGCAAAATATATAAGGTAACATATGATCAGTTTTTGGACATTAAAAATCAGGAAGGTAAAGTGTATGACAGAGACCTTGATTTGGGCGAAGTTGACGGGATTCCTGTGAAAACGTTCACTCACTCGTATGTTGCTAAGGAGACCAGGCCGAGTGCCGCATATGTAAATGTTATCAGGCTGGGGCTGAAGGAAACTTACCCGGATATGCCCGATGAAGAAATAGAGCAGTACCTGGAAAACCGGATAATGACGGAATAATTGGGAAAAGGAATATTTGCCTAAAGATGCCGCAAAAACCTGCGGGTGAGGAGATTATGACAAGCACGACAAATCCTGATCAATTGATAAACGTGAAACTGAGAGGTTAAGAATAATTCAAGCCTGACCCCGGCCACGTAGGTTTCATATCGCCCATATTCCCTGAAGCTTTTTCGATAATTTGTGTTATTCGCAGAAAAGATAAAAATATGTTGATAAATATTGTACGCTTGTGTAAAATTTATATATGACAGTAATAATTTCTATATATTATTAACACATTCTAGCTTTGAGCTATAAGGTTGATGATTGATGAATAAGATTAGTTACAGGACTGTTTGCTTTGCCTCTCTCCTGCATGGTATCGGGGAATTCTTCACACGAGATTTGACAATATCTGCAGACAAATCGTTCTATATCTATGAGCTGCTTAACGATGAGAATTGCAGAAAACTAAGCAAGTTTCTGGATGCTGACCTTCTGAAAGATATATTGTTCCATTATTCTGTGCCCGGATACAACATGCAAAACAGTGTATCAAAGAAGTGTATCAGGATAATCGACATAGCTGGCAGGTTATCAAATAAAGATGCCAATGAAGACATCAAATCAAATGCCGAGCATGAATATCTGAACTGCATTTTCTCCAGGCTTGACATAGGGAACGGGTTACCCAGGGCTTCAGCGTATAGGCATGTACCCCTGGAGCCGGATGCGATATTTCCTTTCGATCCGAATTCTGGCGATACACGTAAAAGCGATGATGAAACAATATTACAGCGTGAATTCTGTACAGATTGGAATAAAGCACTGGCAGAAGCTAAAACAGTTGAAATGCTTTATCAGATGCTGCTCAGGATACTGGAGCGGTATACATGGTGTATTCCCCTGGATGGACAGTCAGAAATCGCCGACATCTCACTGTATGATCATCTCCGGCTTACTTCCGCAATCGCGGCATGTCTCTGCAAAAAACACAGTGAAGATCCGCAGTTCGATGAGAGGCTGATGGAAGATGATTCCCATGACAGTTTTATACTCGCGGAGGGAGATTTCTCAGGGATACAGAAATATATTTTCGGCGGGATATCGGAAAAACAGGGCGGCATGGCCAAGAAACTCAGGGCGCGCTCCTTTGTTATTGCTTCACTCGTCAACCTGGCGGCAAGGGCGCTGATCGACCGTTGTGATGTGCCGGCTTCCTGCATTTTGATGAATTCGGGCGGTAACTTTTTCATTCTGTTGCCTAATACCGAATCGGTCAAAACAAAACTGACGGACTTCCAGAATGAAATTGACAAAAAACTGTTTGACACGTTCCAGGGCGGTGTGGCCCTTCATATAGCCTACACCTGCATGTGCGGGAATGACTTTGGATCTTTCGGCGATAAGATACGAGAAACAAAGGAGCAACTTGCCATCAGGAAAAGACAGCCATATGCCAGCCTTTTGCATAATGACGGGCGTTGGACCGAAGCACAGCCTTTCAGCACTGACGCTTATGAAAAGAAACTGGGGATCTGCAAAGGATGCGGAAATGAATTTGCCGAGTTTGAAACAGAGGATGGCCCTATAGGTCGGCGCTGCAAACAGGAAACAGAGATTGGCCGCCATTTGGTCAAGACAAAGGTCATCACTCTTATCCGGTCTGATATGGGCCTGTTATCGCTTGGCGATTGGTCTGTGCTTCCATATGGGGCTGAAGGTGAGATATATGCACTCAAAAGTGATGATTCGGATTATTTACTGGCTCCGCTGTGGCGCCAGGCCAATCATGTGCCTGCTAATTCAAAAAGGATTCTTACGTTTGAAGAAATATCAGACAAATCGGAAGGTGTGAACTGGCTGGGATACCTGAAAGCTGATGTAGACAGGCTGGGAATGCTTTTTACCGTTGGTTTCAGGAAAGAAACTGGAGAAAATTTCGGAAATATTGCCAGGATCGCATCGCTGAGCCGCATGATGGAGATTTTCTTCTCTGAATGGCTGGATAGGTTTGTTGAAAGGAAGTTTCCTGAGTGTTACATAGTTTTTTCAGGCGGAGATGACCTTTTTATCATAGGACCGTGGAACCAGATCATATCACTGGCTATTCAGATTCGCCGGTTTTTCTCCGATTTCACAGGCGGCAATCCCAACACCACGCTTTCCTGCGGCATTTCTTTCAGCCCGGTCAGATTACCGGTAGCATATGCTGCCCGCAGTGCGGAGCGTGCTCTGGACCGTGCAAAGGAAGAGCATTCATTCCTGCATCCAACGGGACGTGACCAGGTATGTATGTTCGATCATGTAATGAAGTGGAAATATGTGCACAAGGTAATGAAGGCGGCAGACAATGTTGTTGGATGGGTGCGTGACGGTAAATTGACTACTGGGGATGTAAGGCGCATGAGGAAATATGCAGAGATGTTTGAGCAGTATACAGCTTCCGGTGGTCAGGACACGAAAGGACTCAGATATGCAGGTCACCTGTCTTATGATATAGGACGCAAAATGAGTGAAAATAGAAAAAGATTGGATATACAGGTCAAGAAATTTATGGAATCATTACGTGATATATCGCAGGAAGGCCTTATCCATCATCTGGGTGTGGTTTGCGATTTTGCTCTGCTAATGAACAGGAAGAAGGGGGAGTGAGCTGATGCGGGACAAGTTCAACCATGGCAAAGTATCATATGGCGGCCAGCATGGAAAGGGCAGTTCCTTTAAGGATCTGTCCGGGCTTAAAAACTTGCTTGGCGATATGAACAAACAGTATGTCGAGAACTACTACAATGAGCTTAAGAAAGGATACTTTACGCCCAACGGAGTGCTTAAGAAGGATTTTATCATATTGTATCCTGATATCATTGCCGACAACCTTTCGAGTGGCCGGATGACCTATACACAGATCAGAAGTTTTTATGATTATGTGCTTATTGCTGCAAACACTTACAGATATGCAAAAGATGCGGGAGACGACTCGGACGAAACCAAAGAAAAGTTACTTCTCAAAATCAAAAGGCTGGACGGGATGATCACTTATGCATTGGCACGTGACAATCCATCGGTTACAGAAGAATTCCGGCGGTTTATTTTAGCCAACGTCGAAGTGTGTAACACTATTGAAGATGTGGTGAATGGTTTTCTGCCTCATTTCGAGGCGATAGTGGGTTATTTCAAATACAGGAATCCAAAAAGCAAATAAAACAGGGGGGATCAATAAATGCAATTATCGAAAGTTTATAAAATCACCGGAGAGATCGTGTGTATAAGTAATTTGCATATTGGCGGCAGCAAAGACAGCATTGGCATCGGCACAATGGACAATCCGGTAATCAAGCACCCTATTACATCCGATCCCTACATTCCGGGTTCATCCCTGAAGGGGAGGATGCGCTGCAATATGGAAAGACGTCTTGGGAGATATGGAACCTCAAGAGAAGGAAAAGCAGAGCCGTGCAATTGTGGAAAATGCATTGTTTGCAAGGTTTTCGGGACACTGAGAAATTCCGGGATAGGTCCTACAAGGCTTATTGTAAGGGATTCTCCAATGACGGAAGAATCAAAGGAAAAAGGCAGGAGATTTATGGATGAGGAAGGCAAAAGCATTTATGGCGTAAAGCATGAAACCGCGATAGACAGAAAAACAGGCGCAGCACTCGGGGGTTCATTGAGGCCGATCGAATTTGTGCCTGCAGATACAGTTTTCAAACTGGAGATGAACTTGCAAATATATGACGAAGATAATGAGAACGAAATGCTCAATTTTGTGAAAAGAGCGCTGAAAAGCCTGGAAGAAACCTATATTGGCGGGATGGGCAGCCGCGGGTACGGCCAGATCAGATTGCGTAATCTTAAGCTGAATGATGAGCCGTTTGGACTTGAATCGGTCAGCTTCTGAAGCCTGGAGGGGAACAATGAAACTATATCGTATCGGAATCAAGATGCTGTCCGGCAGCAGAACGCCGATGCATTCTGATACATTGTTCGGGAGCATCTGCTGGGCTGTTCTTTACCTGGAGGGAGAGGACAGGCTCAAACTCCTGTTGCAGAATTGCAAAGAGAATAAGCCTGCGTTTATATTTTCGAACGGCTTTCCACGAGGATTTCTTCCGCGTCCTGCCGGCGGGAATTACACCACAGGATTTTCTGAAACCAGTTCAAAATCAGAAATAATGGATTACATGAAAACAGCAAAGAAAATAAAGAAGATAAGCTATATTCCATTGGATGATATACAGAAGATCATACTCGGGGAGAAGATTCCCCTGTATAGTTGCGAACAGCCGGAAGAAGCCAGTATTCACTGGACAACCCACAATACTATTGACAGAAAAACAGGGACATCCCTGGAAGGTGGCCTGTTTCGGGAATTGTACCGTTGGGATGGGGATCTGGATGTATATGTTATGGCGGAAGAGGAGTGGCAGCCTTTGCTAGTGCGTTGCCTTGAGCTTATAAGCTTTTGGGGATACGGCGGGGGAGCATCCCGCGGAAGAGGGGCTTTTGAAATAGAGGAGATATGTGAGGCCGGGTTTAAAACACCTGAAGATCCGAATGCTTATATGACTCTTTCCAGATGCATTCCAACACCGGAAATGCCTGTGCCCTGCCAATACAGGCTAGATGTGAAATATGGCCGTTTCGGACAGGATCGCGGAAGGGTCGGTTACCCGTTAAAAAAACCGGTGCTTATGCTGGAGCCGGGAGCTATATTCTGGGGGAAGCCGCCTGAATGTGGCTGGTGCGGCACGATGGCAGGGGAACTATCTGATGAGTACAGCGATGCTTTACAGTGTGGATTGTCAATCATCCTGCCCTGCAAAATTGAACCGCCGGAATGGGGTGCATGATAATTGCTTGCATTATTTGAAATAGAGCTTGAGGTATTGAATGACGGAGGAATACCACAAACTCACGGGCATATGGTCCATGGTTTGTTTTTTAACATACTTAAGCAAACAAATCCTGAACTTTGCAAGGTTCTACACAGCATGAACTGTACTTTGCCATTCACACTGTCAACATTGTATAAGTGCGGAGCTCATCCAGGGATCATGACATCCGCGGTCGAGAAAGGAAAACGGGTCTGTTTCCGCACAGGGTTGTTCAATGATGAACTTATCTCAGCCGTATCACTTGCCATGAATAAGGCGATGATTACTAGACCTATATCTATTGCTGATATATCGATGAGCATAAAAGCAATAAAGCTGCTTGACACTGAAGATATAGCGGATCTGGAGCAAAGAGCTGCCAAATCGGCAGACAGGTTGCGCACTTTCAGGATCGATTTTCAGACACTTACATGCTTCCGGTCAGAAGGGAGAAGCCTGCTTTTCCCGGAGCCCCGCCTTGTCATATCAAGCCTGTACCGTTCCTGGGAAGCTGCCGGTGGATATAATGTTTCAAGTGAGACACTTAGGAAGATCGTGGAAAATGTTTTTCCCGCGAGGTATGATATGCATACGGGAATGCTTGATATGGGGAAATACCTCTTAAGCGGGTTTACTGGCTACTGCATATATGAAGCGGATAAATGCCTGGGTCACAAAGAAAAATCAGTATTGCTGAGCCTGTTAGGTATGGTCCGATATGCAGGACTCGGTTACAAGACTACAATGGGGATGGGGCAGGCGAAATGTACAATAATTGAGGAAAAGGATTAGGGTAACAAGGCAAAACAGGATCTATAACAGTAAAGGTATTATAGTATTGATGAAATTAGTTTATTGATGAATGGAATCTGTGATCTTTGATAATTTAATATATGATGTCTAGTGCGGATTATAAGTAAACATGGTAAGTGTGTGGTATCCGCACTCCGCATAGATCGGTGATTTTGCGGGTTTTTTATATTTATTGGGTTGTATTTGTTTTAGGTTTGTTGGCGATCCGCGAAATCAAACTCTGGAAGCCAGATAAATCAGGTAATATAAATGCTTGCCGTTGAACTCCCCCACGCACCACGGGAATTGAAATCCCTCCACTGGCTTCAGCGGGCAGTCTGGGCGGCGTTGAACTCCCCCACGCACCACGGGAATTGAAATAGCGCATCTTGCTACAAAGCACGCTGTAAACTGCGTTGAACTCCCCCACGCACCACGGGAATTGAAATTATTATTGAGCCGCCACAATAGTTAACACATGGACGTTGAACTCCCCCACGCACCACGGGAATTGAAATCACACGCTTGATCAGGTATTGACCGACTACCTGGGTTGAACTCCCCCACGCACCACGGGAATTGAAATGTCTTCGGTGATTTCGTTAAGGATGATGCCATCGTTGAACTCCCCCACGCACCACGGGAATTGAAATCCATTCGTCTGTTTTGCTACTAAACATTACGTCTGGTTGAACTCCCCCACGCACCACGGGAATTGAAATTCTGTACCAATATGCTCATTAAGCGTATCAAGATAGGTTGAACTCCCCCACGCACCACGGGAATTGAAATCTCCGTATATTTGCCTGCATGAGCAACAAACTCTGGTTGAACTCCCCCACGCACCACGGGAATTGAAATATACCAGTCCCAGTCGTATTCGTTGGCGTTTTTCGGGTTGAACTCCCCCACGCACCACGGGAATTGAAATTGATTGCGACAATCCGTACTTAGCCATCAACTCACGTTGAACTCCCCCACGCACCACGGGAATTGATATCCACATGCAGGGTATTCCTCTTTTGCTTCGTTCAAGTTGAACTCCCCCACGCACCACGGGAATTGAAGTGACACAGGCGCAATCACAGCATGCCTTATCGTTACGTTGAACTCCTCCACGTACCACGGGAATTGCAGAAAAAAAGAGCCGTTTTGGCTCTCTGATATTGATAAGCTTTTTATTTCTACTCAAATATTGATCAGCCTGATTATTGAGTGTGTCATAGACTTTTCAATATTTCGTCAAGTTTGGCGGGAAGGTCACGATAGAACAATTCCGGCATAAAATCCGGTTTTTCCTTAATGTCGATATACTCAATGAATTTGTCCCATACTATATCAAGGAATCTGCAAATATCCGGCTCTTTTACCCCGGAAACATCTTTCATGAGTGCTTTTTCAAAAACCTCGTATCTTTTTTTCAGCAAGTCTGTATTATTAGAACAACTCTGCAAATCTTTTTTTATTTTTTCATAACTACGCTTGATTTGCTTTTCGATTTCTTCAGAGGATACTCCTTTAAACCCATGAGACATAATAGTTCTGTTCCGGAGGCTGCTCAGAACAGTCAAAACAGACAGATAATCGCTTAATCGGATTTTTGCCGTGGAATTGTCGATATATGTTATAAGATATAGCCTCAAAACATTATTCAGGATCTTATTATCAATTTCATTTTTTTCATTGATTACGCTATCTGTGTTTTCAAAGTTATTCTTTATGAAATCTATGATACCTTTGCCTTTATCTGTATATCTTATATTGACTGTGACTTGACCGTTTTTATCACTAATAAATTCTTTACAACTATAATCTGATTTTAGCAATACATAATCACAGACAGCTTCAAAAAATCTGAAGACTCTTCCTAAGAAATCCACATAATGTCCTGCATTATATAAATACTTCGCATTTTCTTTTAGTTCTGCAATGCACAGTAAGTCATTACCCCTAAGTTTCTGCACTTGATCCTTCAGTTCATTGAAATAGTCTTTATCGGCAATAGAGTATTTTAAGCATAGATCGATACTCTTCAACGCTTTTTTAAAGTCGAACACTTGTCTGCTGTGCGCGTATATGAAGGTATGCTGTAATACCTGGTAGGATTCGGGTAATGTTCTTTTTTCCGTGTCTTGTGAACTGGTTTCAAACAACTGGCTATTCTGATATAAAATTTCTAAAGCGGCGTGATAATCACCTTGTCTGACTAACAATGCAATTTGCTTTTTAACTTCACTCTTAATAAGATTTTTTGTGATAGTCAACTCTTGTACTTTAGAGGCATTTTCAGGGCTATATACTGTACGGAACTTGTCTGTAAAAATATCAAGTCCGCAAAGAAGCAGCGCAGTGTTCTGTGCCGGAGTTCCTCCTGTCAGGGAGGCAAAGACAACATCAACTGATTTGTTTTCTACAGCTATTTTTCTGAGGGCATTACTATAATAACTCATCATTGAATCAATATTTGATGGATTTTGATTAATTTTCTTAATTTCTATACTGGATGCAGGAATATTGCAATTAAACACAAGAAGTTTTTCGACTATCTTTCCATAATATATAGTATCTTGTGGATGTTCTGGTTCTTGATCAGTGACAAAAAGGATAACCTTGCTATCTGAGGAGGAAAACTCCTTAAATTTTAAAATTTTTGAAATAATAGAAAGCTCTAGTTTGTCGGATGCCTTCTTTATTGATGCGTCGTCCCTAAACTGGTTATATTCTGTTTCCCACAATTCTCTTCCTTTAGTTCTGGCAGCAGGGTGTTCTTTCACACCGCGTTTTTGCATACTGTCTGGTATACGACTTAACTTTTCCTGAACATCGCTGTTGCCGATGTTGAATATGAACAAATTTTTCATATAGAATCAGCCCTTTCGATCTATGATCAACTACATTTATTTTATGTTATCTTCAATATTTGTTCAATATTACAAGATATGCTAATATACGATAGAAAAAATCGGTCAGAATATGTTATAATACTCATGTTATGGATTAACTAAACTATGAACCTTGATAATCAAATAATGAGTGCGGATTACAAGCAAACATGAAAAGTATGGGAGACCCGCACCAGGCATAAAATCAGTGTTTTTGAAATTTTATATAGAAAATGGACGGAGTGCATAATCGGATTATAGTCGATCCGCGAAAACGTGTTCTGAAAGATAGATGAATCGGGCATTACATATGGATGCTGTTGAACTTCCCCACGCAGTACGGGAATTGAAATGCACATTTCGCCGTCTCTGAATGGCGTCTTGTTGCGTTGAACTTCCCCACGCAGTACGGGAATTGAAATATCGTCAACCATGATTGTATTTAAGGTGTCTATAAGTTGAACTTCCCCACGCAGTACGGGAATTGAAATATGATTTTGACCACTCCTTTCATACCCCTGTTTTATGTTGAACTTCCCCACGCAGTACGGGAATTGAAATATTTTAACTCCTGTATAGATTGTAGGGCGTAATTTGTTGAACTTCCCCACGCAGTACGGGAATTGAAATCTCAGATAGTCCACGCCTTTTGCCGTGACAAAGGGTTGAACTTCCCCACGCAGTACGGGAATTGAAATCACACGCTTGATCAGGTATTGACCGACTACCTGGGTTGAACTTCCCCACGCAGTACGGGAATTGAAATGCTGTATTCGGCAGCACATATGAGCTTTGGCCGGGGTTGAACTTCCCCACGCAGTACGGGAATTGAAATATGTATGCGCTGATCAAGTAGTACTTTGAATTGGTTGAACTTCCCCACGCAGTACGGGAATTGAAATTTACCAACTTGCCGAATTTACCAATATCCTCTACGTTGAACTTCCCCACGCAGTACGGGAATTGAAATTTCACATGAGGGGAGGGGGTGGAAGATGCCCAAGTTGAACTTCCCCACGCAGTACGGGAATTGAAATTCGACGACTACACGCCCATCGAAATCAAGCTGGCGTTGAACTTCCCCACGCAGTACGGGAATTGAAATGAGCCTGATAGACAACAAAATGAGCCTTGAACTCGTTGAACTTCCCCACGCAGTACGGGAATTGAAATTTGTGTTGTACATTGTGAGTTCTTCGTATTCAGGATGTTGAACTTCCCCACGCAGTACGGGAATTGAAATTTGTTTGAGTCCATCCGGATAACTGGATTCTATAAAGGAGAATAATATGAATGAATTAC
>ENA-UPSB01002942-UPSB01002942.1-bioreactor-metagenome-genome-assembly--contig:-NODE-2942-length-14592-cov-9.816124_pt1 | contig 14592 bp, 10 predicted proteins | sample MGYA00238182_ERZ773286 | MGnify/ENA primary metagenome ERZ773286 (study PRJEB29026, sample SAMN07631240) | bioreactor metagenome | isolation source: Switchgrass digestor | place: USA: Dartmouth... | reverse complement strand
TAATACTGATTAGCTTTAAATTTATTCTTCTTTTGTGGGTTACATACCCATAAAATAATTCTAAGAGTATGGGATTTATCCAAATAACAGCTTCTTACTTTTTTTAGTTAATTGAGGCTAAGCTTTTTAGCATTCGACTGATTTGACATGTGGTTGTGTCAATGGTACTATACTTTTGGTATTTAGATTGACGCGGGATGGAGCAGTTGGTAGCTCGTCGGGCTCATAACCCGAAGGTTGCAGGTTCGAGTCCTGCTCCCGCAACCAAAGAAGGAGATATCCCCCGCAAGGGGGATTGAAATAGGAATACCCGGCTGGTAAAGTCTGAAGTTTTATTCAGACTTTTTTTGTGCCGTTTTCTTACTGATAAAAATCTTTGAACCTACTTGCTTTTTGTTTTTAAAACACTTATCTCAGAAGGGATGTTGCATGGATAAACACTTGTTGCGCAATGTGGCTATAGTTGCTCATGTTGATCACGGGAAAACTACTCTGGTGGATCAATTATTGAAGCAGTCGGGCTGTATCCGGGAGAATCAGAAAGTTCCTGAGCGGATTATGGATCGCAATGATTTGGAGCGTGAACGGGGTATTACTATTTTATCGAAAAACACCAGTATCCGCTGGAACGGATACAAGATAAACATAGTTGATACTCCTGGCCATGCTGATTTCGGCGGGGAAGTTGAGCGTATTGTGCAGATGGTGGATGGAGTGCTTCTGCTGGTGGACGCTTTCGAAGGGCCTATGCCCCAAACTCGTTTTGTTTTGCGCAAAGCCCTGGAAGCCAAGCTGAAACCGGTGGTGGTAATCAACAAGATGGACCGCCCCGGAGCCCGACCTCAGGAAGTAGTCGATGAAATACTGGATTTGTTTATTGAATTAGGAGCTGATGATGAACAACTGGACTTCCCGGTAATATATACCTCAGCTCGCTATGGCTATGCCATTAAGGATTTAAGTGATGCCCCTGCAGATATGGGTCCCTTGTTCGAGTCTATCATAGAGCATATACCTTCTCCCCAGGGGAATGAAGAAGACCCGCTGCAGCTTAGCATCGCTTCCCTGGACTACGACAACTATGTGGGCAGAATCGGAATTGGCAAAGTACTGCAGGGCAGTCTTGCCAGAGGCGATGAAGTTATAGTCTGCAATACCGAGGGAAAAGAGCAGCGGGTCAAGATTGCCAATCTCTATACCTTTGAAGGATTGGTCCGGGTGGAAAAAGATAGGGTGTCGGCCGGGGAAATAGCCGCAGTTTCCGGTATAGATTCTTTAACCATTGGCGATACCCTGTGCCCTCCGGACAAGCTGGAACCGGTACCCTTTGTTAAAATTGACGAACCCACCATATCCATGAATTTCATAGTAAATGACAGTCCTTTTGCAGGCCAGGACGGCATTTATGTAACCAGCCGCCACCTGCGGGACCGTTTGTTCAGAGAATTGCTGTCCAATGTAGCTTTGCGGGTTGAGGAAATTAACCCGGATTGTTTCAAAGTTTCCGGCCGGGGAGAACTTCATCTTTCCATTTTGATTGAAACCATGCGCCGGGAAGGCTATGAATTTGCAGTAACTCGCCCGGAAGTAATTCTCCGCCGGGAACAGGGGGCGATACTGGAACCCATGGAATTGCTGCACATTGAAGTACCGGAAGCTTATGTAGGTACAGTAATAGAAGCTACCGGCCGGAGAAAGGGAGAATTGCTAAACATGGTACCTGGTCCGGGTGAAACAGTGAAACTGGAAATTCGTATTCCTTCCCGGGGTTTGATAGGATATCGTCCCGAGTTCCTTACTGATACCCGGGGCACCGGCGTAATGTATCACGTTTTCGACGGATATGACACCTACCGGGGAGAAATACCGGGAAGAAACCGGGGTTCCCTGGTGGCATCCGAAACCGGCACTGCCGTGGCCTATGGGCTGTACAATGCCCAGGAACGGGGCAGCCTCTTTATAGAACCAGGGACAGAAGTATATGAGGGCATGATAGTGGGCGAGAATGCCCGCAGCCAGGACATAGCCGTAAACGTCTGCAAGAAAAAGCACCTGACCAATACCCGGGCTTCTGGTTCCGATGAAGCTCTGAGGTTGGTGCCGCCAGTGGTGATGACTATGGAAAAGTGCCTGGAATTTATCAAAGATGATGAACTTCTGGAAGTAACTCCTCATCACCTTCGTTTAAGAAAAATAATACTGGACAAAACTTCCCGCGAAAGAGCTCATAAAAAGAAAGAACAAGCTTCCTAGAACTGGCCACTTGGGCCAGTTTTTTTACATGTATACATATTTTTTCGCAGGAATCCGCAATTATTATTAAGAATTAAATTAAGCGTTCCTATTTTTTGTCAGTGAAATTTTGCCAGTTTTCACTGATTTTAGATCACAAAGGGAGGTAAATCACTTGGAGGCATTCAGTAATCTAGTTTCAGTAGTAAAACAGCTTTGTTTGGGGGCCGTGGTTGCTGGTATTATTGGTGGGAACAGGAATATTTCTAACCATACGTTTAGGCTTTTTACAGTTAAGCCAGTTACCTTACGCATTAAAGTTAGCCTTTTTCCCATCCCAGCAGGATAGAAAGTCAGCGGGGGACATTTCCCATTTTCAGGCCCTGATGACAGCATTGGCCGCAACCATAGGTACAGGTAACATTGTTGGTGTGGCTACTGCTTTTGTTCTCGGCGGCCCGGGAGCAATTTTCTGGATGTGGATCACTGCCTTATTTGGCATGGCTACCAAGTACGGAGAAGCCGTATTGGCAGTGAAATACCGGGTAGTTGATGCCTACGGTGAAATGGCCGGCGGCCCTATGTTCTATATTGAAAAAGGCCTAGGCTGGAAGTAGCTGGCAGTCTTGTTCGCCTTCTTCGGTGCTGTTGCTGCTTTTGGTATCGGCAACTTGGTGCAGATCAATTCCGTGGCCGGCAACATGGCTTCTACTTTCCATGTCAGTCCGGTAATTACCGGTATTGTTCTGACTATCTTCACTGCCATCGTAATATTAGGAGGTATCAAGAGTATCGGCCGCTGGTCCAGCATTATTGTTCCTTTCATGGCATTATTTTATATTCTAGCTGGACTCTACATTGTTTTTTCCAATCTGCCTTTGGTAGGCCCCGCATTTGCTTTGATCTTCTCTGACGCTTTTTCAGCAGAAGCAGGTCTCGGCGCTTTGATCGGAACCACCATTCGTTATGGTGTAGCGCGGGGATTGTTCTCCAATGAAGCTGGTATGGGTTCAGCTCCCATTGCTGCAGCAGCAGCTAAGACCGACCATCCCTGCCGTCAGGGACTGGTATCCATGACCGGTACTTTCCTGGATACCATCATTGTCTGTACCATAACCGGTCTGTCCCTGGTTATGGCTAGTTTAGGCGGATTTGCTCAAGCAGAAACGAATGCTGCTGCTCTCACCAGCCAATCATTCCAGTACTTTTTACCTTTCGGCAGCATATTAGTAACCATTGCCCTGGTGTTCTTTGCTTACTCCACCGTACTGGGCTGGTCTTACTACGGAGAAAAATGCTTCTACTATTTGGTGGGAGAAAAAGGATTGATACCATACCGGTTGGTTTTCTGCGCCATGGTTTTTGTGGGTGCAGTAACTGAACTTGATCTGGTGTGGTCCATTGCTGATACTTTCAACGCCGCTATGTGTGTACCTAACTTGATTGCCTTGATCTTGTTATCCGGAGTGATTGTCGCTGAGACCCGGGATTTCAAAGAATTACGCGCCCGGGAAATTGCCCAGGAAATTAAAAAAGCCAGCTGATAGCTGTTCTTGTTGAGCCCCTGCTTCGGCGGGGGCTTTTTAAGTTTAAAAATCAGCCTGGCTGTCACGAAAGCCCCGGCCGTATACCTCAATGGTTTCACTAATAGTAATAAAGGCCTCCGGATCTATCTGAAACACTATCTCTTTCAGGCGAGGCAACTGGGTTTTAGCCACCGTAACCATAATAATCTGCCTCTCTTCTCCGGTATAAGCCCCTTGCCCCAACAAGTAGGTGCATCCCCGGTGCAGGGTGTGAATTATGGCATGAGTAATTTCTTCGTATTCCCGGGAAATAATGAAGGCTGTACGGCTTACATCCAGACCCGCTTCTACCACGTCTACCATGCGGGAACTAATGAAGATGCTGATGGCCGAATACAAAGTGAGTTCCAGACTGGCTGTGAAAAGAAACAGGGCCAGAATAGACAGGTTGGTAACCAGAAATGTCTGGCCGAAGTTGTATCCCCAGAAGCGCCGCACGATGACGGCTATAATATCGGTTCCTCCTACCGATCCTTTGCTGCGCAAGACAATCCCGGAGCCTATGCCCGCCAGCACCCCTCCGAATATGGTAGACAGCAGGATATTGTCGATACCAAAATCCATATGCTTAAAAAGTTCCAGAAACAGGCTCTGAAAGATAACTCCCCATAAGCTATAAATAATAAAACGCCGGCTGATATACCGGTATCCGGCTATAAATATCGGGATGTTTAATGCTGCATACCACACAGCTATGTCCAGATGGGTAAGGTACTTGAGGATAACCGCCAGACCAGTCACTCCACCGGTCAATATATGGGCCGGTACCAAAACCGCCTGAACGCCTAGAGCTAACAGGGCTGATCCTACAGTAATACCCAGCACATCTTTGGCCGACATTTTTTCCGTAAAACGGGACAAATTAACCCGGGTACGCATAATATGCCCTTCCTCCCTGGTTAAAACTGACCAGGTTTAGCTTTTCCCAAGGGGCCGGGAATATTACCTGTTTATGATAGCCACTTTAGACTCGCGCCTATCCATCCGGCTGGGCTTGGTTCATGGAGTTATATATGTCCGGCCAGAGGGGCATACTAGAAAGAAATGCCTGGCAAATATATGGCATAGACCTCGGATAGAAAAGCATACAATGACTTGTCAGCAAGTTGGAGGTAACGCTTCTTATGATATCAGTAATCCTAGCGGGCGGTAAAGGACTGCGTCTTTGGCCGGAAAGCAGGCGATCCCGCCCCAAACAATTATGCAAATTTGTCGACAACCGCTCCATGCTGGACCATACCATTGATCGGCTTATAAATCTGGGGTCACGCCGAATAATAATTATTACCAGTGATGATCTCAAACCTTCCATTCAGGCCCTGGTGCAGCAGCGGCCTGACGGGGGCTGTATCGATATACTGAGCGAACCGGTAGGAAAAAACACTGCTCCGGCAGTGGGCATGGCACTGGCCCGGTGTTTAGATGAAGCTTTAGATGACGTCTTGGGCATTTTTCCGGCTGACCATCATATCCTGGACAATCGGGCCTTTGAAGAAAGCATCCGGCGGGCGGTTAAAGCGGCCCAACAGGGGTGTGTGGTGACTATCGGCATCACCCCCAGCAGGCCGGAAACCGGCTATGGATATATTGAAAAAACTAAATGGGAAATTGCTTCCCTGGATAATGTCTATCAGGTAAATTCCTTCTGTGAAAAACCTGACCTTAACATAGCTCAGGCCTACCTTAACAGCGGCTCCCACATGTGGAATGCCGGGATTTATATAGCTAAAGGCGGCACCCTGCTGGAAGAATTCGCCCGTCACCTGCCGGAGATTTACGAAAACATCATCAAGGGATTGGAGGGGTATATATCCTCTTATGAAAACTTGCCGGAAATCAGCCTGGATTACGGCATTGCCGAGAAATCGGACCGTATGGCGGTAGTCCCGGCAGATTTTGGCTGGTGTGACCTGGGCAGTTGGAATGCTCTGGAAGAATTATATGAAGTGGATAAAGACAACAATGTGGTCTGCGGTGAGGATGCGATTCCTCTGGACAGCCGCAACTGCGTAATAAAACAGTGCGACAAGTCCATAGTTCTGTTCGGGGTGGATCGCCTGCTGGTGGTAGAGACAGATGACGTGATTTTTATCGCCGATCGCAACCGGGCGCAGGAAGTGCGCACAGTAGTGGACACTTTATACCAGCTGAACCGTCACGATCTTTTATAAAACTGCAAAAAACACTTTGGAGGATCTATGATGAGCACTATTTTTCGCCAGTACGATATACGGGGGATAGTAGGACGTGATTTAGACGATGAACAGGTGGACCGGATCAGCCGGGCTTTTGCTGCCTACGCCTGCGGCCAAGGTCAAACTCAAATCCTGTTGGGCTACGATAATCGCCATTCTTCTCCCCACTTTCGGGATATAGCCGCCCAGGCCTTAGTGGAAAGCGGCTTCCGGGTTATAGACCTGGGTATGGTAATAACGCCCATGTTCTATTTTGCCTGTCACCACCTTAACATTAGGGCGGGCTTAATGATTACCGCCAGCCACAATCCCCCGGAATACAACGGGTTCAAATTGCTGTTGGGCGAATCAACTATTTACGGTGACCAGATCCAGGAAGTAAAGCGTATTGCAGAGGAAGGAGCTTTTCTCTATAAAGACGGAGGATCTCTGGAAACATACGATATACAGCCGGCTTATCACCAAATGATCCTGGAAAAAATCAAAATGGGACCGCGCCTTATAAAGGCAGTAGTGGACTGCGGCAATGGCACTGCCTCTCTTTTCGCTCCCCAGATATTACGGGACCTGGGTTGTGAAGTGGTAGAACTATACTGTGAATCTGATCCTGATTACCCCCATCATCACCCGGATCCGGTCAATCCCAACAATATGGACGATCTTGTGGATATGGTCCTGCGCTGTAAGGCAGATCTGGGAATAGGTTTCGATGGGGATGGGGACCGCCTGGGAGTGGTAGATTCCCACGGCAATATGATCTGGGGAGATTTGCTCATGATTCTTTTCTGGCGGGAGCTGCTGCCCCGCTATCCAGGCACTCCGGCTATAGTGGAAGTAAAATGCTCCCAGAGTCTTATCGACGAAATCAAGCGTCTGGGGGGCAAACCGGTTCTCTACAAAACCGGTCATTCCCTGATAAAGGCCAAAATGAAAGAGATTGGGGCCATATTCACCGGGGAAATGTCGGGGCATATGTTCTTCGCCGACGAATACTACGGCTATGATGACGCCATTTATGCCGCTGCCCGGCTGTTATCCCTGCTTTCCCGCCAGGAAAAAAGCTTGGCTGAACTCCTGCAGGATGTGCCCCGTTACTATTCAACTCCGGAAATACGGATTCCCAGCACCGATGCCGAGAAATTCCATCAAGTGGAGCGAGTTATCCAGCATTTTGAACCCCTTTACGAAATAATTAAAGTTGATGGCGCCCGTATTCTCTTTCCCCAGGGATGGGGTCTGGTCCGGGCTTCCAATACCGGTCCCGAATTGATAGTGCGCTGTGAAGGCAATACCCCTCAGGCTTTGGAAGAGATTAAGTCAGAACTGTTTTCATTTCTGGCTGAACTCGGTCTTCCCATGGCAGAGGAAGAATTGATCAAGGTATAAAGTCATCCAAACAAGTCTAGAATATTGGGAAAGTCTGCTTGAGTTCGAGGAGGTTATTAATGACTGTTGTTAATCTAGGTACCTATCCACCCAAGCAGTGTGGAATAGCTACTTTTTCTCAGGATTTGCGACGCAGCCTTATGAAAGCCGGACACACGGTTTTAGTGGCAGCGGTTTCTGATCATGAGTATGAATACCAGTATCCATCCGAGGTAATAATTGAAATCGGCCAGCACCAAAAACAGGATTATCTCCAAGCTGCCTCGCTGATCAACAGCCATAATGCAGTCGACCTGGTGATTATCCAGCATGAATATGGCATCTACGGAGGACCCAGCGGCAGTTACTTGCTGGATTTTTGCCGTGCTTTGGATAAACCCTTTATGGTAGTCACCCATACCGTGCTTCCCTCCCCGGAAGAACTGCGCTATAAAATACTGGCAGAACTGACCCAGCAGGCTGCGGCTGTAGTGTGCATGACCCAGAATTCAGCTGATCTCCTGCAGCGGGTATATCATGTGCCTCGTTCGAAAATCAATCTCATCAGTCACGGGGTGCCTGAATTTACTCCCAAATCCCCCAGTGCCCTCAAGAAAAAGTATGGCCTGCAGGGGCAAAATGTTATTTCCACCTTTGGGCTGATAGGGCCGGGCAAAGGATTGGAACTGGGTATACGGGCCATAGCCGAGGTGGTAAAGGAATACCGGGAATGTACTTACCTGATATTAGGTCAGACCCATCCCATGCTGCAGAAAAGCGAAGGGGAAAGATATCGCCAGATGCTGGAACAGCTGGTATTAGAATTAGATATCGCTGGCAACGTGAAATTCGTAAACCGCTTTCTCACCGATGAAGAGCTGGGAGAATACCTATATCTTACCGATATTTATTTAAGTCCCTATCCCAACTTAGACCAGGCGGTATCAGGAACCTTGAGTTTTGCTGTTGGTTCCGGACGAGCTATTGTGTCTACCCCTTATGCTCATGCCCTGGAGCTGTTGGCCGAAGAACGGGGCCTGTTGGCTTCCAAGCCTGATTATCTGGAATTGGCCCAGTTGATAAAATCCATCCTGGCTGATCCGGCTTTGAAGACCCGGCTGCAGAACAATGCACGCCAATTGGGGCACACCCTGAGTTGGACCCAGGTAGGACGGCGTTACAGCCAGGTCATAAGTGAAATCCTCAAGTACAGCCAAAAAGCAGAAGGGAAAAAGATCCATTATGTTTGACTACCGCCATTTGTACCGGATGACAGACGCTCATGGCATGCTGCAGTTTTCCAAACTGTCTGAGCCCGATCCTGCCAGTGGTTATACCCTGGATGACAATGCACGTGCCTTAATAGTAGCTGTGCACATGGAAGATGGCCACCAACTGGCTGTTACTTACGCTTCGTGGCTCAATCAGGCCCAGCGCTATGACGGTACCTGGAGCAACCTGCAGGCCCTCGGCCATGACATCCGGGCACTAGACTCGGAGGATAGCGTGGGACGGGCATTGCTGGCTTGTGCTATAGGCATGTCCAGTTCCTGGCATGATGTACAGAGCTTGTGCCAGGCTATGTTTAACCGGCACTTGCCCCAGGCTATGCGTTTCAGATCTCCCCGGGCGGTGGCCTACACTTTAACGGCCCTCTGCAAGCTAAATAAGCCCTTGTCCCGGGAAAACCTCCACCAGGTTAAGCAGCTAAGCTCTTTTTTAGTAAACTTGTACAAACAGAACCGTAAAAGAAGCTGGCACTGGTTCGAAGACATTATTGCTTACAGCAACGGCATATTGCCCCAGTCGTTATTATGCGTATATGCCAGAACCGGGGATAAAAGTGCCCTGAAGACCGCCCACGATACCCTGAATTTTCTATGCGATATCCTGTTTAGAAACGGTTACCTGAATATTATCGGCAACCAGGGCTGGATGGTAAGGGGCAAAAAACCAGCTTGCTATGATCAACAGCCTGTAGACGCTGCCTCCATCGCTTTCGCCTGCCTGGAAGCTTACCAGAGCATAGGGGGGCAGCATTATTTGGATTTGGCCCATAGGGCCCACCGCTGGTTTCATGGAGAAAATATCCACGGATTATCGTTGTATGACGAGACAACAGGAGGGTGTTTTGACGCTTTAACCCCTGCAGGGGTTAATCTCAATCAGGGAGCGGAATCCCTGCTGGCCTATTTGCTTTGTGAACAGCATGCAGCCAAATACGTCCAAAAAGATCAGCCAGCAGCCCTGGAGCAGTCTTCCTAACTGAGAAAGTCCGTTTTAGTTAACTGGGGCGGTCTTTTCCGGGGAACTATCGGGCAGCTTGAAATCAATGTGGAAGGTTGTTCCTTGAGGGCCGGTCTGGATGTCCACCGTAGCCTGATGGCGGGCAATAATACTGAAACACACAGCCAAACCTAAACCGGTTCCTTCTTCCTTGGTCGTAAAGAAGGGAGTACCGATTTTATCCATGATGGAGGGATCAATTCCCGGGCCTTCATCCCGGATGGACATTCGAACCCGGTCTTCCAATTGTTCGGTAGTTATAGTAACCTTACCCCCGGGTGACATTGCTTCCAGCCCGTTGCGGACCAGGTTCAATATTAACTGGCGGATCTCCTGCTCGTTCAGCAGCAGATCATCAATGTCTCCCGGAACAAAACAAACCTGTTTGTCATCGATAGCCGCATCAGCCTGCAGGAGAGGATGCAGGCTGTTAATTATATGGTTTAGATTGGCGCGCCGGAAACTGACCTTTTTATTGCCGGCCAGGGACAGGAACTCATTGATAATGCCGTTGGCCCGCTCCAGTTCATCCAGCATAAGCTGAAAATAGGACTGATACTTGCTCAAGTCTTCATTCTGGCTGAGCATCTGCAAGAAACCCTGTACTGTGGTCATAGGATTACGTATTTCGTGACCTATGCAGGCCGCGATCTCCCCTACTTTATGTAACTGGGCCAGTCGCGCCATTTCCTGTTTGATTTTGACTTTTTCAGTGACATCTTCACAGACTAGCAAACCGCCAACGACCATGTTGTTTTTCCTAATAGGAGTATTACGCAGGCTCACCGGCAGCAATGAGCCATCCTTGCGTTTAATGGCAGTTTTATAATGACCGGTTTTACCTTCCAGAAAACTGCTCACCAGGTTCTCCAGGACCTGAAACTGGTACTTTCCCGGAAAGAGTTCCAGTATGCTCCTGCCTGTCATTTCATCCGGAACATAGCCCAGGTAATCATAACAGCGCTTATTCATTAGAGTAATACGAAGATTACTGTCATAGCTGAAGAACAACTCATTAATAGAATCAATCAGAGCATTCAAGTACTCAGCCTTCTCATCCCAACCTGTGCAATTGGCTGATACCCCCCGCATCTTCATAAGCCCTAACCCCCATCCATATACTTCTTCCTTTTGCTGCTAAATCCTCTCAGATTGTTTTATTTTTTCCATAATAAGGAAAAATATTCAGGCGGAGGTAAGTTATTTTTGGACTACTTTTCTAAATGATTCGGGCACCAGGTCAGCCAGGGTTGCTTTTGCCACTCCTATACTGGTATCAGCCGCACCGTAGTAGACCAGGATTTCATCGTCATCCTCCAGGATCTCTTTATCAGTTCCTGGTACGGCCCCGCAGGTAAACACCACATTGGGCACCCAGGCACCGCTCAGGCCGATTTCGTAATCCTCTTCCGGTTCCAAGATGGGATTGGGGGACCGGTAGATAACCTTGCGGGGATTGTCGAGGTCCACCAGCAATACTCCCAGGCGATAGACGTAATTGTAATCAACCCCATGATAGATCAGCAGCCATCCATACCGGGTCTTCAGAGGCTGGGCTCCGGCCCCGATTTTCATGGAATCCCACATGCGCCCGGGTCGGGGCCCAGCAATAATGGCATGTTTATCCCAAATGGGAAACTTTAATTCACTGCTGTAAGTTACCCAAATGCTGGGCTCAATACGATGATAGATGATATACTTGCCGTTGATTTTCTCGGGGAAGATAATAGCATCCTTATCCCAGATATTTTGGAAAGCCAGCCCTTCCCGTTTCCAGTTGGTATAGTTTCCGGCTTTGAAGTCCTCCAGGGAAATGGAAGCCGCCGCTATCTGAGCAATGTTGCCGTCATAAGCGGTGTAGAGCATAAAAATCCGGTCTTCGATGACAATCAGGCGGGGGTCCTCGCAGCCCATTTTTTCCTCGGGTATCTCCGGGGAAAATATCGGATCCGGCAGGCGCTCCAATACCTTGAACCCATCGGTTATTGCCAGCCCGATGCGGGATATATTGTCCTCACCTACTGCCCGGTAGAACAGGTACACCTTGTCCCTAAAGCGCAAAGCTCCCGGATTCAGCACATATTTGGACTCCCATTTGCTTCCTTCCAAGGGCTCCAGCAATGGATTGCCTTCATAACGCTGCAGAGGACGACTGGGTTCAGTAGTGGTTTCCTGAACCACCACGGTTACATCCTTCGGACGGGTAGGCATCAAGGTATCCAGGAGACTGACATGGCTCTTGCCTGCTTGAATCATGCGGTAAACAATCTTTATCATTTCCTCCGGATCATAGCCCAATTCCCTATAGAGGTCTTCCAGGAAATCGTGGTTAAACCAGCGGCTTTCTACACTGGTGGTAACGGGAGTAGGTATCTTTTGCCCGCCTTTGAAACTATAACTGGCCCAACTCCAGGCGGTACAGGTCAGAAAGGTTTCCTTTTCCAGCACTTGACTCAAGCCATAACCCTGGACCATTAGATGCAGCAGACGGGCAATTTCCGTCCGGCCTTCCTTTTCCAGCCTCTCCGCCAGGAGCTTTACTTTCTTCACCAGGCTGCGGTGATGGTAGTTTTCAAAGATATTATGAGCCGAGAACTCATCACCCCGGCGAATCCCCAACAGCGAGTTGCGCACTTTAAGGCTGATGTTTTTCCTCTCGGAAACATTGATCTGAAAGATCTTGGAATACTGTTCCGCCACCGCCAGCCGGCGCACTATACTGGTAAAGTAACGGGTCTTGGGGTATTTACCCCCCTGGTCGGCAACCATGGGAGTCACGATTATCCTGCCGGTTACCCGGTTCAGGTCAGTAATCTTGGCCTGGCTTAAGCGACCTGCATGCAGTTCAGGACTGAGCAGGACTGGTTTCAGGTCCACCCATTCAAAGCTTTCCGGTTTCAAATTATCTACCAGCCATAGCAAATCCCGGTCGGTATAGCTCCAGCTGGCCATGAGATTGGCATAGGTAACCACATCCCGGGGGTCCATGTTTTCCAACAGCTGTTCCGCTTTGTAGTATCCTAAGGGAATCATCAGATTGACCGGCGGGAATCTGACTAACATTTCCCGCAGCAGGTCGGAGCTGATGGTAAACATGCGGTGGTCCGGGAAAAGAGCTAATAATCCTTCTACAAAAGACCTTAACCCGTCCTCTGTGCGGATATCCCCTGGCAGGAGTTGGTCCAAGCCGGCTTCCAGCTTCTGCATGTACTCTTCCATCGCCCGGATAATGACCTCTTCGGGAGAATGCAGATCCACACCCAGGCCCTGGCTGATAAACTCATTGAAGCGATCTTCATAGCGTTTGCGCAGTTCCCGGAAAATATTATCCGTAGCTATTATCCGCTGGTCCTTGCCGATTATCCGCTTGGGCACCACAATAGGCTTGCCGGGTACATATTCCATGTAGCTGAGGGGAATGATAGGCGGACGGCACTGTTCCTGATATTGGCTCCATAACTCATTCAACCTGGGTTTGTGTTTCCAGAATACCTCAGTCAGCCGGCGATGAATGGACTCCATTTTATGAAGGATGAGCTCATCCTGCTCCTGTTCCGCTGACTCAGGCAAGCTCTTCTGAAAGTCTTGTATTTCGTTGATATAGCTCAGCACCCGCCCATTGTACAGACCGGTTAACAGGTCAAAAATAGCATCTGCGTTGACCTGATCGCTAAAAACGTACTGCACCATCAGGTCAAACAGAGCCGACACCCAGAGATCATCATCCATTCGGAAAGGTTCAGCGTAGGCCAGACTGGTCAATTCCCCGTTTGGATCAATTATGGCCAGCAAGTCCCGGTTTCTTTTCAGGCTTTGCTGAAAATTCTTCAGCAGGCTGGCGGGAGGATAAGTTATAAAGTCAGGGCGTTTGACTTCCTGGCGGGAAAGTATGTCGGCTACCTTTATCAGCAGGCGATCCTTGAGCCAAACGGCACTGTCCCTTTTCACCGCTTCAAATATGGTACGGGCATTTTCCCGGAAAATGCGGTTCCTGGTTTCCAGATTGTGCAGTTTTACCGCGCCGCCTAAGTTTACTTCACAAATGTTCTTATTCCAGCTTAAAGCTCTAGTGAGAATCCAAAAATCAATACCATACCCCTGGATGCTTTCTCCCCAAAAGGGGCCTTCGTGAACCAGTTCCTCCACAAAATCGTGGGAAAAAGCATATATCCCTCCCAGGGGATCTCCCACTCTGGCACCATAAAAGCTTTCCAGGATGGGGGAAGCCAGCATATGAGCAATACTGTCCATTACCTGATACCGGCGCAGGCTTCCCAGCACCAAGTCATAATCTCCTTGAATAGGAGTTAACAGGCTGTCCAGCCAGGCATCCTCCAGCACCGGATCGTTTTGGCTGGACATATGAGCTGAAAACACCATCAAATCAGCTTCTATGGCGTTGGCAATCTCCAGCAGAGCGCGAATGCTCGTCCCCCGCCCGCTGATTTCGGGAGGCAGGACAAATTCTATATGCGGATGGTGCAATTGCAGGCTCTGTATGGATGCCAGTATATGCTGGGCTGATCCATCACCCACGCAGACAATCAACTGCCGTTTGCCTATCCAGGATTTCAGTACTTCGTCAATAGATTGCAGCAACTTGGGCAGGTGGTCCTGTTCATCTACAAAAGGAATGCCTACTACCAGGTCAAAGTTGGCATAATCTCTTAAAAGGGGTTTGATTTCCTGCATAACTTCATCAAATCGACTCTCACTATAGCTCTGGGTCAACTGTAACCCTCCTTGTGCCGTATGTATTGAAAAGTATCTCCTAAATAGTTATGCTCCATTTCCCCTCAATATATTTAGCAATCGCCAACAAAATACAATTCTGATTACAGAAAAAAAGCCCTCGCCGGTTGATGGCAAGGGCGGAGAGTGTCAAAAAATTAGCTAAAAGAGATCGCCACGTCGCTACGCTCCTCGCG